>Ga0315336_1001822_pt1 | contig 37094 bp, 31 predicted proteins | sample ASW5metaG_FD_204512 | JGI IMG/M metagenome (GOLD analysis project Ga0315336, IMG submission 204512) | Ammonia-oxidizing marine archaeal communities from Monterey Bay, California, United States - ASW #5 | ecosystem: Environmental > Aquatic > Marine > Intertidal zone | place: USA: California... | reverse complement strand
GGCGGCTACCTATCATTCTCAGGCATTGCGACATTTAAATCAGCGCAATCTATTCGTGACGCAGCGCATGCAATTCCGTTGGATCGGATCCTCGTCGAAACAGACAGTCCTTATCTCGCTCCGGTTCCTCACCGTGGTAAATCAAACGAACCTTCGTTTGTACGTCACACAGCAGAATATCTCGCTGCAGACCTCGGGCAGAACTATGAGGACTTCGCACAACTGACAACTGCCAATTTTGAACGATTGTTTTCAAAGGTTGTTGCATGAGCGTAGAAGGTCAATCCATCGAAATTACAATCCTTGGGTGCGGATCTTCTGGCGGCGTGCCACGCGTTGGTGGAAATTGGGGTGATTGCGATCCAATAAACCCTAAAAACCGCCGTAGACGTTGCTCATTACTCATTACTGCCACAGCATCAAATGGCGGCAAGACCGTTGTTCTGATTGATACCGGTTGTGACATCCGCGAGCAATTGCTCGACGCGGGCGTTTCCAGTGTCGATGCGGTGCTGTACACCCATGACCATGCCGATCATACACACGGTATCGATGACTTACGGGTGCTGGCTTTAAACGACAGAAAGCGCGTCGAAGTTTTTGCAAACAAACCGACATTAGATCGCTTGGACAATGCTTTTGGCTATTGCTTTAACGCACCTGCTGGAAGTGCGTATCCGCCAATTCTAAACGCAAACACGATCGACGATGCCGAAGAAGTCATAATTGAAGGCGAGGGAGGATCAATTCCGATATTGGCCTTCAACCAACAACACGGGTCCATTATGTCCTTGGGCTTCCGTGTAGGAAACTGTGCCTACTCATGTGACGTTTCAGACTTCCCTTCATCATCACGAAATGCATTAGAGAATTTAGATGTGTGGATTATAGATTCTTTGCGTCGCTCACCGCACCCAAGCCACCTGTCCTTGAGTGAAACAATAATGTGGATCGACAAAGTCCAGCCCAAGCGCGCTATATTGACGAATATGCATATCGACTTGGACTATGAAACCGTTGCGAATGAAACTGCCGATCATATTTCGCCCGCCTATGACGGTCTGACATTTAAGCTTTAAGCCAGTCGCTATATCACACTGTGATCGCGCTAAACATACACTGGATCACCAGCAAATTCGTATTTGAGATAACAAACAGCGCAAGGTATTAGCTCCACCCGACTGTTAACAGCACGAACCTAGCGCATTAAACATCAGCCTCCGCCAAATTCTGAATTAATCGTGTCTCGAGCAACTGCCCGTTACGATACAGAATTGGATATGCGATCGCCAAAATGCAGCTATTCAAGTCGCGGAAAGCTCTTAAAGTCTCCAGATGAATGTCGCTTGTTTCCAGGCTCTCTTCGTGGCCTTGTTGTAATCTTTTGAGATGGCGCTTGCGGCTAATGTGTTCCGCACGTTTCATTTCAGTTTGCTCGTTCACTAATTGACGTGCACTTTCGAGATCATCAGAAATCAGCACGTTTGCCGCAAGCTTGAAATTCGCTGTAATGGCCTTGTCGATGTTTGAAAGCTCTGACCATCCTTCTTGTGAAAACTGCACACCTGCATCGCGTTTGTCTTCAGCTAGGTTCGTCAGTCTTTTCGCAATAATGTCGCCTGCGGTTTCAAGCCGAATGGAATACTCCATTAAGCCGCGAACGGCTTTCCTTTCAGCTTTGCTGTATTTTTTTTGAGGTAGCTTTGCCACATAATCACGAATAGCGGAGAGGGCGTTGTTTACGGTTTTATCTTGTTTTCTGACCCTAGATATCGTGGATTTATTACCGTTTTCATAGATGGCCAAAACTGGGTTGTGCATGCATTCGACGAGTTCACTCATGCGCAACAATTCTCGTTTGAGATTTGCAATTGCTAAGGCTGGTTTGTCCATGACGTCATAGTCGAGTGCGCTTGTTTGAAGTTCAGACTCAGCATCGTCTGCAGCGTTTGGTTCTGCTGGGAGCAAATATGCAAGTGGCTTTGCCAACATTTTGCAGAAAGGCAATGCGACGATAAGGAGAGTTAGATTAAAAGCAATATGGACGTTGATGACGGACTGCATCGGACTTGCGAACATTAGATTGTTCGGCTCTAGAACCACATTGCTGACTGCAAGTGCGATCGTGGAAAGGCCTCCACGCAGCATCAGGTTTGCTAAGGGCAGGCGACGCCCCTCTGGCGTCATTCCACGTGTGAGCCAAACAGGTATTAGTCCGCTGCCCATGTTGGCGCCAAGTGTCAGTGACAGGGCAACTTCTAGCGGAATTGCGCCAATTTGGGCGAGTGTTACGAACATGAGGATTGCCGCAACACTTGAATGCATGACGAAAGCCAATGTCACACCCACGATAAATGCTGTCACAAAGTCCTTGGTGAGATAGTCAGCGATGGCAGGCAAGAATGCGCTATCTCGAATGGGGTCCACGGCCTCGCGTAAAAACCGGAGAGAAATCAAAATAAATGCAACACCCATTAGTATTCGGCCGATTTGACGCAAGCGTTCTCTGTCGGTTTTGACGAACAGCCAGCCACCGATCGCAAGCAACACAGGTACCAACCAATCCAATTGGAAGGACAGTATTTGAATTACCAACGCGGAGCCAAGATCCCCCCCAAGCACTACAGCAAGCCCGATCGCAAATGACATATAGCCTTGTGCAAAAAATCCTGACGCCAAGAGAGCTACCGCCGCCGAACTTTGAAGAACCATTGCCAAGATCATTCCACCGAGACTGGCGCTGATTACTCCACGGTTTTCTGTGAGAACCTTTTGAAATGAGGAGCCAAAACTTCTCTCAATTCCTGTGCGCACCATGCGCACAGCGAACAACAATAGCATCGTTGCTCCTGTCAGGCTTATTAGAAAGCTCACGATTACCATTGATTTAGGCACTCCTTCAAAGTGACTTAGGCAGCCGCCAACAGACCCAACACGTAATCTTTGAGCTTGCCGACGCAGCAGTTTAACGGTCGATGTGGGATAGATTTATCGAGACCGGATTACAAAGGGTTCAGAGCTCGGCAGTCCTGAGCCATCCAACCAACATGTAGTTTTTCGTCGACGGCAAGTTGCTGATGATCGGACGCATTTGGAACTTTTACGATGAATTCGTCGTTTCCCGCGACAGACATGCGACAACGAACGTGATCACCCAAATAGATCAATTCACGCACCTGTCCTTCAATCGAGTTTGAGACCTGATTTTTATCAGGATTGATCACAACGCGTTCGGGCCGAATAGAAAGCAATGCTTTGGAACCGGCGCCTTCAGTGTTTACTTCTAACGCAGAGATTTTGGATCCGTCTTCCAATGTAACTTCAGCTATATCGTTTTCGACTTCGCCGATAGTGCCGCCCAATTGGTTGTTCTCACCGATAAACTGGGCAATGAAGCTGTTCTGTGGACGTTCATACAAGTCTGCTGGACTCGCCAGCTGCTGAATTACGCCATTGTGAAACACAGCAATGTCGTCTGACATTGTTAGTGCCTCTGATTGATCATGTGTCACGTATACAACCGTTACGCCCAGTCTTTCTTGGATGTGCTTTATCTCGTATTGCATTTGCTCTCGCAACTGCTTGTCGAGTGCGCCAAGCGGCTCATCCATCAAAACCAATTCAGGATTGAAAACCAGAGCGCGCGATAGTGCTACACGCTGTTTCTGTCCCCCAGATAGCTGCCCAGGATAACGGTCCATGAAGTCAGCCATTTGCACCATTTCCAAGGCATCTTTTACCTTCTGATAAGTGTCAGCTTTGGACATTGAGCGCACCTCTAGAGGAAATGCTAAATTTTCGCCAACCGTCATATGGGGGAACAAAGCATAGTTTTGAAACACTATGCCGATGCCGCGCTTGTGAGGTGGTATTCTATTGATGGGGCGCCCGTTGAAAACAATCTCCCCCTGCGTAACGCTTTCGAAGCCGGCGAGCATCATAAGACTTGTGGTCTTGCCCGAACCCGAGGGCCCCAACAGGGTCACAAACTTTCCTTTTTCTATATCGAGGTTGAGGTCTTTGACGACAAGCTCGACACCGTCATAGCTTTTCTGCACGTTGTTGAAACTTACGTGAAAATCATCATTGCTCATTTTGTTTCCTCGCTGACAACGACGAATTGTCGTCGCCTGTCATTTTATTGGCTGTTGACGCCATTGGAGACCAAACTTAGGTGATCCTCAAATGGGTAGGGGCCATCATAATTGGTACGCACATCAATGGTGTGCGTGACTAAATTTTTGTTTTTAGAAAAATAGTGAAGTTGATAACCGGGTGCGCCTAGGAAAAACTCAGAGGGGCGTTGCATTGTAAGATCCAAGCTAAGTTTCATTCCTGTGCTCGGCGCCGTGCTGACAATAGCGCCGTGCCAAGCTGTGCATGTCGGTAAATGAATATGCCCGCAGACTAACGCTTTGATATTGTTAAATCTCGCGATCAAGCGCCCAAGCTTCTCTGCGCCCTCAAAACCATCCTCGTCTGTTTCCAGAACGCCACATTCTACCGGTGGATGATGCATAAAAATGATAGTGGGCCGCTGCTCATCTTCTAAGAGTCGATCTTCTAGCCAGCTCAGCCTCTTTGCACACAGTTCGCCACCGGGAAATCCGGCTCTTTTTGTGTCGATAGCAACTAAGCGTAATTCGTGTTCATCAATGACATAATTTATGAAGTCTTCTTGTGGCTCGCCAATTTGGTCTTTGAAAACTGAAATCAAAACATCCCGGCTGTCATGGTTGCCGGGGGTAATGAAGTAAGGGCAGTTGAGATTGCTCAGCAGAGACTTTGCATGTTCTGCACTTTCAACTTTCCCATCATTTGTGATGTCCCCAGTGACAAGTACGATGTCAAGTTTTGGCTCAATTTGGTTGATGTTCTGAATGCATAGCGCCAGAGAGTCGGCCGTGGGCGCGACGCCGTAGGCCTTCTCCCCGGGAGGTGTAATGTGTGGGTCACTTATCTGGGCAATCAGCATGATAGTTCTCTCACCGTCACTATTTGGGCGCAGCCCCGCCACCTGGCGGGCTGTTGTATTTGTCATTTCGCTTGCGCAATAGCTCAAGAGTCAACATCAACAGCGCTGCAAAAACGATCAAGATCGTTGCCGCGGCAAGAAATGTTGGGCTGAGATGTTCTCTAATCCCACTAAACATCTGGCGAGGGATTGTTCTATGTGACGGACCAGCAATGAACATGACCACAACAACCTCGTCCAGAGAAGTGGCGAAAGCAAACAAGGCACCAGAGAAAACGCCAGGTGCTATGTTCGGCAATACTATTTTGAAGAACACTTTTAGGGGAGCAGCGCCAAGGCTAGCTCCGGCGCGGACGAGATTGTAATCAAAGCTTTGAAGTGTCGCACTTACAGTGATCAAAACGAATGGTACGCCTAGAATTGTGTGCGCAAGTATCAAGCCAAAATACGAGTTGTTTAAGCCAAGACGAGCGTAGAAAAGATACAGTGATAAGGCGGTAATGATCAGCGGGATCATCATAGGCGAAATCAACAATGCCAAAACCAGCTGTTTACCGCGGAAGTTTGCTCTATTAATGCCCACCGCGGCAGTTGTGCCGAAGATGGTTGCAAGAACCATGGAAGATAGCCCAATAATTACGCTGTTTTTGATGGCGAGACCCCATCGACCCGAGCCGAAAAAGTCTTGATACCATCGAAGGCTGAAACCTTGCATTGGATAAGACAGAAGCTCTCCCGAGTTAAAAGATAACGGGATAATCGAAAGGATAGGGAACACCAAATAGAAGAAGATGACGCCAACAATTACTCTGAAGCCATAGTACCAGATACGGTCGCCAGTTGTTGCATGATCGGGTAGAGCCATGTTCATTATCCCAATTTCATGTTGGCAATATTGACGCGTCGGCCAAAGATTAAGTAGAGCGAACCTGTTAAGACCAGAAGCGTCACGCCAAGGGCCGAGGCCATGCTCCAGTTGACCCGTTCGTTGACGAAGAAAGCTACAAAATAGCTTACCATTTGGTCCCGCGGACCACCGACCAAGGCAGGCGTAATGTAATAACCAAGCGCCTGAATAAACACCATTAGCGCGCCAGCTCCGATGCCGGGCAATGTCTGAGGTAGGTAGACACGAATAAAAGCGGTTATTGGTTTCGCACCGAGCGAAGTCGCTGCCCGCACATAGTCCGAAGATATGGAGCGCATGACGCTATACAGCGGCAGAACCATAAACGGCAGCAATACATGGGTCATCGCGATATAAACGCCAATGCGATTGAACACCAATTCGAGTGGTTGCGAAATCATCCCAGTCGTCATCAGGAACCCATTGACCATTCCGTTGTTTTGCAACACCAAAATCCACGAAAGTGTCCGCACCAACAACGATGTCCAAAACACAAGCAGCAGCATGATCATTAGTAGATTTCGGGTGCGGGGTTTGGAAATTGCCATAAAATAGGCAACTGGAAATCCGATTATCAGGCTGATTATTGTGATAGAGAGGCTGATGTAGACAGTACGCGAAATGATGGAAACATAGATTGCCTCCTCTTCAGGTACCCTTGTAATCTGATTGTCATCGTCGAATTTGAGGTCCAACGCCGCCAAAAGGTAAAGCGGTGTTATGTCCTTAAGTCCACGTTCGAGCACCGTCCAATAGCGTTTGTCGCCCCATTTTTTATCCAGCTCAATCAATGCCTCTTTATAAGGAGGACCCTGAATTTGATCTAGTTTTCGGCCTGATTTCGAAAGCAATGAATAATAACCAACAAGATCGAAATTTAGTCGGCGGCCGACCTTTGCCAGTGAGCGCTCTTCGTGCGCTACCTTCATGTCTGCAGCCATCGCCGCATACACTTCTTCGTCGGGTAAATCAGTGCCTGACCAATTTTGGATAACTTGAGCTGTTAGGGGAAGTGTTTCTTTCATCTGTGTATTGTCGATGCTGCGGTATAGCATCAGGGCAATGGGCACAAAAAAGAAGACGAACATCAAGAAAAACAAGGGGGCAATCAGCCCTAGAGCTTCAAATGTTTTGCGGCGTTCTGCCCGGAGTAGTTTTTTGCGAAGACTTACACCGTTCGTTATTTCTTCAGCCACTTTGCAACTACCCTTCCGACTTTAAACGAATGAAATTACCAATCTGTTTGTTAGGAGATTGGAGCCTTAAAGTATTGTTGGCTGGCAAGTCCGAGGCTCGCCAACCAGGTGTTCACAAGGTCTTCAACCTTACTTGGCAACCCAAGCTTGGAAGCGCTTTTCTAGACTCTCACCATTTTCGAGCCAGAAATCGCCGCTTGTTTCCAAAGCATTGTCCATGTTGCTGCCATAAGTTGGAAGATGAGGAAGTACTTTTTCATCTACGAACTTGCCAGTACCTTTTGCAGTCCAGCCATAAGTGACCTTATTGAAGAACACTGCTTGACGATCTGGACGCATTGAAAGGTTCAAGAACTTGTATGCTGCATCAAGGTTCTTGGAGCCCTGAACGATTGTCCAATAGTCCGTAGAAAACTGATTGCCGTCCCAAACAATTTTGAAATTGCGGTTCTCTTCGTCCGCAATGCGGTAAACCCAAGCGTTGTATGCGGCTGTCATAACGACATCACCAGCACCCAAACGTTGCTGTGGCTCAGCGCCGGCCTTCCACCAAAGAATGTGTGGCTTCAGCTCGTCGAGTTTATCGAAGGCGCGATCAACACCCGCTGGCGTGCCAAGAACATTGTAGACGTCTTCACGCGCAACGCCGTCTGCCATCAAAGCAACTTCAAGCATTGGTTTTGCACCGCGACGCAGGCCGCGTTTTCCAGGCCATTTTTCAACATTCCAGAAGTCCGCCCAATTCTTTGGACCATCTTTGATCTTGTCGCCATCATAAGCAAAAACAACAGACCAGATCAGAATGCCTGCGCCACAGTCTTTGACAGTGCCATCGACCATATCGCCTTTGTCAGCGATCCGTGACCAATCCAATTTCTCAAACAGACCTTCGTCACAACCCTGCGCAACTTCTGGTCCTTCAACTTGAACGACGTCCCATGACACATTGCCGGTTTCGACCATGGCACGAATTTTTGCCATTTCGCCGTTCCATTCGTCTTCGATGACGTTGATGCCGGTTTCTTTCATGAATGGTTCGAAGTATGCGGGTTTATGTGCGGCTTGCGTTGTTCCGCCCCAACCAACAATGGTTAGGTCCTCTGCAAACGCAGGCGTTGCGAAGCTAAAAAGTGCTGCTGCGGTAAGAGCCGCAATCGGTGCTGAAAACACTGGTAAATTCTTTTTCATAAGACTTCCTCCTCGTCTAATCCCAGCTGCGAGCCCACAAGTTGCGTGCGCAATCAAGTTTGGCTCTTGCTAGTCTTGCCCACTTCTATGAAAGCACTGTCAGACATCCTCAATATGACAATGGTGCAGAAGCAACAGCGTCCGCCAAGGCATGGAAAAAGCGTGTGAGCGCCGCTTCATGCAAAAGCAGGACTATCACAACAAAAATGACCATACAAGCAGTTTATATGACCATATAGGCATTATGGAATTTGAACGCAGCAATACCCACCTTAATGTCTGCCGATCAAAAATGTGGGGTCTAATTGATGATCTGTTTAGTTCACGAGCTTCGCAACATAGCGAAAATCAACTAGCGACGATGACCTGTACGCCGGCTTTTTCTAATGCCTCGCCCAATGCCGCTGGCGGCTGGCTGTCGCACACAAGTCTGTCGATGCGGGATAAGGGGCACACCTCAAAAGATGCGAGCTGATTGAACTTGGAACTATCCATCAACACAGTTACGGAACGCGCTTGTTCAAGCATTGCGCGTGCAATCTGAGCTTCTTCAATATTGAAGTCCATTGCACCTGATCGACCGTCAAGAGCTCCAATTGCAAGTACAGCGTGGTGTGCACGAAATGAACTGATTTGTGCTGTAACCATAGTCCCAACTGTCTGAGCGTTGTCGGAGCTATACTCGCCACCTAGTAGGAAAACTTGATGGTCAGCGGCGTGTTCCGATATTGTTTTGGCAATTGACGTTGAGTTTGTGACGATCGTCAAACCTGAAACTTCAGATAATTTCTCAGCAAAATATAAAGTTGTTGATCCAGTATCCACAAACAGTGTCTCGCCTTGCGCGAACAGTTTAGCAGCGGTTTTTGCAACACTCGCCTTGGCTTCTGCGTTCTCCAACATCCGCTGTTGAAAAGAACTTTCCCCGAAACTATGTGGCAAAGTAGCGCCGCCGTGAACCTTCCGGATTTTGTTGGCGTTAGCTAAGTCGGTCAAATCCCGACGTATTGTCTCGCGTGAAATGTTCAAAGAAGCAGCCAGTTCTTCTACAGAGATGCTCTCTTTTTCGCGAATTATTGCCGTTATTTTCGACTGACGCTCTTTAACTTTCATTGCCACATCCTAGATCGTTATTGACCGAATGGCCAAAAATACCTACTGTTTGGTCAAAATCGAATTCTGCCAATGAACCGTTTCAACAATCTATGGATACTCCAGTGCACGACTCTTTGACAAGCGAAGTCTTCGACATTGTTGTGGTAGGAGCAGGTGTTGTTGGTTGTGCGATTGCTCGCCAATTCACACTGCAGGGCGCACGTGTTGCGGTTGTGGAGAAGGCGTCTGATATATTAGACGGCGCGAGCAAGGCAAACAGCGCGATTCTGCATACAGGATTTGATGCCCCACAGAGATCACTGGAGCTAAAATGTATCCGGGACGGCTATCAGGAATACCTGAAAATTCGCTCAGACCTAGGTTTGCCCATAGAGAAGGTCGGTGCACATGTTGTCGCGTGGGATGAAGATGAAGTTGAAAAATTAGTACATATTCTCAAGCAGGCACACGAAAATGGGATAGCCAATGCTGAGTTGATCGATGGCGAACAGCTGGCGAAAAGGGAGCCCAACCTGAGCAATACCGGTCGCGCTGCTATCTCTATTCCCGATGAGAGCATTATAGATCCATGGTCAGCACCATACGCCTATTTGAAGCATGCAATCTGTAATGGCACACAAATTTACCTCTCCTGTGAAGTTACTAATGGCAGTTTTGATGGGTCTGAATGGTTGCTTCAGACCAGTAAAGGAGCATTGCGGTCGCGCTTTGTCATCAATTGTGCTGGTCTTTACGGTGATAGACTAGATCAGGATCTGGTGGGGAAATCTACATTCCGCATCTTGCCGCGCAAAGGGCAGTTCGTCGTGTTCGACAAAGCAGCATCCAAACTCATCAACTCGATCATACTTCCCGTGCCGACAAAGAGGACGAAAGGGATCGTGGTTTGTCGAACAATTTTTGGCAACTTATTGGTCGGTCCTACTGCCGAAGATCAAACCAGCCGAACAGATAGTTCGACAGACCAAAACATGCTTGAAGCATTGATCGCTTCTGGAGTAGAGAAAATTCCAGCTCTTGAAAACATGCCTATCACGGCCACATATGCCGGCTTGAGACCAGCTACCGATGATAAAGAATATCAGATCACAACAACGCCAGAACAAAACTGGATAACCGTTGGCGGGATAAGATCAACCGGTCTCAGTGGGGCCTTAGGTATCGCAAAGCATGTTTTTGCAAAGTATAGCGACCTAGGCTTCCAGCATTCGACGTTGGCAAATCCGAATGTGCCTGAAAAAACAACGGCGCTTTCTGAGTATGGTGCACGTGACTGGCAACAAGAAGCACATGGCCCAATTGTCTGTCACTGCGAGTTAGTGACAGAGCGCGAAATTCTTTCCGCATTGAGTGGTCCGCTCGCAGCTCATTCTCTAGCCGGCTTAAAGCGACAGACAAGAGCAACTATGGGCAGATGCCAGGGCTTTTACTGTTCTGCTCGTCTATCTGAAATAACCAACTCCTATTTCGAGCAGCCTCTTACTGAAGCAATAAGCCATGAGTAACAGGACACTGAGTGGCAAAAAGATTGACGTTGCCATTATTGGGGGCGGACCGGCAGGGCTATCCGCTGCAATCGAGTTAAAACGTTGCGGCGTCTCTCGAGTTGTAGTGTTCGAACGAGAACCAGAGGCAGGCGGTATTCCACGCCACTGCGGGCATCCACCCTTCGGTCTGAGGGAATTCAAAAGACTGCTTACCGGGCCTCAATATGCCAAAAAACTAGTAAAGCAGGCAGAAAGTTGTGGCGTTGAACTTCATGTCTCAACGTCAGTGGTGGAAGCCCGCCGAGGTGGGATTTTACTTGTAGCAACCCAAAATGGCCAAGAAGAAATTGCTGCAGAACGTGTGATCATTGCTACCGGCGTGAGAGAAAAGCCGCGCTCAGCACGATTGATTTCAGGACTGCGTCAGTCTGGTGTGGTCAATACTGGCGCCCTACAGTCCATGGTTTATTTAAAGAACAGTCGGCCGTTTAAGCGTCCAGTTATAATCGGGACAGAACTCGTCTCGTTTTCCGCAATTCTAACGTGTAGACACGCTAAGATTATCCCCGTTGCCATGATAGGGGAAAACGACAAAGTGCTAGCACGATGGCCTGTGGGGTTGTTTCCACACCTTGTTAGACTTCCGCTGATGTTGAACCAGCGTTTGAAAAGAATCCTAGGCCACCGGCAGGTCAGCGGTGTTGAGTTGCAGGATAGAAATGGGCAAACAAAAACCATTGAATGTGATGGTGTGATCCTGTCGGGTCAATTCACTCCAGAAGCATCCATTGCAAGATCCGGTCATCTAAAAATAGACACTCTCACAGGTGGCCCGATTGTGGATCAATACGGGCGCTGTTCTGATCCTACATACTTTGCAGCTGGAAACATACTTCGGCCGGTTGAGACAGCTGGGTGGAGTTGGAATGAGGGGAGAAGAATTGGCAGCTGGGTAGCAAATGACCTAACTACTAACAATGCCAGCGACAGCAAACAAATCCGGATAACGGTCAATCACCCATTCATTAAACTCGCTATGCCACAACGAATTACTCAACCTCTTAATCCCAATTACGGCATGAAGGACTTACAGCTCCGGTTTTCAGCGCCATGCAAGGGTGATTTGGTGGCGAGCGACGCTACTGGAGTGGTCTTTAGAAAATATCTCAACGTTTCTCCAGAACGCCGTGTTCTAGTATCCCTCCCAAAACTGCTTGAAGTCGCCATTGGCGAGCATTTGCATCTAGAGTTCGAAGAAACACAGTAACAACTCGTTTCTGTTTTCAGTCGTTGCTAAAAACAGATGTAGTTTTCCGTCAGAGTATTTTGGTTGATTGTTCTCAATGAACTCCCGATAAGTACTAAAAGATTCTTCTGCATTAAATACAGAATTGACGATTTTGCCTATTTTCTGGGGTGTGGCAATGCATCATTTTTCGGAAAGGGGGCCATCTAACTTATTGAAATTCCGACATGTTTCAAGAATTATAACGTTTCAATTTTTTCCTTGCAGCGCTCTGTTTATTTTTATAACGTTTCAATTGCAGGTCGTATGATGGGCTAGTGTTTGGGGAAGGACGCTGATCCATGAGAATTATGGCTGATACTTTATTGGGAGGAACCATGCTAAAATCAATGTTTGCCTTTGGGCGTTATAATGGACTTAAGAAGTCGCTTGTCACTACGGCAGCGGCAATGACTTTGCTTGTCAGCGCGGGTGCAGCTTCTGCACAGGACGCGAGCGGCGAAATCGTGATGATCAACTGGCTGGGCGGTGCTCAGGGTGAAATGATGGGTAAGCTTCAAGACGACTTTGTTGCGAAAAACCCAAGTGCTTCATTCCGCGATATCGTGCCTCAAGCTGCTGGTGATGCCCGCGGTGGTATCCGTCAGGTTATTCTAGGCGGTGAACAAGCTGATATCTTGATCAATACTTGGCCAGCGTTTCGTAAAGAACTTGCTGATTCAGCTTTAATCTTACCAGTCGACGATGTCTGGGAAAGTCAGAACCTTGGCGGTAAATTGCCAGATGCTTGGAAGAACCTTTCGGTCATCGATGGGAAAAACTACGGCGTAACGTACACGTTCGGTGATCGCTCAGGAATTTGGTATCAGCCGTCAGTTCTTAAAGCTGCTGGTATTGAAGTGCCAACAACTTGGGACGAGTTTAAAGCAACATTCAAACCACTGAACGACAATGGTGTTACACCAATGTCAATTCCAGCCAAAGTTTGGGCGCACGCTGAATGGTTTGAATCAATCCTAATTCGTTCTGCTGGTGTTGAAACAGCGACGAAACTTGCAAACCACGAAATCAAGTGGACTGATCCTGCTGTGAAAACAGCTCTTGGCAAGTGGGCTGAACTAATTGAGGCAAACTGCTGTGCAGAGCCGAATACAATGTTGGCAACAGCATGGGATGCTTCAGTTGATGCTGCTTTGAAAACAGGTGACTCAGCTTATGTCCTTATGGGCATGTGGTTGAACACACGTGCTAAAGTTGAATATGGTAAAACACCAGGTGAAGACTTCACTATCCTTCAGTTCCCAGCAATAGGCATGGGTCACGATGACACCTCTATGGTTGATGCTAAAGAAATCAACATGTTGGCAACAGCCAAAAACAAAGAAGGCTCAGCAGCCTTCATGGCTTACATGCTGACAGCTGATGCGGCTGCGATTATGGCTGAATATGGTCTAGCGTCTCCTAGCGCTGACGCTGATGCATCGCTTTATGATGCAGTTGTACGTAAGTCAGTAGAAGAAGTATCAAAAGCAGCTTCTGTACAGTTTGTTCTTGGCGATCTACTGCCAGGCGATTTGGGTGGTGAATACCGCGTTCAGTTGCAAAAGTTCTTGACTGATCCATCTCCAGAAAACATCGACGCTGTAACAGCAGCGATCGAAAAAGTTGCTGAAGGTGCTTACTAAGTCATGACGTCGAACACGCTCAATAACTCAAATCCCGATACCAAGTCATTGGGCGGTTCGAACCAAAAAGGCAGTGGCCCCACCAAAGGGGCCGCTGCATCCAAATGGGTTTGGAACGACACGACTGCAGCATGGATTTTGCTGACACCGCTTCTGATCTTCTTTGCAATCTCAGTGATCTACCCGCTTTTCGAAACTGTACGTTTAAGCTTTTACGACATTCGCGGCGTTGCTAAGCCTGTCTGGGCCGGCTTTGCCAACTACCAAAAACTGTTCAGCGATGCGAATTTCCTAAACGCTATGAAGGCCACATTTCAGTGGACCATTGCATCAACTCTAATCTCAGTCGGAATTGGTTGGGCGCTTGCGCTAATGTGCTCTTTGGCACCAAGCCAAACACTCGTATTCCGAGTGATGATCTTTGCTGCATACGGTGTGGCCGAAGCGGTTAGCGGTTTCATGTGGGTCGGCATTTACCGACCAGATGCCGGACTGCTCAACTCAATTTTGAACGGCATTGGTTTGTCTAGCTGGGCGCAACCGTGGCTCGGAGATGTAAACACTGCGCTATGGGCGATCATCGTCGCATATGTGTGGACCCAAGTTGGTCTGCCGCTGATGACATGTTTCGCGTCAATTCAAGCTGTGCCGCGCAATCTTCATGAGGCTGCATTTATCGATGGCGCTTCGCCAATCAAAACACTTTGGCACATCGTTATGCCGCTTTCATTGCCGGGTGTGCGTGTTGCCATTTTTATCAATCTGCTGGCCAGCTTGAAGGCCTTTGATTTGATCTTTGTGCTCACTGGTGGTGGGCCCATTCGCTCCACAGAAACCATCGGTTACTTTATGTATCGAGAGTCGATGCAGAACTTCAAATTAGGCTATGGCGCAGCGTCCACCGTGATCCTATTGCTGGCGGTGTTGCTCGTCTCCATCCCTGTGATTGTCAAACGCACAGGTGACGCAAAATGAAGAACAGAACACCCAAGTGGGTCCTCATACTTGTCGGATTAATTGCCGTTGTCTGGACTATTCCGATCCTTGGCATTGTCATCACGTCGCTTCGTCCGCTTAGCGAAATTTCGTTGGGTTGGTGGCGCACCGAAGAGCTTTCATTCACCTTAGATGCATGGACAAAAGTGTGGTCGAAATATCCACTTGCCCAATCCTTTTGGGTGTCGGTGAAGGTCTCCGTCTTAGCAACAATTATACCGGTGTTGCTGGCACCAGCAGGTGCTTACGCCTTCCAATTCTTAAAGTTTAAAGGAAGACGGGTTTTGTTGATCATAATCATCAACGCATTCGTTTTGCCCAACCAACTGGTTGTTATTCCTCTGTTCCGGCTGTGGCGGGAAGTGGGACTTATAGACAATATTTGGGCGGTGATTATTCCATCTGCAGGTCTTTCATTCGCATGGGCAGTTTTTCTCGTGAAAAACTACCTTGAGGATTTTCCAAAAGAACTGATTGAAGCTGCAACAGTCGATGGATGCGGCCCAATTGCGCGTTTCTTTCATGTGGTGCTGCCCAACTCTTTGACGCCAATCGCTGCTGTAGCCATTCTGCAATTCCTCTGGACTTGGAACGGATTGCTCTTGCCTGTCGTGTTCTTGCGCAGCGAGATAACGTTGACGGCACTGCTGGCGCGTATTCAAGGCGTATATGACCGCAACTGGGATCAAGTATCTGTGGCCGCGATCGTGACCACTGTTGTGCCACTCATCATTTTCATCATCTTCCAGCGTTACTTTACCGCTGGGGCTTCAACTCATACCGGATCGAAAGAATAGATCATGGGCAAACACACTTTTAAACCACTCCGGTATCGTCAAATTCATTTGGACTTCCACACTTCTGAACACATACCAGATGTTGGCAGAGACTTTGACGCGGAACAGTTCGTCACAACGCTCAAGGATGCCCATGTTGATAGCGTCACGCTTTTTGCGCGCTGCCACCACGGTTGGTGTTATTACCCGAGTGAAGTTGGGGCCGCTCACCCACAAATGGCTAAACCAGATTTGCTAGGTGAAATGGTAGATGCCTGTAGGGCCGCCGACATTGAAACGCCGATCTACATCACAGTTCAGTGGGACGAAAACTTAGCACGTACTCGGCCCGACTGGTTGATGATGAATGCCAGTAACCAGACACATGACAATGCCCCAATAGATGGTTCTGCCAACTACCAGCTCACAGCGTCATGGCATACACTTTGCCTGAACAATGTTGGGTATCGTCAGTACTTAATCGACATGGGTCTTGAGATAATTGAACGTTACAATCCTCCAGGGCTTTTCTACGATATTGTTAGTCCGTTCGAATGTGTTTGCCCAAAATGTGTTGACCGGATGCACGCAAACGGCCTTGATCCGATGGTTCAGGCTGACCGAAAAACAAACGTTGAGGCTGTGAATGAACAGTTCCGTCAAGAACTCAGCACAGCGATTTGGGCAAGATCGCCAAATATGCGGTTGTTTTACAATTGCGGCCACATCGACAAGCGCGGGGCAAAACGATTTGAGACTTACTCACATCTTGAAATTGAAAGCCTACCTACAGGGCCGTGGGGATATGATCACTTCCCTGTAAATGCCCGATATGCCGCTGCAATTGGTAAGGACTTTCTAGGTCAAACTGGGAAGTTCCATACATCGTGGGGCGAGTTCGGCGGCTATAAGCAATCGGATGCCCTGACTTACGAATGCGCACAAACAGTCGCATTGGGTGCAAAATGCCTAATCGGTGATCAACTACACCCTCTAGGGGAAATGGATGCTGATACCTACAAGTTTATTGCGCCAGCCTATGCCCACATTGAAGCGCTAGAGCCATATTTGAAAGACGCGAAACAAGTCTCTGAAGTTGCAATTCTGTCTTCCGAATACTTTGGCGAAAGCACTGCTCGTAGCCAACCTAGCGATGATGGCGCAGTACGTGTTTTGTTGGAACTGAAAATCCCATTCGATGTGGTCGATCCAGAGATGCCGTTCGCTTCATACAAAGTGCTTGTCTTGCCTGATTGCATTCCGGTTGATGACCAGCTCAAAGCCAAAATAGAGGGGTTTGTTAACGGTGGTGGCAAAGTCCTTTTAACAGGAACCTCCGGGAAACACCCAAAGTCAGGCAAACTCGCTCTGAATGCAGGCTTTGAATTTGACGAGACTAAGATCGAGTTCACGCCGTCTTATGTAAAGATTGAAGGCAGCACCTTCCCAGAAGGCACGCCAAAGGCGCCATTTGTCATGTATGGCCAGGGTCAATCAATTACCGTGACTGGCGCCGAACAGTTGGGCGCTATCCATCCATCTTATTTCAATCGGTCATACAAGAGTTTTTGTTCTCACAAGCACTCTCCGGTTAGCGGCGACGCGGCTCCAATTGGTGCTGCAGTTACCCTAAATGAGAGCTTTGCTTATATCGCGTATCCGATATTTGAAATGTATCAATCGGTTGGGCAACCGATCTACAAATACCTTATCCAGGGATTGCTAGAACAGTTGCTGCCCGCCTCCATCTTGAAGACGAATTTGCCTTCAGGAGGGCGTGCGACTGTAACCCAGCAAGATACCGCCGACCGGTTGATTGTTCATCTGCTGTACGGGGCTCCTCAGCAGCGGGGGAAACAATCGCCGGAGGCGGTAACGCCACACCCAATGGAACTGATCGAAGACATCCCAGCTTTGGCCGATATTTATGCCGCAGTGCGTACACCTAAGGCACCGATACGCGTTTATGACGCAATTTCAGGAGAAGACTTGGTCTTTACCAGAGAAGGTGACTACATTGTTGTTGAAGTTGGTAAGCTTCACATCCACAGAGCGGTGATCCTCGAATTTGAGGGTGGTGGCAATGCAACATCAGGGCGGGTAGTTTAAGTGGCAACAATCAAAAAAACAGGCCCAAAACGAAGCGCAACAATTGTCAATGTAGCTGAGAAAGCCAATGTTTCAATTGGCACTGTTTCTAGATACCTGAACGGCTACCAAATCAAGGAAGCAAATCGCAAGCGGATCGAAGAAGCGATCGCTGCATTGTCCTACTCTCGGAATGCTTTTGCTAGTGCCATGAAGAGTGAAGCCTCAAATATGGTAGGGCTGTTGGTGCCAAACTATGATGAGTTTCACGCGAAGTTGCTTGGAGAATTGGCTACAGCGCTTAGACGCGAAGGCTTGGTCACACTCACTTTTTGCCACGAAAACCACCCTGAAGGTATGCGTGACGCCGTAGATTTTTTCCGTACGCATCGCGTATCCGCTCTGATCATGACGGAAGTGGAAGCAGGCCATGATGCCATCATGTCCATGGTCGATGATGGGGTTCAGGTTATCACTTTTGACAACAGCCCAACCGACGACTCAATCGACGGCGTTGTCGTCGATAACCGTCAGGCTTCTAAGGACGCTGTGAATTACCTCATGGATTTAGGTCACAGCGACATCAGCATCGTAACGGGCAGCTTGGAACATTGGACTGCTCAGCAGCGTTATGAAGGATACCTAGATGCATTCAAAAGCCGTGGTATGGAGCCTCGCAAGGATCTAGTCTTCGAAGGCAATTGGCGTCGCCCATCTGGTGCTGCAGCACTTGAGTATTTTTGGTCATTAGACCGCAGACCTACAGCTCTTTTCGGTGCAAACCATCGCATGTCTTTAGGGGCATTGAATTATGCTCGATTAAACAACATCAGCATTCCAGATGACATTTCACTCATCAGTTTTGATGACATTGAAATGTACCAATATCTCACACCGTCCATCACCGCGATTGCGCAGCCAGTGCTTAAGATTGCAGATGCAATCCGGCGCTTGCTCTTAAGAAGAATTGAAGCAGATGAAGGTGAAGAGGCGCTTGTTGAAGTGCTCGAATGCGACTTTATAAAACGAAATTCTGTTAAAGCCCTTTCGGGTACAAAGGGAGACAAGTAATGGCTCGTATGCAACTGGTTGAAGCTGGAAAATCTTACGGCAACGTGAGGGTAATCGATGAACTAGGCCTAGACGTTGATGACGGCTCGTTCACTGTATTTGTTGGTCCGTCGGGCTGTGGTAAGTCTACATTGCTACGTATGATTGCCGGTATCGAAGAAATTACCGATGGCGAATTGCTGATCGACGGTGAAGTGATGAACGAAGCTGATCCGGTTAAGCGTGGTATCTCCATGGTGTTCCAAAACTATGCGCTCTATCCTCATATGAGCGTCGAGAAAAACATTGGTTTTGGCCTCAAAATGGCAGGACTTTCCAAGTCTGATATCAGTGAGCGGGTACAAAATGCTGCTGAAATTCTCAAAATTGAACCACTTCTCAAACGAAAACCTGCACAGCTTTCCGGTGGGCAACGCCAACGTGTCGCCATCGGACGCGCCATTGTGCGCGAACCACGTCTGTTCTTGTTTGATGAGCCATTGTCAAACTTGGATGCAGAATTACGTGTCGCCATGCGTGTTGAAATTGCCAAATTGCACCGCGCGCTAGGCACAACAATGATTTATGTGACCCATGATCAAACTGAAGCTATGACGCTTGCAGATAAGATTGTCGTTTTGCGCGATGGCTCGATCGAACAAGCGGGTTCACCGGAAGAACTGTATGAGGATCCAGACAACATTTTCGTTGCGGGTTTCATTGGCTCACCGCGTATGAATTTTTTGAGCGGTGCACTTTCGAGTAAGTCTGGCATCGCTCAACTCGACCTCGATACTGGGCCTAACTTAAAGCTAGGATCGATAGAAATGCTAAGTTCAGCAAAAGATGGAAAAGCTTCTGTCGGCGTTCGACCAGAGCACATGCTTGTGGGTGAAAAAGGCGACCTGAATTTCGAAGTGAAAGTGGACGTGGTTGAAAACTTGGGAGGTCGGTATTTTGTCTATGCGCAAACTCTGAACGAAGAGAATATCATCTACGAAATGCGCACTTCAAATGTACCCAAACCAGGCGAGCTTGTGACAATCGGCGCTAAGCTTTCCGATTGTAGATTCTTTGACACAGACGGAGAACGAATTAGCACGAAAGTTGCACATTAAGAGGCGAAAACTGGAACAGCAGAGATAGGAAACTTGGACATGAAACAACCCAATATCTTGTTCATCATGGCCGACGATCATGCCTCAAAGGCAATCAGTGCATATGGGCACGGGTTGAACGAAACACCCAGTATTGATCGCATAGCAAACGAAGGTGCTAGACTAAATCATTGTTATGTCACCAACTCAATTTGCACCCCTAGTCGCGCTGCGATCCTAACGGGCACTTACAACCATGTGAATGGAGTAACGACCCTTGAACCTACATTCAATAACCGCGGGCCACATCTAGCTAAACATTTGAAAACAGCCGGTTATCAAACCGCAATGGTTGGAAAATGGCATCTTGGGGAAGGGGCGGGCAAACAGCCGACTGGTTTCGATTACTGGGATGTTTTGCCGGGGCAAGGGGACTATTTTGACCCCAAGTTTATAGATGCCAACGGCGAGCATATTGAAGACGGGTATGTTACTGACATCATCACCGATAAATGTGAAAAATGGCTGTTGGAGCGCGACAAATCTAAGCCATTCTTCATGATGTGCCATCACAAAGCGCCGCATCGTAATTTTGCTCCGCACCCGAAAAACCGTGAGCTTTATGAAGGCCAAGATATTGTTCTTCCAGATACTTTTGATGACGACTATAAAAACCGTGCACGCGCCGCCAAAGACGCCAAGATGCGCATTCGCTCCGATTTTGAGTATGAAGATTTGGGTTTAGCCCAACCCGAGGGCGGAGCTGAAGTTGGTGTGACCCACATCGATGGAAAGTCAGGCCGAAAAGTGCCTGATCCTGATGATGTCACAGATCTAAAACTCGTTGACGTTAACACCGGTGAGACTTTCCAATTCAAAACAAGATCAGAACTGGATCACTTCAAATACCAGCGTTACATCAAACGTTATCTGCGCACCGTCGCCTCAATTGATGAGAGCGTTGGCCGCTTGCTTGATGTGCTGGATCAAGAAGGACTGACCGACGACACGATCGTTGTTTATACTTCTGATCAAGGGTTCTTTTTGGGTGAACACGGTTGGTTTGATAAGCGTTTTATGTATGAGGAAAGCCTACAGATGCCTTTCCTTATGCGCTACCCAGCAAAGCTTGAAGCAGGTGTTGTTCGCAACGATCTTGTTTCTAATGTCGATTTTGCACCTACCTTCCTAGACTACGCGGGCGTCGCGACGCCTAACTATATGCAAGGCAATAGCTTTTCTACAATTCTTGAAGGGCACACGCCAACTGACTGGCAACAGGTCGTCTACCATCGGTATTGGATGCATAAGGATGAAAGCCATAACGCTTTTGCACACTACGGCATTCGAAATCAGCACTACAAACTGATCTATTGGTACAATGATGATTTAGGTCAGCCGGGTGCCAACCCATCAATTGATGAGCAACCCGAATGGGAGTTGTTTGATTGTATCGCCGATCCGCTTGAACTGTTTAATGTGTTCGACCACAAAGATTTTGTCCAAGTCCGGGCAGAGATGATTGCGCAAATGGAACACAAAATGCAAGAAATTGGCGACACGCCAGAACACTAACTGCATCCTCGGAGCTAATATGAAGATCACCGCTATTGAGCCTATTTTCACCTTCGCTGGTCGCAACCTACTACTGGTGAAAATTACCACCGACGAAGGCGTCGTTGGCTGGGGCGAGTCTGGACTGTCTGGCCGTGAAAGGGCTGTCATAGGTGCACTAGAAGGGTTCTCGGAGATTCTTATTGGCCAAGATCCATTTCGCATCGGTCACATTTGGCAGTCGCTTTACCGCAGCCAGTATTTTGAAGGTGGTCGTGTCCTGACATCGGCAATGTCTGCGATTGATATCGCTCTGTATGATATCAAAGGCAAGGCGCTTGGCGTGCCGGTCTATGATCTTTTGGGCGGCAAGCAGCGCGACCTTGTTCCGGCCTTTGCGTCCACTCACACGACAAGCCTTGATCAAATGATCGAAGATGCCAAATTGCTCGTTGATGAAGGGTGGAACTGTATCCGTCTGTCCGCTGCACGACACTATGTGGAAGAGGTTTACGATCCTCGTGAATGCATTGCGGAAACAGCACGTTGGATGATCGCTGCACGCGAAAAGTTGGGCTCATCGCCTGTATTGGGCTTGGATTACCATCACCGCCTGAATGTCGGCGAAGCCGCTTCATTCTGTCAGCGGATGCCTGAAGGGACATTGGACTTCTTGGAAGAGCCGATCCGCGATGAAACACCAGAAGCGTATGAAATGCTCCGGAAACTAACATCTGTACCATTTGCTATCGGTGAGGAGTTCGCCTCTAAATGGCAGGCGCTTCCATATGTTGAGCGTGGCTTGATGCAATATATGCGATTTGACATTTGTAATGTTGGCGGGTTCACCGAAGCCATGAAAATTGCAGGTTGGTGTGAGGCTCATTATATAGATTTGATGCCACACAATCCACTTGGGCCAATTTGCACAGCTGCCTCTGTTCATCTTGGAGGTGCAGTCCAGAATTTCTCATGGCTTGAGTGTAGGGACACGCCGGTAGAAAAAATGGGTTTCGATGGTCAAGGTTTCTTTACCGGTCAAATGCAGCTTGAGGGTGCATTTTACAAAGTGCCAAACAAACCGGGATTAGGCATTGAAGTTGACGAAGATGCATTGAGACGTTCGTCGCCGAAGGCTGGCGGCGGCGCGCCACGTTTGAGGCGACCGGATGGGTCAGTTACGAACTGGTAAGGCAACCCGTCAGTCGTTGGAAAGTCTAAGGTCTATTAAACCTTAAGCTAAGTGCTGGAATTGTTATCCGTATCAGAAAGTTGTACCGACAATCCATCAGCAACAGTTCTCATTCGTTGCAAAGTGCTCAGTGTATCACCACTGCCAGGTTGATCTAAACGTTCGATGTAGGGGCAGGTTAGCACACTGATTGAACGCCCACTTGGCGAGAGAATAGGTACTGAAATATCCTGAACGCCAATTAGTTGCCCACTTTTTCGGACCCGATAACCTTTTTCACGCACTTCCTCAAGTTCGTCTTGGATGCTTAGCCACTCTGGAGCGGATTTCTTTTTTTGTGACGGTTGTTGTTGCAGCATTGCGCTGCGCCCTTCATCAGATTGAAACGCAAGAAGTGCATGGCCAGAACCGGTTGTGAGTAGATCAAGTTGTGAACCCAACCGCAGACGGAATTCCCAGTTTGCGCGTCCGCTCGCCTGTGCAATCACAACACCGAAACCGCCGTCCGGGGCTACTAAATGGATAGACTGCTCAGTGTGTTCAGCGAATTCGTCCATCAGTGGTGTGGCTTGCGTAACCATACGTCTTAGGGGCGGGTGCTCGCTTCCCAGCAAGAACAACTTCATGCTCAGCGAGTAGCGATCGCCCTCCTTTGAACGACTAACATACTGGCGCATAACCAGACGTTCTAACATCCGATAGATTTCACTTGGCCGACGAGACATCGCTTTTACGATCTCTGAACGCGTCATGCCTTTTGGTTGCTGAGCAAGCAACTCAAGAATGTCCAATCCCTTATCCAGAGCTGGTGCGCGATACTTATTTTCATCGTCAGACTTGGTCACACATTTTCTCCCATACACCCGTTTGTTTTACGAAAAGCGAACACGGAGTCAACTTTTCTATTGCGATTTATATCCAAATATGAACTATATGTGCGTATATGAACACACATGATGGTTGGGGAGAACTATTATGCGCCTTCAGGGCAAGACCATTCTCGTAACTGCTGCGGGTCAAGGAATCGGAAGGGCAAGTGCTATCGCCTGCGCCAATGAAGGCGCACACGTGATTGCTACGGATATCAATGCCGATACGTTGGAAACTCTCAGAGTAGAAAATCCCCACATTGAAACCCGCATTCTTGATGTCAGGGACCCGATTGAGATTTCAAAGATCGCAGCGGACGTCGGTGAACTGGACGGTTTGTTCAACTGCGCGGGCTTTGTGCACGAGGGTACTCTCCTTGAAATGAGCGATGCCGACTGGGAATTCAGTTTTGATCTAAACGTGACTTCGATGGTCCGCATGTCCCGTGCATTCCTGCCGGGCATGATAAAGCGCGCTCAGAACACGGGCACCGCATCCATTCTAAACATGTCGTCCATGGCGTCTGCGATTAAAGGCTTCCCTAAACGTACTGCCTACGGCGCAACAAAAGCTGCCGTTCTTGGTCTAACCAAAGGCGTCGCCGCAGATTTTGTATCAGATGGCATTCGGTGCAATGCACTTTGCCCTGGCACTGTCGACACGCCATCCCTTCAGGGGCGCGTAAACTCTGCGGCCGACCCTGTTCAAGCGAAGAAAGACTTTATCGCTCGCCAGCCTATGGGCCGGCTGGCCACAGTCGACGATATGACACCAATGGTTGTCTATCTACTCTGTGATGAAAGCTCGTACGTCACCGGCCAAGCACTGCTGGTTGATGGCGGCGTTACGATTTAGGTGTTTCCATGAGTTTTCTTGTTGAAATGAGGGGAATTGAGAAACGCTTTCCCGGTGTTCATGCGCTAAAAGACATGCAGTTTGATCTCAAAGCTGGCGAAGTCCATGCATTGATGGGAGAAAACGGCGCGGGCAAATCCACCTTGATGAAAATTCTATCTGGCGTCTACTCGAAGGACGCAGGTGAAGTTCTCATCGAAGGAAAAGCAGCAAACCCTAATGGTCCACGCGAAGCTCAAGAGTTAGGCGTTGGCATAATCCACCAAGAACTAAGCTTGATGAATGACCTGACAGCTGCCCAAAATATCTTTATTGGACGAGAACCACGTGGCCGTTTTGGGCTCTTGGATGAAGCAAAACTCAATCAACAAGCTGCATCCATTTTCAAACAAATGAATTTGGAACTAGATCCACGAACACGTGTGGACGAATTGAGCATCGCAAAACAACAAATGGTCGAGATTGCTAAGGCACTTAGCTACAAAAGCCGCGTCCTCGTGATGGATGAACCCACTGCTGCATTGAACGACGCTGAGATCACCGAACTATTTGCAATCATTCGCCAACTTCGCAGTGAAGGTGTGGGTGTCATTTATATCAGTCATAAAATGGATGAGATAAAGCGCATTTCTGACCGCGTTAGCATCCTTCGTGACGGCGAATACGTCGACACTCGAAACAGCGCTGAAACTACTATCGAGCAAATTATCTCGATGATGGTTGGACGAAACCTAGAACTCGAAGAACTTGTTGTACCAGACGTCTCGGATTTTGATACGGCACTAGAGGTTAAAAACTTAAACCGTGGCCGGACAGTAAAAGACGTCAGTTTTTCCTTGAAGAAGGGCGAAATTTTAGGTTTCGCCGGGCTGATGGGCGCAGGCCGTACAGAAGTCGCCCGAGTCATTTTCGGCGCGGATCGATTGGACAGCGGTGAGATTTTGGTCAATGGAGAACCAACCAAAATCAAGACACCAAGTGACGCTGTCGAGGCTGGCATAGGTTATCTCTCAGAAGACCGCAAGCACTTCGGACTGTTTTTAGGCATGGATGTTCGTTCCAACATTGCCATGGCTAGCATGGATCAATTTTCCAGTGCTGCCGGGTACATGGACGAGACAGGAATGGCAACTGCAGCGAAAAACTACATCGCGCAGATGGGCATTCGCACACCTTCAGATACACAAGAAACCCAGTTCTTATCGGGTGGCAACCAACAAAAGGTCGTCATCGCAAAATGGCTACTTAGAAACTGCGATATTCTCATTTTCGATGAGCCTACTCGTGGTGTTGACGTTGGAGCCAAGAGCGAAATTTACAAAATTCTGAACGAACTCGCGTCCGAGGGTAAAGCGATCATCGTGATCTCGTCGGAACTGCCTGAAATTCTACGCGTTAGCCATCGGATCGCAGTGATGTGTGAAGGCAATCTAACAGGCGTACTCAAAGCACAATCAACACAGGAAGATATCATGCAGCTGGCAACTAAGTCTATGCACAGCGCTTCAGTTTCAACCTCAATTTCTGGCGGGGCTGCCAAATGACCAACACCATAGACACACAATCAAACAACACTCTTGAATCCATGATCAACCGCCTCAAGAAAGAACAGCATCGTTTTTGGGCGTTTAGCGGACTTATTGTTTTGCTTATTGGGTTTAGCTTGGCATCGCCCAACTTCTTCCAAACCACAAACATCATTTCGATTTTGCAGGCTACTTCTGTGAATGGCGTGTTGGCGATCGCAGCAACGCTAGTAATTATCACGGGTGGAATCGATCTATCAGTCGGCACACTGATGACATTTTGCGCCATCATTACTGGCGTACTTCTGACAAACTTGGGCCTGCCAATGTACATCGGCATTCCCGGCGCATTGTTGGGTGGCCTTGCTGCTGGTGGTTTGTCGGGCTTCCTGATCGCCAAGCTCAAAATTCCACCATTCATCGCCACACTTGGCATGATGTTGGTATTCAAAGGACTATCGCTTGCTATTAGTGGCGCACGTCCAATCTATTTCAATGATACGCCGGGCTTCTCTGAGATTTCTACAGGTTCTCTGATCGGAGCTGTGATCCCAGCACTGCCAATTCCAAACGGTGTTTTGATCTTGTTCTCTGTCGCAATCTTTGCGTCGTTTATCCTTACCAAAACAGTTTTAGGTCGCTTCATTTTTGCCCTTGGTAGCAATGAAGAAGCACTGCGTCTTTCAGGCGTAAACGTCGAGCGTTGGAAAATGCTTGTTTATGCTTTGGCTGGCGCGATCTGTGCAGTTGGCGGCATTCTATTGTCATCAAGAATTAACTCAGCTCAGCCGGCTATCGGGCAAGGTTATGAGTTGGACGCGATTGCCGCTGTTGTTATCGGCGGAACGTCTTTGGCAGGTGGGCGCGGCACAATGCTCGGCACCATCATTGGCGCGCTAATTATCAGCGTTGTCGCAAACGGTTTGCGGATCCTATCAGTTCCTCAGGAATGGCAGATTGTGGTCACCGGCACCATCATTATTCTCGCGGTTTACGCGGATATTCTAAGACGCGGGAAACAATAATTCCGGACTGCAAATTTGCTGTTCAGAAGGCACTGCGGGGGCGGAGCTCTCATCAAATTGAGAGTGACAAACTCTACTAAACATTGATTCAAATGGAGGAAAACCAATGTTAAATAGAAGAACTTTAATCGGATTGCTAACTGCAACAACGTTGCTCGGTAGCGCAGGAATGTCTTTTGCGGAAGACAAGCCATATATCGCTTTGATCTCAAAGGGTTTCCAGCACCAATTCTGGCAAGCTGTTAAACTTGGCGCAGAACAAGCTGCTGAAGAGTTTGGTGCGACTGTTACTTATGAAGGTCCAGACGGCGAGGGCGCTGTAGACCGTCAACTAGACATGATTTCTGCTGCAATGGCTAAAAAGCCTTCTGCAATCGGTATCGCTGCAATTGACAGCCAAGCAACTGTGCCACTTCTACGTCGCGCACAAGAAGCTGGCATCCCAGTCATCGCTTTTGACTCTGGTGTTGCAAGCGACATTCCAGTGACAACTGCATCAACAGACAACCTAGCTTCTGCTCGCTTGGCAGCTGACAAACTTGCTGAACTAATCGGCGGTGCTGGTAAAGTTGCAGTCGTATCATTTGACCAAACAAGTCAAACAGGCATTGAACGTCGCGATGGTTTTGTTGAGCAAATAGCGGCAGCACATGCTGACATTGAAATCGTAGCTATCGAATACGGTGGTGGTGATCACTTGCGTTCTGCAGAAATCACAAAAACTCTATTGCAAGCATATCCGGACCTTAAAGGTATCTTCGGTACCAACGAAGGTTCAGCTATCGGCGTTGCAATCGGCAAAAAAGAGTCTTCTTCAGACATCGTCGTAATTGGCTACGATTCTGGTAAAGCGCAAACAGACGCAATTCGTGACGGTGTTATTGCTGGTGCGATTACACAGAACCCTGTGGGCATCGGTTACGAGTCAGTTAAGGCCGGCATCGCAGCTTCAAAAGGCGAAGCGGTTCCAGCTCATATCGACACTGGTTTCTACTACTACGACGCATCAAACATCGACGATCCTAAAATCGCCGCTGTTCTTTACGACTAAACCTCTCTGTGTGGCCTGGCGATCCTTCGCCGGGCCATTTTTCTTAGGACCATTCTGAAATGAAACTTCTTCGATACGGCATAGAAGGCCAGGAAAAGCCCGGAATTCTAGACGACTACGGTCAAGTTCGGGACCTTTCTCACCACATTGATGACCTTGCTGGAAACGCCCTTTCGAAGGCGACTTTGTCCAAGATTAAGGATTTAGACCATAATTCACTCCCGATCGTTGCAGGTGCGCCGCAGAGCGAACTCCGCTTGGGAGCATGCGTTGCAGACGTTGGCAAGTTTATTTGCATCGGACTGAACTATGCTGACCATGCCGCAGAAACGGGCATGGAAATTCCACCTGAACCTGTTGTGTTCAACAAATGGACTTCTGCAATCGTCGGCCCTGATGATGACATTCAAATCCCACGTGGCTCGGTCAAAACTGACTGGGAAGTCGAATTGGGTGTCGTGATCGGCACTGAAGGTAGCTACATCGATGAAGCTGATGCATTGGGCCATGTGGCCGGCTATTGCGTCATCAATGACGTCTCTGAACGCGAGTACCAACTCGACAGAAGTGGCACATGGGACAAAGGCAAAGGCTGCGACACGTTCGGGCCTCTTGGCCCATGGCTAGTCACTGCCGACGAAATTCAAGACACCGACAATCTAACCCTTTGGCTGGAAGTTGATGGTCACCGCTACCAAAACGGGTCTACGTCGACAATGGTCTACAAAGTTCCATTCCTAATTTCGTACCTCAGTCGCTTCATGAGCTTACAGGCCGGTGACGTGATTTCTACTGGCACACCTCCCGGTGTTGGCATGGGACAAAAACCACAAATCTACCTCAACGGTGGCGAAGTCATGTCTCTTGGCATCTCAGGATTAGGTACACAAACCCAAAATGTTATCGGAGCGCAAAATGACTAAGATTATAAGCATACAAACAGTCGACGTGCGCTTTCCGACGTCAGATTCACTAGATGGTTCAGATGCAATGAACCCGGATCCAGACTATTCAGCTGCCTATGTCATTCTTGAAACCGATGGCGAGCACGAAGGCCATGGTCTTACATTCACAATCGGCCGCGGCAATGAAATTTGCGTCGCCGCCATTAACGCAATGCGACACTTGATTGTTGGCTTAGACATGGATGATGTCGCCGCAGATATGGGACGTTTTTGGCGAAATATAACTTCGGACAGCCAATTACGTTGGATTGGCCCAGACAAAGGCGCGATACATCTAGCTACCGGCGCGGTCGTGAATGCTATTTGGGACCTATGGGCGAAGATTGAACAGAAGCCAGTTTGGCAACTTGTCGCGGACATGACCCCGGAAGAGTTGGTGCGGTGTGTAGATTTTCGCTACATAACTGACTGCATTACCGAAGAGGAAGCGTTAGCGCTTTTGCGTGAACGTCAGGTCGGCAAAGCCGAGCGAATTGCCTCATTAAAACAGAATGGCTACCCTTGCTACACAACTTCAGCTGGATGGCTCGGCTACAGTGACGAAAAACTACGTCGGTTGTGTAGAGAAGCCGTAGATGCCGGCTTCAAACACGTCAAACTTAAAGTTGGGCAAGACTTAGAAGACGATAAACGTCGCCTACGCATCGCAAGAGATGAATGTGGCCCTGATGTAAACCTGATGATCGATGCCAACCAAGTATGGGAAGTTGATCAAGCCGTTGATTGGGTTAAGGAACTCGCGTTCGCAAAGCCATGGTTTATTGAAGAACCTACAAGTCCAGACGACGTTGAAGGCCATCGCAGAATTCGCGAAGCTGTTGCACCAGTTCAGGTTGCTACAGGTGAGATGTGCCAAAATCGAATAATCTTTAAACAGCTGATTATGCGCGGTGCTGTGGACGTGGTGCAAATTGATGCGTGTCGTCTTGGTGGTGTGAACGAAATTCTTGCTGTTATGTTGATGGCCGCGAAACACGAACTCAAAGTATGCCCGCACGCTGGCGGAGTGGGTCTTTGTGAATATGTTCAGCATCTGTCCATGATCGATTACTTGTGTATCGCAGGTACCAACGAAGGTCGTGTGATTGAATTTGTTGATCACTTACACGAACATTTCCTTGACCCGTGCGTTATCCAAAACGCTGCATATATGCCGCCAACTCAGCCGGGCTATTCAATTGAAATGAAGCCAGCTTCACTGGATGAATATAGTTTCAAAGGCGCAGCTCAATGAACTTAAGTCTTACGGATAAAGTCATCATTGTTACAGGTGGCGGCTCGGGCATTGGCGGCGCCATCACTATGTGTGCAGCGAGTGAAGAGGCAATTCCTGTTATTCTTGGACGTTCGTTTCCGACAGAGACGTTCTTGGATCAATTGAAAGCTGTTTCACCAAAAGCTCACTTTATTCAAACAGAGCTTTCAGATGACAAAGCATGCGGTTTGGCAATTAAGGAAGTGGTTTCAAGGTTTGGTCGCATTGATGGACTGGTAAACAGTGCTGGTGCAAATGACGGCATCGGACTCGAAGCTGGTCCTGCGGCATTTAGAAAGTCGTTGAACCAAAACTTGGTTCACTATTACACCCTTGCCCATTTGTGTGTTCCTCATCTCAAAGAAACCAAAGGCAGCATCGTAAACATCTCGTCCAAAACTGCACTTACCGGACAAGGCGACACTTCTGCGTACTGCGCCGCTAAAGGCGCTCAGCTTAGTCTCACCCGCGAATGGGCTGCAGCTTTGGCTTTGGATGGCGTGCGCGTAAACGCCGTCATTCCAGCAGAAGTAATGACTCCATTGTACGAACGTTGGCTGAGCACATTCGAGAATGGCGACGAGAAACGAGAAGAAATCGAACGACGAATCCCGCTTGGCAACAGAATGACGACATCCGAAGAAATGGCAGACACCGTTGTCTTCCTGCTGTCAGATCGATCATCTCACACAACCGGGCAATGGGTATTCGTGGACGGTGGATATACTCACTTGGATAGGGCACTTGGCACCTAACTGACTGTTAGGATGACAAACGCCGTAATCTAAATCCTGGAAAAACCTTCGTAGTTCCGTTTTGATCAACTAATTGAACATCGCGTTCGGCAATAAAAGCGCTATCTCAGGAAACGCGACTATCAGACCTAGCGTTACAATCATCGCTATCCAAAATGGCATAATTCCAGCAAAAATGGTCTCAATTTTCACGTCAGCAACCACACTCTTTACGATAAAGACGTTCACGCCCACAGGCGGTGAGATAAGCCCCATTTCAAGTACGATTACCATGACAACGCCAAGCCAGATTGGATCAAAACCCAAACCGACGACGAGTGGGAAGACGATGGGCAAAGTTATCACTAGGAGCGACAATCCTTCAATGAACATCCCAAGAATGACATAACCCAAGAGGATAAGGGCGAGGGTGCCATATGTTCCAAGTTCAAGGCCCATCATGCCACTTGCTATGGTCTCGGGCAAGTGGGAAAGTGAAACAAACGGGCTGAACACATTGGCGCCAATCAGGATAAAAAAGGCCATTCCCGTTGTTTTTAGTGTTTCCGCGCTAACGTCGTACAGAGTCTTCGCGGTACATTTCTTTCGTAGCACAAGCATAACGAGTGCAAAAAATGCACCAACGCCAGCGGCTTCGACGGGCGTGAAGAACCCAGTGTAGATGCCGCCAATAGTGATCAGAATTATGACCCCAATTCCTGTTGCTCGAAAAAGTGCTTTGAGCTTTTCAACAGTAGAGAACTTAGGCCCACGTGGACCTTCTTCGGGCCAGAAAAACGTAACCACGGAAATCGCTAATAGGAACATCGTGGTCAACAAAACGCCGGGCAGAACACCTGCCATGAACAGCCTTCCTATGGATTCTTCAGTCAGCACCGCATAGATGACAAAGCCGGTTGATGGCGGAATTAGAATGCCGAGTGTGCCACCTGCTGCGATAGAGCCGGTTGCCAATCGTGCGCCGTAATTGAACCTACGCATCTCAGGATAGGCGACTTTCCCCATCGTAATCGCCGACGCAATTGAAGAGCCGGAGAGGGCGGCAAAACCCGCGCAACCAACAACAGTTGCTGCAGCAAGCCCGCCCTTAAAGTGGCCAATTATTTTGTGTGCGGCTTCGAACAAGTCGCGGCTTAAGCCCGCAGACGAAGCTAAATTACCCATTAGGATAAAAAGAGGAATTATCGTCAGCTCATACACAGTCACGGTTGCAAACACTTGCCCGCTAAGAGTGTAGGCAGCAGCCTGAAAACCTGAAAGCAGAATTGTCCCCACAAAGCCAACGATTAAAAGTGCCACCGCAACAGGCGTGCCGAGCGCCAAGAAAATAAACAGGGCGACAAAGCCCAAAACGCCGTAAAACTCCGGGCTCATCGAAAAACTCTTTCCAAAACTATTAGAATTGCCGACAGGCCACAACCAATGGCGATTGCATAGTAAGATGGTCCGTAGGGAAGCTGTAGCAAAAGTGTCGCCTCGGCGAAAAGTGCTGCTTCAAGGGCATTTAGGAAGGCTCGCCAAGCAAGATAGCTCAACATGATCGCCCCAAGTCCCGTGACTAGCCAATCTAGCCAGAATTGCATTGCTTTGGGCATCATCAACACAATTGTATCGATTGCGATTAAGCGCCCAGCCAAAACACACAGTGGAAAGCTAGCTGACACTCCATATGACAAGAGGATTTGCGCATAATCATTTGCGCCGAATATCGGTTTGTTGAGAAATGATCGCATTAATGCGTCAGTTACCGATAATCCCATCAAAGCAAATATGATCAATGCGCCACACATAACCAGTGGCACTTCGATACGATGACGCCAGCCAGACGAAGTCTGGCTGGGCGCTCCAAAGTCTTGCTTTGACATTTACTTAGTTGCTGCCAAGGGCATCAACAATTGCGTGGGCATCCACGCCTTTTTCTTCGCCGGTTTTGTCGATATAGGAGTTCAACGCATCTTTCATTTGTGCACGAAATTCTGCGTCAGCAGCTGCATCAATTTCAATTAGTTCCACGCCGCTCTCTGTTGCGAGTTTCAATCCAGCCTGACCTGCTTCATAGAATGCCTTAGCACCACGTAAGCTCATAGTACGACCTGTAAGGCTGTCCAAATTCGCCTTGTGCGCATCGCTCAATCCATCCCAGCTGGACTTGTTCATCAGCAGATAAAAGCTGTCCAAAGCCGAAGGAATATTCGTTGTTACGTATTTTGCAGTCTCATTGAGTTTGTACGAACGAATGCCTGAAGGCCCAATCATTACAGCATCAATCACGCCTGTATTCATCGCATTATAGGTCTCAGTCGTTGGCATCGAAACAGGAACACCGCCCCACGCTTTTACCAACTCGGCCATGACAGGATTTGGCGTGCGAATTTTCATACCCTGCATGTCTGCGAGGCTACGTACCGCTTTTTCGCGGGTAATGAGCACAGAAGGATTATTCGCCCAAAGTCCAAGAAGCTTTGTTTGCGCATACTCATCTTCCAATAATACGATATTGTCCCATAATGCATTAGTGGCTGCAGTGCCATCTGGGAATAGCCCCGGAATATGAACCATACCCGTTTTTCTAAACTGTTGTGGCGTGTAATCAGGGATACCGAAAACAATATCAGCCACGCCTGTAACAACACGCTTGTATTGTTGCACTGGGCCTTTGCCCAATTCACCAGACGGATAGATCCGAATTGTTAGTTCGCCACCTGTTGCCGCGCTTAATTCCTCTGCCAAAGGCGACATAACGCCTTGGTCCATAGGATGCATCGCTGGCATAAAGTGCGCGATTTTCAATTCCTTAGCATTGGCAGACCCTAGGCCAATAGCCATAGTTGCGGCTGCAAAAGCTGCAGGCACGACCCACTTAAACATGTTTGATTTGGTTTTCATCTCATTCCCCCTCAAGAATTCACGCTATTTACTTAACATAGATAGTTATCCATGTTAACTGCATAAAAGAATATGCTATACTGCAAGTCAACTCGTTTGTTGGAGGCGTGCGTTGGTAGAAGAATTTACATTGCATAATCGTGTCGGGTTTAAAGTGACACGGCTGGCTAGAATTATGGAGGCGCGGCTAGAAAAACAGCTATCAGTACACGGCGTTACACGTTTGATGTGGTGTGTGTTGAGGGGCGTTGGCATGGAAGATGTAAACACTCCTTCAGGGCTCGCCGAATATATCTGCATAGCCCGTCCAGCAATCTCAAGGCTTCTGAAAAGCATGGAGGAGCGCGGCTTTGTAGAGCGCAGCGGCATCTATAACGACAAGCGTTTCACAGAAGTGGTCTTGACGGACTTAGGCGAAGAAAAAATGAAAGCATGTCACGTCTTAGTGCGCGAGCTTAACGATCATTTCGCCAGCAAGTTGGATGACAAAACATACCAAGTACTGATGGATGCCATCGACACAATGACGGATGGAGAAGACGTTAAACTCATGCGTCTCTAGCCAGCGAATCGATAGGGGGATTTGTTGTCCAGAACTGAAACAATTGTCGACTTGCGTTCTGACACGGTCACCAAGCCGTGCGCAGACATGTTGGCACATATGCTTGCAGCCAATGTTGGCGATGATCAATACCAGGACGATCAAGAGACAAACCTCTTGCAAGAAGAGGTTGCCGATCTATTGGGTAAGGCGAAAGCTCTTTGGGTCCCGTCAGGCACAATGGCCAATCAAATTGCATTGCGTACAGTTACGTCTCCAGGAGATGATGTAATTGTCGCAAAGCAAAGCCACGCAGTTTGGCATGAAGCAGGCGGCGGTGCTGCAAATGCCGGAGTACACTTCACCGAAGTTGGATCAGACGGGTTGTTTGACGAGCTAGACTTTTCTAGTGCCATCAAGCCGCGCGGCCACCATATCTATGCGCCAACAACTATGGTTCAGATTGAGAATACACACAACAGGTGTGGTGGGAACGTCTTTGGCATGAAAGACATCGAAGCGATCGGGAAAAAGGCTAAAGCCAACAATGTTTTTTCATACATGGACGGCGCCAGACTTTGGAACGCTTCTAAGGCCAGCGGCGACTCACTCTCCGATCTCGCAACTCCAGTGGACGCTGTTATGGTGTCCTTGTCCAAGGGTCTTGGCGCTCCCGGCGGCTCGGTCCTGGCAGGAAGCGAAGAGTTTATCGGATTAGCTACGCGGCAACGACGTATGCTCGGCGGCGCAATGCGGCAAACGGGATACTACGCCGCTGCAGGGCGATTTGCGATTATGAACAATTTGGAAAAACTCAATGGCGACCATCAAAACGCAAAGCTAATCGCTGCTGAACTGGCTCAATGCAGCTCCATCGAGTTTGACGCATCTGCGGTGCCTACCAACATCATCGTATTCAAGCTCGGGGGTGAGGCGGCAGATGCTCTCTCTCTCGTTCGAAGCCTCAAGACCAAGAATGTGCTCGTGAACGCGCTAGACAAGAGAACCATCCGTCTTGTCACCCATTTGGGCGTGAACAAGAGGAACTGCGAGTTTGCAGCACGCACCATCATCGCCCAAGTAAACAACCAAAACGCACAGACTGCCTAGCCCGAGTGAACCAATAGTATGAAGTATTTTTCCGACAAAGACCGTCCAGTTCACTTAGGCCCGTTTCCGCTTGAAAGGCTCAAGAGGCTCGAGAGCAAAAATGCTGACCTCTCGTCTGTTCCGACATGCGAACAACTAAAATTTTCAGACGACGACAATCCGCAAAACATTGTCAATTCAATGAGTGAAGCGCAGGCTATGCTCGATGCAATTCGCGACGGCTTGATCAACAAAGCAACAGCGGAAATGCCGGATGATTTGATTGAGCGTCAGAACCATTTGAAAGCCTTCGGCTATTTTACCGATGTCTCCATGGCAGCGAGCTGCGCTTTCACTCAAGACATGAACTTGCAAGCACCGTTCCGCAATCCAGATATAGACGCACTCGCAGATAAGCTGAAAACTGAGCAAACTAAATCTCTCGCTTCTGGCGTCGATGTGATTATGGCCGACTTGCGCGACGCTATGAATGCGCCGCCAAAGAGTATGCAAGGACAAGAGCATGCTTTGGTTTTTCTCGTCGAACATCCTCGTGAAGTAAGAAGTGATGAGCCCGGCAATGAATGGCTACAGGGAGCAGGTCATGCCCGTTCAGCTCTTCGCGCTATGGAAGCAGCTGTTGTTATTGCACAGTACATCAGATTGCTTGGTTACGAAGCACGAGCACATAGTCATTCCACTTCAGACGTTGACCTTAATCGCATTGCAGTCGCGGCCGGACTTGCAACGGTCGAAAATGGCGAGCTTTCCAACCCATACATTGGTAAGCGGTTTTCATTGGCAGTTGTCACGACGGAACTAGCAGTCGCACACGACATACCGCTGGTTCCATTTAACGATCAGCCAAAAGCAGCCACTCAGGGAATGGCATGGAAACTAGGCTTCGGATCTGCCAAAAGCGCAAATAATCGTGATCCATTTAAGAACAGACGTTTCGTCGACGGCGCGCACCCATTCGAAACGCTGAAACGCGTGGATACGCCAACTACATATATCGATGAAGATAGAGTTCCTCGCGTTCCAAAACGTACGGATATGTTCGCTCGTTCGCTTTTTGGCGACATGGGAAAAAAGAACCAACAGGCATCGCGTAACGGCCAATATGTTCGAAAGTCCGCCCCATCTATGGCACAGCGCCGCGGGTTGGGTGCGTTTGTATTACTTCAAGACGGCAAAAAGGAAGCTGAGCCGACAGCTGAAACGAAAAACGCTGCCAAGAACGCTGAGAACATCAAAGCCATGTCTTACTTTCTAGGTGTTGATGCAGTTGGTGTTTCTCGTTGTCCGGAATGGACGTGGTACTCCCACGATGCAACAGGCGAAGCCATTATTCCGCCCCATGATCAAGCGGTTTCCATGGTAATTGACCAAGGTTATGAGACCATGGAAGGCGCATCAGGTGATGACTGGATTGCGGTCTCTCAATCCATGCGCGCTTATTTACGGTTTTCAATTCTTGGAAGTATCGTTGCTAAGCAAATCCGTCGACTTGGTTTTAAAGCCAAAGCGCACACTGTGATGGATGGTGAAGTTCTACAGCCACCACTAATGTTATTGTCTGGTCTTGGTGAAGTCAGCCGAATTGGCGAAGTAATCCTTAATCCATTTCTCGGGCCCCGTCTTAAGTCCGGTGTTGTGACCACCGATATGCCAATGGCACACGACAAACCAATTTCCTTTGGTCTTCAGGAGTTCTGCGAGA
>Ga0315336_1001821_pt1 | contig 37097 bp, 38 predicted proteins | sample ASW5metaG_FD_204512 | JGI IMG/M metagenome (GOLD analysis project Ga0315336, IMG submission 204512) | Ammonia-oxidizing marine archaeal communities from Monterey Bay, California, United States - ASW #5 | ecosystem: Environmental > Aquatic > Marine > Intertidal zone | place: USA: California... | reverse complement strand
CAAAAAGCTCCAATGAAAGCTTACTTCCAGAAGAAATTCAAAGTTCTGAAGTGGGTATAAAGCAAGATTTAATGGGCGAGCGGGTAAAACTGGGAATCACATTTTTTTATTCTGAAATTAAAAACTTCATACAATCAGGTCCAGGCCCTAATTTTGTTCAAGATAACTTCGGCGAGTTTCATTCCCAAGGACTCGAAACATCAATAGACCTTGATCTTCCACGTGACTACTCGCTTTCCATACACCACACATGGAATGACCATTATTTATTTGAAAAAACCAAGTCCAATCATTATCAGCCTGGAACCCGACGCCCCAAACATAAACTAAATGCGAATCTTTCTCACAACTGGGATAACGGGATCGAGTCTGTCGTAGGTCTATTTATTAGAGGCCGCGCCAAAGGATTTGACGCAGCCAATGAAACCCCTGCCTTTGGAACCGTTCGAACTGCTTTAAGTTATCAATACGAAAAAAATATCAAGTTGACAGCAAGACTGGAAAATATTTTGGACGCAAGGGCTTTAGAAGTTGGCGGGTTTGGGTACCCGGGGAGAAGCGGTTATGTTGGCTTTGTCTATACTTTTAACTGAGGTCACATCAAAATCCTAAGATCATTCGGTAGAAATCGATGAAAAGCTTTTACACATTCAAAGAAGCGCTTTGTAAAATTCTCGCTTGTAACCTGACTGTCCTATGTCTTTGGACGATAATATCTCAAGAGGGACACGCCGCCACACCAAACCGTATTATTTCTACCTCTCCAGCGATCACTGAAATTCTTTTTGCTCTTGGTGTCGGAGACCGCGTCGTAGGTGTGACCGATTTTTGCAGCTATCCCGAAAAAGCATGCCTGCTGCCAAGCATTGGCGGCCCGTTAAATCCAAGCGCCGAGACATGGCTTACCCTAAAACCTGACCTTATCATCATTCAGGAAGACAGTGAGATCATTCAAAAAAATGCAAATATTTTTGGAATTCCATCTTTAACAGTATCTGTCAATAACCTGAAAAATATTTTAACCTCCATCCAGATTATCGCTGATTCACTTGGAGTTCCTAAAACCGGACACCAACTGACTAATAAAATTAAAATAAAAATTAAAGAGTATCAATCCCGCTTAAAAGATCTAAAACCTCAGCAGGTTTTGATGCTCTTGAGTGACACCAATGATCCTAGTCGTGACTTATATGCTGTTGGAAGGGGAACTTTTTTAAATGAACTTCTTACTATTGCAGGAGGTGAAAACGTTCTCCCTCATACAATGGCTAAGTATCCAAAAATTTCCAAAGAATATATCATCGCAAAATCACCCGAAATTATCATAGAGGTTGGCCCGAAGTCAAGACTAACAAAAAAAGAAATCCTTGTTAGAAAAAAAACATGGGGAAAGTATTCAACTCTGCGGGCTGTCAAAGATGACAGGTTGTATTTTATTGGTGCCGACTACATCTTAATCCCCGGGCCACGCCTATTAAACATACTGGATGATTTTACACGTACCATTCATCCTGGTTTATTCGCAGAGAAGTCTGGCAATAAACGGGAAAAAATAATATTCCAATGAATTCATCCATTCTTAAAATTCAGGACGCAAGTTTCTCTTATGATCAGGACAATGTCCTGCATTCAGTTTCTGTAAATGTGGAACCTGGTGAGTTTATTGGCGTTATAGGCCCCAACGGATCTGGCAAATCAACTCTTCTAAAAATCTTAGGTGGTGTGCTCACACCAAACTCGGGAAATTTATTTTTTAAAGGAAAAGATTTTTTAAACTTTAATCGAAAAGAATTGGCACGCTCTATTACATGGATCCCACAAGATCATCCGATGGTTTTTCCTTTTAAGGTTTCAGAAGTTGTACTCATGGGAAGACATCCATATCTTTCCGCTTTCACTTTTGAAGGAGATGAGGATATTAAAATTGCACGGAGCGCAATGGAACAAACTCAAACCCTACAATTTGCTCAACGAAGGTTCAATGAAATAAGCGGAGGAGAAAAACAACGGGTGGTTATTGCCGGGGCCATCGCACAAGAACCCGAATTGATGATTCTTGATGAACCAACTTCCGCCCTTGACATCAAATACCAGATTCAAATCCTCAACATACTAAAGAAATTAAATCAAAAAAAGAATATGACCGTTATTCTGGCTATGCACGATCTTCATCTGGCTTCTAAATTTTGCAACCGACTTATTCTTCTCGAAGAGGGAAAAATATTTCAGGATGGTAAGCCAGAAGAGGTTTTGCAAAAAAAGCACCTTGAAAGGGTATACGGAATCAAGGTCCACCTGATTCGTGACCATGATGGAGATATTATAATTTCACCGGAAACGTTATGCATGCAATAAATGTCGGGTTAATAGATCAAAAGCGATACGTTGGGACTCTTAGTTTGTTCTTTCTTTTTTTTCTGGCGACGATCGCAATCACTCCATTGATTGGATCAACACAAATCGACCTAGAAAAAGTATTTTCGAGTAACGTGCCATTCAGTGATAATGTCGATGCCAACATCTTATTTCTTGCACGTGTTCCAAGAATTATTTTAGCAGCCCTCAGTGGAGCTGCTCTTTCTGTAGCAGGAGCAGTATTCCAATCTTTACTGCGTAACGACTTAGCAGCTCCATTCACTTTAGGTGTCTCCAGCGGCGCGGCCCTAGGTGCTGTAATCGCAATGAGCCTTGGTCTATCCTATACGGTAGCAGGCATTCCAACAGTTCCCATCGCTGCATTCCTTGGTGCCTTAGGAGCAATCACTCTAGTTTTTTCATTGGCACGAACAAGAACTGGGGAGTTTCCAACATCTGTTCTATTGCTTGCAGGTGTCACTGCAAATTTCTTTTTTGCTGCTATGGTCATGTTGATTCATTATCTATCTGACTTCACACAATCATTTAGAATCGTACGCTGGCTTATGGGAGGGCTTGATATCACAAGCTATCAAACTCTTTTATCTATAAGTCCCATGATCATTATTGGATTTATAGCACTCATGTTTATTAGTAGAGACCTTAATATTATTAGCACCGGGATACAATCAGCAATGAGTCGAGGTGTAGAAGTTATTAAAATCCAGAAAATAGGATTTGTAATGGCTTCTCTCTTAACGGGAGCTGTTGTCGCAATAAGTGGGCCCATTGGGTTTGTCGGGCTGATTGTGCCACATATCGTAAGACTGATGGTTGGGCCCGACCTGAGGATCCTATTACCGGCATCTATATTTTTCGGTGCTAGCTTTCTCATTCTATGCGACACGTTAGCAAGGACCATAATTGCGCCGACAGAAATTCCTGTCGGTATTATAACAGCTATGCTTGGCGGGCCTTTTTTTGTATGGCTTTTAAAAAGACCTAAAAATTAGGAAAGGCCTAAGTTTATCCAAGTATTAGCAGCAAGGGAGAATCATTATGAAAAAACAACCCCCAACGGATCCAAGAAAAAGAAAAGGCTTGATCATTATTAATACTGGTGATGGCAAAGGAAAGTCAACCGCAAGTTTTGGTTTAGCACTCCGTGCGGCAGGAAATAAAATGAACGTTTTTATTATGCAATTCATGAAAGGGCCCTGGAAGGCCGGAGAACGAAAAGCATTAAAGGGAATTTCTTCCTACGTAAAATATGAAGCGATGGGCGATGGATTCACCTGGGACACGAACAACCCAGAACAAGATAAAAAAACAGCACGCAAAGCTTTTAATATCGCTAAAGAAAAGATGATGAGTGGCAAATACGAAATGGTCATATTGGATGAAATTAATTATGTATTAGATTACAAATTTTTTCCACTGGACGAATTTTTAAAAACATTACGAAATAAGCCGGAAAATTTACATGTTGTCTGTTCAGGGCGTAACGCACCTCAGCCGTTGATTGATTTGGCGGACTTAGTAACTGAAATGCGTTGCATCAAGCACCCATACAAAGAACAAGGTATACCGGCACAAAAAGGAATTGAATTCTAATGAGTTGGATTATTAAAAAACTAAATAATCCACTTAGGACCGCCTTGGTCTTTTCATTATTTTTACATGTGATAGGACTTTATTTCCTAACTAGCTTGACTTTTATAACCAAAATCAGGTCTCCTGAAACAGCTCCAATTAAGGTTAGGCCGATTATCGAAAAGAGAATTATTAAACCTTTAAAAGTAAAAAGTCTAACGCAACAAACCCTGAATAGGCCAATTCGGGCCCTTCGTTCAGTCTCAAATATTTCAAGGAAAGATTTTTTGTCGCATCCAACACCAATTCACAAGGAAAGCAAACAAAAAATTTTAAACCATTCTCTTCTACGTACAAAGCTTCCTAATCAAACTAACCAAGTCCAATTAGCCTCTATTAAAAGTTTCTCACCTAAAATTACTCATGCCTCAGGAAAGTTCCGTGATTCAATATCCAAGGTCGAACCAAGAATGATAAAAAATAACCATTCTACGCTAAGAACTAATAACTTTCCCTTAAAAATTCACCGAACTTTATTGAAACCTTCTGAAAGTTACGTTCAGAAAGAACCAAAACGAGCACGGGCATCTTCAAGTTTTAAGTATGGTGATCCAAAGGAGGTTTCATCCACTCATTTAATTAGAAGGTCAAAACATAATGATACCAATTTTTTCATCCTTGAAGCACACGCGGTTTCAAGCCCAAATATTGATCAACAAAATAAGTATGAACCCGTTCGTTTGCATAGAGTCAAAAAATTAGGCGTGAATAAAAGATTTGTCCCAACAGTACGTACCGTAGCCTTCGACTTTGAATTAACTGATAAACGCTTGGAAAGCTCAGAAGGCAACAATTCTGGCACATTTGCAGAACAAGATAACGGAGAACTTCGCCAAGGTTTTATTAGGAAAATATGGCATAAGGTAGCGAGCGTTAAATTCTATCCTAGAGCCGCTCGCAAGCGAGATCTAGAGGGTAAACCGGTAGTCTCTTTTACCTTGGGAGTCAAAGGAGAGCTGTTAAAGTTGAAACTCAGCCAATCTTCTAATTATAATCTTTTGAATGACGCTGCCCTAGAAACTGTACGACGTGGAGTCCCCTATCCCCCAATTCCCAAGCCTCTTGGGCAAAGTTTTATTTCCTTCAATCTTCCAATTTCATATGTCCTGGAGGAATAATGGTAAGAGTTAAAGTTTTTTTAACGTTTTTTTTGATTTCTGTTGGACTAACGGTTCATCCAGCCAACGGTGAAATATTGCAAGTTGACAGCGATTTTGATGGAAACATGGATCAGTGGCATCACATGACAGGCGAAAACAATCTTATTAAAATCGAATACGATAATAATAGAGATGGCAAAGTAGATCAAACAGATATATACGAAAAAAATAAAACTCCCGTTCAAGCCGAAATAGACCGAAATTTTGATGGGAACATGGATCAATTTCAGTTTTACCGTATGGACGGGTCACTTGAACGAATAGAAAAAGATTCGGAGTTTTCTGGGAAAGTCGACCGAAAGGAAAACTTTAACTCCAGTGGTGTTCTAGATAATATTGAGATTGACAATAACCACGATGGAAAGCTAGATGGATGGCAAAGCTTCAACGACCAAGGGAAAATTGCCAGCTCCAAGTATGACACAAATTATGACGGTAAGCCGGATCGGTGGGAAGTTTTCGACTCACAAGAAGTTCTTAAAGTTGCCAAATTTGATACTAACGGAGATAGGCAACCCGATCAGTTCCAACACTTCGATCCTTCAGGTAAAATTATAAAGGTCGAATTTGATACTAATTTGAATGGGCAAATAGACCGCTGGGAGTTCTACAGTGAAGAGGAACAACTTGAGCGAGTCGAACTGGACCGTAATCACGACGGCAAACCAGATATGATCAAACACAAATAATTTAGGAACTTTTATGAAACGATTTGAAGCTTTGATAATATTAATATCAGCTGTTTTACTTTTTATCTACTCTTGCGCCCCTAAACCTACCAAAAAGGTTCCTGCAAAGTTTGAAGCTGGGCAAAATTATTATCACAAACTCTGCGCCAACTGTCACGGAGCAGATGCACTTGGCAAACAAACTAAAGCACCCGGGCTTATCGACCTGGAATATTTACCTGCAAACTTTTCAGACGATGAAATTCGCACACAGATTATTGAGGGATCTGATAAAATGCCTCCCCAGCGCAACAAATTGTCAGACAAGGAAATCAGTGAAATCATTAAATATCTTCGCTATTCTCAGGAAGCTGCCGATCTGGTCGTTGAAGACGACGACTCGGATGATATTGACGAGGAATAAAATTTCACAACATTCCCACTAAACATTGACAGCTCTGATCTTTTTGGCTAGATTGAGCGCCTCTAATTCATTTTCCCCTAATTTTCCAACAACTGATTAAGTGGAGTAATTCGTATGCCCGGCCACAAAAACTATATTCAGCAATTATTTGCAAACCGACTTGGTGGAAATAAATTTGGCAAAGACACCAAAATATATAAGTTTGAAAAAATAAAACGCGCCAAACGCTCTGCAATGGAAGCAAATCCAAACAAAGAACTTTTTGACTTGGGTGTCGGAGAACCTGATGAAATGGCTTTTCCCGGAGTAATTAAAACACTTCAACTGGAAGCCGAAAAAGCAGAAAATAGAGGCTATGCTGATAACGGTATCCAGGAGTTCAAGGACGCAGCTATAAAATATATGGAGAGGATATTCGGTGTTCAAGGGCTAGATCCTAACAAGCACGTAAACCATACGATTGGTTCGAAACCTGGGCTTGCTATGTTGCCATCCATATTCATAGACCCAGGTGACGTTACCTTAATGACTGTTCCAGGCTACCCGGTAATGGGAACGCACACTCAATACCTTGGAGGAGAAACGATTCACCTGCCTCTCACAAAAGAAAACAGATTTCTCCCCAATTTAAAATCAGTTTCAACTGAGGTTGCAAAACGAGCCAAACTACTTTACATCAATTACCCCAACAATCCGACTGGAGCAAACGCTACTCGAGAGTTTTATGAAGAAGTAGTTAAATTCGCCAAAACAAATAACATTATTGTAGTTCAGGATGCAGCTTATGCCGCCCTCACTTTCGACGGCAAACCTATTAGTTTTCTATCCATCCCGGGAGCAATGGATGTCGGGGTTGAACTCCATTCTCTATCAAAATCCTATAATATGACAGGATGGAGAATCGCATTTGTAGTTGGCAATGAATTAGTGGTAAAGGGCATAGCGCATGTAAAAGACAATATTGATTCTGGTCAGTTTGCAGCGATTCAAAAAGCTGGAATCCATGCTCTCGAACATCCTGATATTACTGAAAAAATTCTTGAAAAATACCGTCGCAGGTTAAGCAATCTCGTGGAAGCTCTAAACTCCGTAGGGTTTGATGCAACCATGTCCGGCGGATCATTCTTTCTTTATGTTCAGGCTCCAAAAAGAATAAAGGGTGGTCAACGATTTAAAACTGGAGAGAATTTTTCTCAGTACCTCATTAAAGAGATGATGATCTCAACCGTCCCCTGGGATGATGTCGGAAATTTTGTCAGATTTTCTGCAACCTTTGCCGCGGAAGGGGTTAAAGAAGAAGAGCGTATTATTAATGAAATTAAAAATCGTTTATCATCTGTGAAGTTTGAGTTTTAACCTGAGGTATTTTTTTCAAACATTCAAATTTTTTAATATCTTCCAGACTGGAGCTCTCTTAAAAAATAAACTGATCTTATTTTTTAAGAAACTAATACTATTTTATTAAGCCAGCTCGCTAAATGACCCATACCGCCTACATTGGAATAGGGTCCAACCTTGGCACCCCAGGTAAAAATTGCGTAGAAGCAATCGAAAAAATATCAATAAATAATGATATAAAAATTGTATCTAAATCATCGTTTTACCAAACCGCACCCATTGGACATATTAATCAGGATTGGTTTATCAATTTAGTTATAAAAATTGATACTCAGCTAAACCCCAATGAATTAATGTCATTTTTATTGAATATAGAATCAGAAATGGGAAGGATTCGAAAGGAAAAATGGGGTCCGCGCCTGATTGACCTTGATCTACTTTTCTATGATAACCTTATTTTAAATCAGAAAGAAATTACCTTACCGCATCCTGAAATTCAAAACCGAAAGTTCGTTTTGACTCCTTTAAATGAAATTGCAGAGAATTTAACCCACCCCATCCTAAAAAGAACTATTAAATTTCTTCTCCAAGAATTGTCAGATGATGCTGAAGTGAAAAAATTATCTTGATTCATCTGATCCATCAAGATCGACAATTTCTAAAGAGTCCAGCGCATGGGCCATGAGTTTTTCCCAAGGGAAATGACTTTCGTCAATTTCCAAATCTTTTATTTTACTTCTTGTGGTTGGATGATCTGGCATGAAAACAGAACAACAGTCAGGTTGCGGTTCTATACTTATATCGTATGTACCAATTATTTTTGCTTGCTTAATTATCTCCTGCTTATTCATTCCAATCAAAGGGCGAAAAACACTTATTGGAACAACACAAGATACCGCTGCCAAATTTTTCAAGGTTTGAGATGCCACCTGTCCTACTGACTCACCAGTAACCAACCCATAGTAGTTTTTTCTTTGAGCCAAGGCACAGGAAATTCGATACATCATTCTGCGATACAAGATAACTCGGTTTGCATCATTACAAAAATCTCTTATAGCAACCTGGATATCCTGAAATGGGATAATATATAGTTTTCCATTGCCTTGATACCGGTTAAGGACGCGTGCCAAGCGAACGACTTTCTCATATCCACCGCGACCAAGAAAAGTACGGTTGTCAAAAAAAATAAAATGAGCTAAACACCCTCGATTAATAAGTTTGAATGTGGAAACCGGGCTGTCGATACCTCCCGAAAGTAAACTGAGAACCTGACCTGAGCTGCCGACAGGCAGGCCGCTAAGCCCAGGTACCCTGTTATCAAAAATCATGGTTTCCTGGGTGCCAACTTCAACCTCAAGGACAAAGTCAGCATGTTTAATATCAACTGAAAGTCCTTTATCAGCCAATGCATCCATAATTCTGGATCCAACCTCAAAATCAATCTCTTTCGAAGTAAAAGGGAACATTTTGTTAGAACGTCGTGTCCTAACACAAAATTTAATTTTTCCTTCAGCTTCAAGCTTGGGCAGAATCAAGCTGATGCCCCACTCAGCCATCTTGTCGAAATCAGGTTCCAGAGAAATACCAGCACTTATTGAAGAAATTCCTGGAATAAAAGTTAAACGCGCAACGCATTCCTGTGAATCGGCGATGTTTACCCGCCCTAAAATGCGACCATGGATTTTATTAATTCGAACATCTTCAATATCCTTTAATGCATACCGAATATTACGAACCAATCGATTCTCAAAATATTTTCTGTTTTTCCCTTTAAGCCCTATTTCGTCATATCGAACTATAAGGGTCTTGGTCTCTTTCACTTTTTATAAATTTTTTCTTTAAAGGTTGGGTACAACATCTCGTAGGCCTTAATAAACTCTTTAAGAAATATGTCCACATCTTCCGACGTATTGTTTCCTGAGAATGAAATACGCAAACTGCAGCGCGCTTCTTCCTCGGACAGACCTATTCCTGTTAGAATTTTTGATGGTTCTCTTGAGTTTGCACTGCAGGCGCTTCCCAGTCCTACATATATTTCTTTTTCTTCAAGGTGGTGTAAAATTACTTCTCCCTCAACCGGTGGAAAACTAAAATTAACAATGGAAGAAGATTCGTCTTCTATGTTATCAACAACCGGGGAATTGAACTGAATATTTAGCTGAGGTTTACGCTTATCCAAATCTGACAGACCTTGAATCAAACGGCGGCTAAGAAAACGCAAATGTATTTGTGTCTCATCAATTCCCTCAGTAATAATTGTTATTGCTTTTGCCATGGCTCGAATAAGGGGAACAGGAAGAGTTCCAGAGCGAGCGCCACCCTGCTGTTTGCCTCCATGAATAATTGGCTCAAGAGGTAATCTAGAGTCATGGACTAAAAGACCTACACCTTTTGGGCCATGAAATTTATGCGCAGAAATAGAATAACCAGCTAGCCCGGCCCACATATCAGAAGAGAGTTTTAATTTACCAACCGCCTGCACCCCATCCATGAATAATCGAGTATCAGCAGACCCCTCACGCAAAGCGTTAATAATTTGAATGGGATTATTCACTGTCCCCAGTTCATTATTGACATGAGAAAGACATAGAAGGCGTGATTGATGATCAGATAGTTCCGAAACTCCTTTAAGGTCAAAACGACCTTTGGTTTGATTGGCTATCAAGCAGAGCGGGTCATTGCCAAAGGACCTAAAATACTCCAATGGCCCCGTCACACTTGGATGCTCCAGCCCAAGATAGGCCACTTTTTTATCTGGAAAACAGCGCCCTTTAATAAAAAGATTATTTGCCTCGCTACCTCCACTCGTGAATATAATTTTATGGGTAGAAGGAATATTTAAAGCACGGGCTATTTCCTCTCTTGCACGTTCTACTTTTTTCCGAGCATCAAGTCCAATAGAATAAATTGTACCCGAATTAGCAAAATCTGAATCCATTGAAGCCTTAAGAACTTCTATTACCTGCTTGTCTACGGGAGTAGTTGCGGCGTTATCAAGATAAATCATTTTATTAATCTAAACCGCGGGTGAGCATCAACCTTGGTACGGATCCATAAGATCGTGATCTACTTTCAATAGATCCAAAATTCTTGCGACTACGAAATCTACTAGATCTTCAAGTGTTTTTTGCCCAGAATAAAACCCAGGTGATGCTGGCAAAATATGTGCGCCTGCTTCATCTAGGGTCAAAAGGTTCTTTAAATGAATAGTACTAAATGGTGTCTCTCTCGGAACAACGATTAACTTACGTTTTTCTTTTAAAATCACATCGGCGGCTCTTTCCACCATTGTCGATGAAACGCCAGAAGCGATTCGACCTATTGACCCCATGCTTGCAGGAACCACGACCATTCCATCTGTACGAAACGAACCACTTGCAATACAAGTATTAATCTTCGAGTTTTTATAGAGCTTTACATTTTTTCCGGAAAAGTAAGAAACATTTAAATCCAGTTCAAGTTTGAGAAGTTCAACACCCCGCTCAGAAATCACCACGTGTAATTCTGACTGGTCTTTTAGCACATCAAATAATCGTTTAGCATAGCAAACTCCGCTAGCCCCCGTAATAGCAAGTATGAATCGCCTCATTCTATATCCCCATCAGCTCATTGATATCCAAGCATAATTGAGTGTGAATATCTTCTACTGTAGAAACACTATTTATTTTTTTGATATAAGACCCTTCAAATGAATTAAATTTTTTCTGAACTTTTATTAGATACTCCAGTTTCTCAAAAGAACTGTAACTATCACGCGAATTTTTAATTCTTTTTAAACATTGCTCGGGCGGAGCTGTAAAAATATAAACTCGATCTGGGATTGGTGAAAAACTTTCGTTATCACGAAGAATATCATCCGTGTCCAGTTCCAATGCACCCTGGTAAGCTGCTGTCGAATAATAATATCTGTCCATAAGAACTACCTTATTCTCACCCAACGCAGGTGAAATATTTTTTTCGACATCCTCACGTCGATCTTTATTAAACCAAGAAAGCTCCTCCTCACGAGTAACATCTCCTCTCCCAACTGATAAAATTTTTCTTATTTTTTTCCCCCAAATCCCATCTGTTGGCTCTCTATATCGAACAACAGAAAACCCTTTTATATTCAAATATTCTTCCATTTTTCTGCACTGAGTACTTTTCCCAGTACCATCGATTCCTTCAAAAACAATCAGCCAACCTCGCTCTGACACAAATCGTCTCCAGTCATAAGGGCTAAAACGAGCAATATTACATTATTTTATTAATACATTGCATTTAATATAATATATTTTTTCCAGGAGCTTACTGTTCATTGAAATTTGATTTTATTTATACAATAATACATATGTTTCCGCGCTAATTGTTTTTTATTTACAGGATTTTATAAATCAAACATCCGGCTATTCGTGCTGACGGATGGTGGATTATGTATATAACAGAATGGCTTCTATATGAAAAAATATTTTGGAATACTAGGTTGGATCTTCCTGGGCATCTTTCTACAATTCAAATTCAGTATCCTATATGGAATTGTCTTTTTAGAGAACCTCAATTTTCACGATCGGTCCTATTTTGTAAAAATGAAGCTAACTCCAGCAAGTGAATCGGTTCATTTACTTAATGTTAAAACAACTGTTCACCATTCTCTGGGACCGGACTATTTTGCCAACGTCTACATCCCGGAAAGTTATAAAGTTCTTAACAAAGAACCTTATGTTGGAGCGGAATTGATCCAAGGTTATTTACCCTATAAAATGAATATGAAAAGAAAGTATCGAGATGTCCTTAGTGCCGAAGATTTTATCATTACTCCTTCTGTGCCAGACAAACAAATTTCTGGATCACCAATTCTCGTTCACTTCGAAAATATGAAACAGAGGCTCCACACTGATAAAACCTTTGAATTATCTAGCATCAATAATAAAGTGCAGCTGAAAGGACCTAAATTAGCCGAGGCAACATACCCACAACAACTGGGAATGTAATACCACTTTCGTATTATCAACTACCGCACAATGCGAACTAGATTTAGAGAATTTAAAGATTATTATAAAATTCTTGGCATTTCAGAAAACGCCTTGGATGCAGAAATAAAAAAAACCTACCGTAAACTTGCACTCGAACATCACCCTGATCAGAATAAGAATGATCTAAAAAGCGAAGAAAAATTCAAACAAATCACCGAAGCCTATGGTGTTCTGATAGACCCTTTGAAACGAAAAGAATATGATCGCTTCCGAGCCGATCACCTCGCAGGCCGGTCTAATGAATATTCACAGTTTAGATACTCACAACAGGATATATTTGAAGAAATGTTCCGCAAGGGATTTGGTAAGGAAATATTCGAAGAGTTGAATCGAGAGTTTTCACGATCTGGTTTTCGTTCTGGAAATTCATTTTTTCAAACCACATTAATGGGAGGTGCATTAGGAGGGATCGTTCGTATCATCGGCATGATCCCAGGGCCGATTGGACGAGTGGGTCAAGGACTCAGGTTAGCCCATATGGTAGGGACATCGTTGTTCGCGCTAAAAAAAATGCGAGATGCAAAATCAGCTGCTAATTCCGAAGGTGAGCCAAGCTTTAAGAAGCCGGATGTAATGGACTCCGTCAAGGGAGTTTTTGCTAAGGCGGCTAACACTATAGGTGTATCAAACTCTCTTGATTTTAACCTCGTCATGACAATTCAGCCAAAGGAAGCTCTCATAGGCACAAACAAAAAAATTTCATATGAAGTAGACGAAACCCCTGAGCAGTTAATGATTCGTATCCCCGAAAAATTTCCCGATGGTGGCAAATTGAGGATTAAAGGTAAAGGACATTCAAAAAATAAAAAAAGGGGTGACCTGATACTCCAAATAAAAGTAAGCTCATAATCTCTCAAAAGACTAGGTTTACACAAGATTCAAAATCCATTGTATGAGTTTAGCAAAAGGTTTTATATTATGAGCAAAGAAGAAATTATCAACTATTGGCGCAAGTTTTTTGCGGATCTTCTAGTTGGGACTTTCATAAAACTTTTCCTATTCGGGCTGATCGGATTTGTTCTTGGATTAATCTGTCTTTTTATAATGGACCATTTTTTCATAGATGAATTGGAATGGAGCACTTGGATAGTGTCGACAGTCCTGGTTTTATCTTTCGGTTGGTATATCGGGTTCGGTCTTCTCTACGGGTTGATCGCCTCTATAATTCAAACGTCGAGCAAAAAAGTTACAGAAGCACTAGCCGGACTACATGACCTACTCGACCTATTGACGCATGGTGTGGTCGAGAAAATTCCTCGATTTAACAAAAACATTCCTCGCAACCAACTGGAAGATACTTTCGATGGAATCGGGAAAAACTTTCTGGAGCAATTGCGCCTCAAACGAGGAGTCACGGCTTTTCTCTCTCGTATCTTGTTTGGAACTATTCTTAAGGTAATTAAATTCTTTTTTCTAGATAACGTCGTAGAAGAATTATCGAAAAAAGACAACGATATTACATCATCCGATATCGAGCATGCGGTGCGACGGGTGGGCGTGGAAATGGTAACAGGACCAATTCTAGAAAAATTTCTTTACCTTCAAATCCTCAATTTTATTCTCTTCGCCTTAAGCTTCGCAGCGCCAATTGTTATTTTACTCCTTTTTTAATTTATGCTTAGCTTCTATTATTTCAATATAATATTCACTTGATCTGCAGTTTGCCTAATGTTTTTAAGCAACACAAATAATTTAAAACATTAAACTTAATGCATTCTTTACATTAGCTTTAAAATAAAATCGTAGAATACTCATTTTCGACTGTGCCAAGAACATTGTTATGAAAAAACAAAAATAGCTGTTATCGAAGACGAGACGGACATACTCAAGGTGATTAACTACAATTTGTCACAAGAAGGTTATGAAGTTTGCTCTGCCTCTGATGGTGTAAATGGATTAAATCTAATTCGAAAAAATCAGACTTTATCGAAAGAGCGGTCAACACACTTTCAGTCTCTCGTTATATGGAGAGAATTGCAGACTTATCAACAAATATTGCACAAGATGTCGTTTTCATGGTAGAAGGTGAATCGATTCGGCATCAAAAATAAACTAAAAAGACCTTTAAATTTTTACTTCCTTTTTATTCGCTTTATATATTTTTTTTACACTCCTCAATATTGGCTCTTAAGCATCAGCCAAAATATCTAATAGTGTCGATTTTTGTTAACATAAAAATAAATTGCGGAGCAAAGCCGCCTACAATGAATCAAAGTTGGATCGCTAAAATAATTACCACTGGTTTTATTTTGGGGATATTTGTGCTCGTCTTGGCAGGAACTGCAAGTTCAATGAAAGAGGAAGAACTCACGCGGGAAACTTTGATGGAAAAAGTGAATTCTCATGACAAACTACTTAAAACCCTTCAAAAAATAAGTTGGTTGGGTGACATGAGGCTGCGTTACGAAATAGTAGATCGAGCTAGTGACAACTCTACTGCTAATGATGCTGACGGTCATTTGGATACAGACCGGCCAAGAATTCGTTTCCGATTTGGTGCCAAGGCCCATGTCTATAAAGACCTGGACTTTGTTTTCAGGCTTTCCACTGGGGGTGATGATGCATCCACATCGGGCAATACGACCCTGGGTGGGACCTTCGGGAATGAAGCTATTTCTCTTAACCTGGCCTACGGCTCTTGGGAGATTATGGATGGTTTAACCTTACAGGGCGGAAAGGTAACCAACCCATTCATGAAATCAGGAGTGGTTTGGGACAATGATGTCAACCCTGAGGGACTCTCTGAAATTTATCAAAAAAAATCCGGAGACACTACCTTACAGTTTGTTGCGGGTCAGTACATAGTCGAGGAAACGGATCGTAATACTACTGTTGACTCTGACGATGTTGTGCTTTTGGCATGGCAAGCGCAACTCCATCAGAAAACTAAAGCCGGAAAATTTAAGTTTGCTGTAGCGTGGTATGACTACGATCACCTAACTGACCCAGGAAGTGCTATTACTAAACAACTAGGCAGTGGCGATGGGCAAAGAAATAGCCAGGTTGCAGGAACTGATGTTAATACCACTAATATGCAGATTATCGATTTTATGGCTGATTGGTCTTCACCCATAGGTAGTAAGCATGGCAGCATTTTCTATGAATATGCCGTCAATACAGATGCAGATGCACCTGCGGGGAATAACACGATAGCCGAGGATCTAGATACTGCTTGGCAATTGGGAGTAAAGTTTGGCGACAAGAACGTTAAGAAAGCTGGAAAATGGCAAATTAAGACCCTTTATCGAGTTGTCCAGCAAGATGCGGTGTTTTATGCTTTAACTGATTCTGATTTTCATGAAGGTGGAACCAATGCTAAGGGTATTAAACTGGGAGCAAAGTATGCTATTCGAAAAGGTATGCAGCTTGGTTATACCTTTTTTGGCACCGAAAACGAACGTGGGGATATAAATGGCGGGAAACTTGACGTCCCTGGAAAACACCAAATTGATTTGAAGTTTACGTTTTAAAGCTTAATTTTTACATTTTTTCCCAAAGAAAAAACTTTAATTTTTTCTATAGAAAAACTTTAACAAAACATACTATAGTAGCATCAAAATTTGATGTTTTTAAAGAGGTTAATATATGCGTACCATACTTTCAATGTTTGCGAAGTCTCCGTTTAAGCCGTTGGTGAGTCATATTGACAGCGTCAATGAATGTGTCCACTTGATCACCCCCTTATTCAAAGCCTATCAGTCTAAAGATTACGAAAAAGTTGAAGAAATTGCGAAAAACATATCAACGTTTGAGCATACAGCGGACAAAATAAAAAGCGATATTCGACAACATTTACCTCAAAGTATTTTTCTACCGGTAGATAAAAGAGATTTCATGGGTCTCTTGTCAGCTCAGGATGATATCGCCGACGCCGTAGAAGATTTGGCCGTCCTTATGCGCATAAAAAATATCGATATCCCGGAGGAGCTTTGTGAACCTTTGATGGACTTGGTTACGCATACTGTCGCTTTGGCGAATGACGCATGCGGCATAATTCGCGAACTAGAAGACCTGCTAGAAGCCTCTTTTGGCGGAGCCGAGGCAGAAAAAGTAGAAAAAATGGCTTCAAGTTTAGGCACTGCTGAATACGAAGCAGATAAAAAACAGTTTTTGCTAGCCCAAAAGTTATTCTCTTTAAAAGATCTCGGTGCCGCTGACTTATTTTTACTAAACGAGTTGATTAAAAAGCTTGGTGGCGTGGCTGATCAGTCTGAAAAAATCGGAAAAACTCTTCAAATATTTCTTTCCCGTTAATCAAACTCATTGAATATTCTAATCACTCATAAATTGACACAGAGGTCATATTGGATTTAAGCACTTTCCTGATGGTCTTCGCTATAACTGCCTGTATCTACATGGCATGTAACATTGGCGCAAACGATGTTGCCAACGCAATGGGTACAAGCGTTGGCTCGGGATCACTCACCTTCAAGCAGGCGATCTATGTTGCTGCGGTCGCTGAATTTGCCGGCGCCTTTTTTGTTGGCGGACACGTGTCTGACACGATTCGGAAAGGAATGCTTGACCCCACAATTTTCGAGGATGCACCCCTCCATCTTGTATATGGAATGATTGCCGCCTTAGTTGCCGCGGCCCTATGGCTTAATATTGCCAGTTATCTTGGCTGGCCCGTTTCAACCACCCATTCTATAGTTGGAGCAGTAGTTGGATTCGGTGTTATGGCGGGTGGATTGGACGCCATTAATTGGAGTAAGGTCTGGGGTGTTGTGATGAGTTGGGTCATCTCCCCAGTGATGGGAGGATTGGTCGCTTTTCTTCTTTTCCGATTCCTCACCGATCAAGTTTTTAGAAGACGCAATCCACTGTTATACGCCAAGAGAATATTACCCTATATGATTTTTCTGGTTTGTGTAATTCTTGCCAATGCAATGTTTTATAAGGGATTAAAAAACCTACATCTTGACTTTTCGTATCCCGAGGCAATGTTTTATGCTCTCATTGTTGGAGCTGTAGGTTTTTTAATATCGAAGCCTCTCACAAAAATAATTCCGGATGTTTCAAAAAAAGAAATTCACAAACAGTTAGAAGCAACAGAAAATATTTTCAAGTACCTTCAAATCACAACCGCTTTTTACATCGCTTTTGCCCATGGATCTAACGATGTTGCAAACGCTGTAGGCCCTCTTGCGGCGGTGGTTTCAATTCTAAACAGTGGAACCGTAGCAATGAAAGTGGCCATGCCAATCTGGATTCTCGCCTTAGGGGGTGGATTTATTGTGTTGGGACTTTTGGTTTGGGGAAGACGCGTTATGGAAACGATAGGGACCAAGATTACGGAGATTACCCCTTCGCGTGGTTTTTGTGCTACGTTTGCTGGCGCTACAGTAGTCTTGATCTGCTCTAAAATGGGGTTACCGGTTTCTACTACTCATACTCTGGTGGGTTCTGTTATCGGAGTGGGACTGGCTCGGGGTCTACCGACACTAAACCTTGGAATCATCAAAGAGATCGTAATATCCTGGCTAGCCACAGTTCCATTCACCGCCCTTTTAGCAGCCATCCTATTCAAATTAATGCGCTGGATACTGGGCTAATTTTTTTCCAAATAAACGGTATTGATTAAATAGTTTTTTTTATATAACCTTTAAAGAATGCCGCTATTATAGCCGTTAAATATATCAAATCTTAGATCTTTCAACAAAAAGGCTTTATGAGTTTACTTGTACGAAAGTTTAATAGTTATTTAACCTTGGTTATTTCGGTAATTGGAATCCAATTACTCTTGCTCCCTTTTTACCATTTTCACCCAGACCATCAGCATTCTCACCATGGGGAATTACCTCCGCACAAGCATAATGCTTATTTCCATTCACTTGAACTGGACAGCATTGCTCATCTAACTCATTCTCACGATCATAATTCGGCAAGTCATCATCAGAATCATTCAGAGAATAATGATGAAGAAAGTCTAAAATTTGAGCTAAATAAAGTATCCTTAAAATCTAAAAATTCATTCAAGGTTGTAAAAGTTTTCTCAGTTTTTTCATCTTCCGATATTCCGCAGAAATTTAAATCATACAGACTTTTAACAATGCTGAATGATTTCTTCACGCTAGGTTTTCAACATCAACTCCGAGAACGCTCTCCGCCTTCTTCTTTCATCTAAGCAAACAATCCAAAAACATCTTAATATAACCAAAACGTGTTACCAGAGGTTACTGGTGAATTAGCGCCGTAATGCGTTTGTCTTTTTAAGTATATCCATGAAACGCTTTATTATTTTATGGAGTGTTGTATCTTTGTTTGGCATGTTGTTTTTCTCTGTTGCCTCTGCCAACCAAGATATAGGGCTTCATACTGAAACCAAAAGTTCACTTCAGCTCACAATTAAAGAAGCTGCTACCAAAGCTCTGCTCAATAATCCAACATTGTCTGCATTCGCACTAGACAAAAGGGTTAAAGAAGCTCAAACCTTGCAGGCTGGGCTACGCCCTAATCCACACCTGGAAGTAGTAGTTGACGATGCAGCAGGCTCTGGAAAGTTCACTGGTTTTAATAATTCTGAAATAACAGTTCAGCTTGGGCAATTAATTGAACTAGGTGGTAAGCGCACTGCCAGAGTGAACGCCAGTCAAATTTCGGAAAAACTAGCTGATTGGGACTATAACGGCAAGCGTCTTGATGTATTGACCGAAGTAAACAAGGCCTTCATAGAAGTTCTAAAGGCTCAACATAGAGTCTCCCTATCAGAAGACCTGATTAAACTTGGAAATCAGTTTTATGATGCGGTCAGCGAAAGAGTAAAAACGGGGAAAGTCGCTCCCATACAAAAAGTCAAAGCTGGTGTTGTTCTTTCTACCATAAAACTTGAATCAAAAAAAACACAGCTGATGCTAGAGCAATACCGAAGAAAGTTATCATCCACATGGGGAAATACCAATCCCGACTTTACATCGGTTGTTGGTAACCTATTTGAAGTTTCTCCAGTGCCCTCCTTAGAAACACTTGACCAAAAGATATCCGAGACTCCCTACGTTCAACGCTGGAGAACTATGGAGGATAAGCGTAAGGCCATACTCGAACTTGAACAATCCAAAAGAACGCCAGATATAACAATTAAAGGAGGATATCGGCGGTTAGAACAAACCGATGATGATGCCATAACGTTCGGAGTCTCAGTTCCCCTTAAATTTTTTAATAGAAATCAAGGGGCAATCTCAGAAGCACAGAACAATTTAGCGAAAACAAAAGAAGAACGAAGAGCCGCCGAAATCATAATAAATAAAAAGTTTTTGGAAACATATCAGGCTCTTGTCTTTGCTCACTCTCAAGCAACCATCCTTAACTCCGAAATGATACCAGCCGCTCAAAAATCTTTTTATGGAGTAAGCGAAGGTTATCGTTTTGGAAAGTTTGGTTTTCTAGATGTTCTGGACAGTCAGAAAATCCTATTTCAAACAAAAGAACAATATTTGGATGCCTTGGCTGATTATCACATCGCTCTCGCAGAAGTTAACCGAATGACAAATGGGTTGATATATGCCGACACCAGTTCTGAAAAATTAGCGATGGAGAAAAAATCCAAATGAAAAGTCGAAGCCCATTTTTAATTACCCTCATTTTAGGCATTGGGATATTTCTAGGCGTCCAGATTTCACAAATGGAACCGCATAAATCAATCGAACCGCACGATCACGAAGGCCAACACGATCATGATGGAGGAGAAGATTCTAACATTAATTCAACTAAACGAGTTCCTCAACCTGGATGGGAATATTCTCAAATTGAAGCTCGTGCTGAGATTTTTCCAGAAGTGATTAAAAATTTAGGTATAACGACCTCGAAAGTTGGTCCCGCTAAAATAAAAATTATTCAATCGTTTATAGGAGAAATCAGCCTCAATGAGGAAAAGGTTGCTCATATCGTTCCTCGCCTGGATGGGGTTGTGAGAAAAGTATTTAAGGATTTAGGTGACCGAGTAAAAAATGGCGAATTACTAGCTATTCTGGAAAGCCGGGAACTTGCTGATGTAAAGATCAGTTATCTTTCCACCTTAAAGAAATTAACACTGAGCTTAAAAGACCTTGAAAGAGAAAAACTTGTTTATAAAAACACTCTTACGATGCTGCGCCACTTAGAGCAGCATTCAGACCTTGAAGAGATTGAACGCCAGTTGAATAACCTTGTGATTGGTGAGAGTCGTAAGCTTATTATTCCAGCTTATTCAAAATATAAATTGGCTGATTCGGTTTATCAACGAGAAAAACAACTCCATCAAAAAGGTATTTCCTCTAAATCAGAATATCTTCTAGCCCTCGAGGATTACAAAAGTGAGGAAGCTGAGTATTTAGCATTGAGAGAAACAATTTCATATGACGGCGACTGGGCCATTCAGCAAAAACAAAGAACGGTCGAAATGGATCAACTAGAACTTCAAACAGCAAATCAAAAGTTGCAGACATTAGGTCTGTCCACAGCTCAAATCCAACTTCTAGAATCTCAGGAAAACCCTATATTCACTCAGTACGAGTTAAGGTCTACCCTAAGTGGTCTTGTTATAAAAAGGCACCTCACCACTGGAGAAGCTATTAAAAAAGATGACAATATATTTGTTTTGGCCGATTTCTCCGATGTCTGGGTCAACGTCGCAATCCCCGCGAATAATATCAAAGCTGTAAAACTTGGACAAAAAATCAGAGTCATTAATGAGCCCATAGGAATTGAGGAAACAGGTCGATTGACATACTTAAGTTCCATCATTAACGAAAAAAATAGAACGATTACAGGGCGAGTGGTAATTCCTAATAAAAATAAATTATGGCGTCCGGGAACTTTTGTTGATGTTGAACTAATTGTAGAAGAGCGGTCTCCATCAATTGCTATAAAACCAGAAGCTATTCAGAGTCTACGCGATCGGCCGGTTGTCTTTGTGAAACGAGGAAACTACTTCGAAGGTCGTCTTATCGAGCTTGGAGTTAGTGACGCGAATTGGGTCGAAGTATTAAGCGGTTTATCTGTTGGAGAAGAGTACGCCGTGAAAAATAGTTTTACCATTAAAGCTGAAATAGAAAAATCAGAGGCTACTCATTCACATTAGATACAGTTAAATTATGTTCAAAAAATTAATACTGTTTTCCATCAAGCAAAGATTATTGGTGATTGCAGCTACCATCTTCATGGCTATTTTTGGAGCTTACAACTTTCTAATCCTTCCCATTGATGCAGTTCCCGATATCACTAATGTTCAGGTTCAGGTTAATACAGAAGCTCCCGGCTTTACCCCTCTTGAAGTTGAACAACGGATCACATTTCCTGTAGAAACAGTCATTGCCGGACTACCGAAGCTAAAAAATACTCGTTCACTATCACGATACGGTTTATCTCAAGTTACTGCTATTTTTGAGGATGGCACAGATATCTACTTTGCAAGGCAATTGATCAGCTCACGTCTGCAAGCAGTCAAAGAAAGTTTACCTGAAAACATAGAACCCCTTATTGGCCCTATCGCTACGGGACTTGGGGAGATTTTCATGTGGTCCGTCGAAAGACAAGACCATTCTTCTAATATAAATCAGGACCCTTTCTCTCTGATGGAACTAAGAGAGGTCCAAGATTGGATCATACGACCACAACTATTCAATGTTCCCGGTGTTACAGAAGTCAATAGTGTTGGCGGCTATGTAAAACAATATCAAGTTGCTCCTGATCCCAGAAAAATGATCGCTTTTGGGATTAGCTTTCGCAACCTGATGGAAGCTTTGAGTAAAAATAATTCAAATACGGGTGCAGGATACATCGAGCGTCAAGGTGAACAGTATCTGATTCGATCTCCCGGCCAAGTAAAAGATTTGAAAGATATTCGACAAATTGTACTGGGAAGCCATGACGGTATTCCCATATACGTAAAAGATGTAGCAGAAGTTAAATTGGGAACAGACCTGCGAACCGGTGCGGCGACTTTAAACGGAAGGGAAACTGTTGTAGGAACTGTTTTCATGCTTAAAGGAGAAAACAGCCGTTCGGTTTCATTACGTGTCGCAGAAAAAATGAAAGAGATCAATCAAACATTACCTAAAGGAATTGTAGCTAAAACTCTTTATGATCGGACTCATCTGGTGAACGCAACTTTGAATACAGTAAGAAATAACCTTCTTGAAGGAGCATTGCTGGTTATCGTAATCCTTTTTCTTTTACTTGGAAATTTCAGGGCAGCTCTTATTACCACTCTAGTAATACCGCTTTCCATGTTATTTGCAGTAACCGGTATGGTGAGCAATAGAATTAGCGGGAACCTTCTCAGTCTGGGAGCGATCGATTTCGGGATCATCGTTGATGGAGCTGTAATCATTGTTGAAAACTGCTACCGCAGATTGGCACAAGAACAAGTAAAATTAGAACGAATACTTACCAAGGAAGAACGTTTTACTATAACTAAAGATGCGGCATACGAGGTCTCCCGTCCAAGTATCTTTGGTGTTTTTATCATCATGATCGTCTATCTGCCTATTCTTAGCCTAACCGGAATCGAAGGAAAAATGTTTCACCCTATGGCATTTACAGTTTTGGCAGCATTAACCGGAGCATTGATCTTGTCGCTAACTTTTATTCCCGCAATGATCGCACAGTTTGCCTCTGGCGAGATAACTGACAGGGAAAATATTTTACTTCGCTGGTTTAGAAAATTCTACGCCCCCTTGCTTGACTACTCTCTCGCTAATCGCTCTGTGACCATAAGCTTTGCGGCTGTACTTGTCATCCTAAGCATATTATTATCCACAAAAATGGGAACCGAATTCATTCCTCAACTGGATGAAGGCGATATGGCTATTCATGCCCTACGAGTAACGGGAACCAGCTTATCTCAGGCCGTTTCAATGCAAGATTCCGTCGAAGAGAAAATCAAGGAGCTGCCCGAAGTTGATTATGTTTTTTCAAAAATTGGAACAGCCGATATTGCATCGGACCCTATGCCACCAAGCGTTGCCGATGTTTTTGCTATTGTAAAACCACGCAACCAATGGCCCGATCCCCGTTTATCCAAATCTGATTTTGTTCACAAGTTGGAAGAAAAATTAGCCCAGGTACCAGGGAATAAGTACGAAATCACCCAACCAATTCAAATGCGATTTAACGAATTGATAGCCGGCACCAGAAGTGATGTAGCTGTTAAAGTTTTTGGAGACGATATCGATAGCCTTGTTTCTTCAGCACATGAGGTTGAACATCTACTTGCAAGTATTCCTGGAGCAGCAGATGTTAGAATGGAGCAAGTTACCGGACTTCCTGTATTAACCTTAAAGTTAAAACTTGATAGGATGGCTCGGTTAGGGATCAATGTTTCCGATGTTCAAGACGCAATAGAAGTTTCGATTGGAGGAAAAAGTACAGGGAAAGTATTTGAAGGAGATCGGCGATTTGATCTAATCGTTCGGCTTCCGGAACATGCACGCAAGGATCTTGAACTTCTTAAAAAGATACCCATCCCCCTTCCTCCAAAACACTCCCGTATTAATTTGTCAACTGCTGTTATCTCTAACTCAGTCGGTCACTTCTCTTATATCCCACTAGGTGAGGTAGTAACATTTGAAGTATCAAAAGGCCCCAATCAGATCAGCCGAGAAAATAGTAAAAGGCGCGTGGTAGTCACTGCAAATGTTCGTGAAAGAGACCTGGGATCCTTCGTTAAGGAAGCACAAAAGTCCGTTGAAGAAAACGTCTCTCTCCTCCCGGGATATTGGATTTCTTGGGGGGGACAGTTTGAACACTTGATTTCTGCGACCAATCGTCTCTGGGTTATCGTCCCCGTTGCTCTAATGTTAATTTTCTTCCTCCTATTCAGTGCATTTGGGTCTTCAAAAAATTCTTTACTTGTTTTTACCGGAATACCTTTGGCCCTCACTGGCGGATTTTTTTTACTTTGGGTACGCGGAATTCCTTTATCTATTTCGGCAGCCGTAGGTTTTATCGCCTTATCTGGAGTCGCGGTGTTAAATGGAATTGTTATGGTTTCTTTTATAGACAAACTTCGAAATGAGGGAGTTCCACTTGACGACGCGATACGGAAGGGATCACTCATTCGGTTGCGCCCTGTCTTAATGACTGCCTTGGTGGCCTCTCTAGGTTTTATACCTATGGCTTTGGCAACGGGAACTGGCGCCGAAGTTCAACGTCCTTTAGCAACAGTGGTGATCGGAGGAATCATATCGTCTACAGCTCTCACTCTGCTCGTACTGCCAGCCCTGTATCGAAGTTTTTACTCACCAAAATAGCCCCTATTCACTAACAGATTTTCTGAAAGAATTGGTATCGAATAAAAACTGATCTTGTTAGGTTAGCCAATCGGATCAACTTGCGGTGAGTTCTTCTTGGCCGTGGCCTAGGTAGAGAAGTCCATCAGATAACGAATAGTTGTCTGGAAAAGTCTTAACTTTTTGGTTTATTTTTTCTTGTAACTCTCGGTATAGCACTTCAGCTTCGTCAGAATTCATCCCAGTATTAATCTTATAAGAATAGCCAAGACTTAGGTCATGATCTGGCGGGGTATAAAGCTCGGTTATTCCCCATTCCGATGGGTTATTTTCAAGGGGAGTTCCTTTTTCCAAATCAAACTGGGAAATAATGCAAGAGAATCCCGGCGAATCGAGAACACTTTGGTTGTTAATGACAAAGTCAACCGACTCTCTAGCTTCTTCTGGGGTCTCCGTGGGAAATCCGGTGATGAGGTAAAAGTGCATACCAATACCAATGCGAACACATTCCTCAACAATTTTGTCTACAACTGCCAATTCAACACCCTTCTTCATGGAATCCAGGACACGCTGGTTGTAGGACTCAAGACCAAAAATCAATTTTCTGCATCCAGACTCATATAAAAGCTCCATCCGGTTTTCTGTGAGCAGACTCTTTTCAAACTTCAACTCTCCGGTCCACTTAATATCAAGCTCAGCTTCAACAATTTTTGTAGCGAAAGTCCGCATAAAATTGATCGGGAGCGCTTCATCGGTAAAGAAAAAGTAGTCACAATCATATTTTTCTTTCAAGTTTTGGACATCGTTGACGACATTTTCTGCGTATCGCACATGAAAATCCATGTGGTCAAAAGGAATGGAGCAGAACGCGCATCTTTCCCAGTAACAACCACGAGAACCCATAAGAGGTAGAACTCGCTCCGGTGAGAGATACAAATCAAAGGGCATACCGTCAAAATCCGGTGTCGGCAGTTTGTTCAATTCCTCCTTTGCAAAAGGACGATTAACCCGTATTTTTCCCTTATCTTTCCACACCAGGTTGGGAACTTTTGATAAATCCCCTCCCCCTCGACATTCTTCAACCAGTTTCAAGATTGGCGTCTCACCCTCGTGGACAATAATACTATCTAAGTACTGGAATGCAGGAGAGCCATCACGTTCCATGCGATCGACCAGTTTGGTGAATACACTACCGCCAGCAGTAATATGAATATGGGGTGCGGCCTGTTTGACTAAATGAGCCAAGGTGAGTCCTGGAATAATCTGTTCCACCGATGTAATAGACACACCAAGGATATCAATGTCTTCTTTCAGGATCGATGGTAGATAATGTTCTTTATATATATCGTAGAAAAAATTTTCATTCGGATTGTCGAATGACTCAAAAATCTCCTTTGTCGAGTAAGGTGAGTACCGCATCTGGCTTCCGATGACTGTGAGCTGTGAGGGGTAATAAGGGGCGAGGATATTGTCAAGCCAAACATCGATAATCTTGAGGCTTTCCATGTAGCGATCGAGATTGTAAAAATCCTCACACCGCAAAGAAGCTTTTGCACCTTCAATTTCGTATTTGAGAGCAGGGATGACCTCCTCAGCTTCTCTTAGCTTTGCATATTTATCCCTTTCAAATTGAGAGTGACGGGGCTTAGCCCCCAATTCGTTTAACTCACGAATAATCCGTTCATAAAGTGGCTTTGTGTTTTCCCATGAACAAAGATGATCTAGAAGCTCAATTGCCAAGTCTCTTTGTTTCACATCATGAATACCATGCATCTGCAGGTATGCCTTAAGACTCGGCAAGCTCAGATAAGGCTGAGACGGATGCCACGATGAAGGAAAAACTAGATAAACCATAACCCTATTCCATAATCCGTTTTATACGGAAACGCTTTAGAGACACACTAAGTATTCAAGGCTTCGGTGCCATAAACACCAGCATCACCAATTTATCCTGCGTATGATTGACCACCCCGTGGTCTTCACCAGCTGGTGCAATCGTAATCTCATCGGGACCCAATTCCTTCTCCTCGGATCCAACGGTTACCATTCCTTTACCCTTAACTATATAATAAACCTTATCGGACTCACCATGCGAATGAACTTTCTGCGATTGTCCTGGTTCAAAGCAATATATATCACAAAAGAAATTATCCGTATCGAAAAGACCAACTTTCTTTAGTTTCTCCGGATTAAATTCAACAGCATCAGCGAGTTTCACAACTTTCATTGTCATCACCCAAAAACATTAACGGTATCCACTCATTTCAAGTAACGTCCTTAAAACATGTGAATTAGACCAACGGTCATAATTTAAACCCGAACCAATTCAAAGGTCAAAGGGATAGCGAATGTTTGTGACTTTATATAATTAACTAATTCTACCACACAAAAGACCTTAACCAAATAGATTGATGTTGAAAACTCATTTGTAAAAATAGGGGTGTATTGACTTCGAAGACAATATCCTCTATTTTTGTTCCAAAATACGCAACTCAGTTGTTGCAGCAACAAATGCGGCACAGGAAGCGACAAACAGCAACAAATTGGATCATGCTCATTGAAAATGAAATAACGGGACGTGGCGCAGACTGGTAGCGTACTCGACTGGGGGTCGAGTGGTCGGAGGTTCAAATCCTCTCGTCCCGACCATCTAAATACAAAGGGTTATGGTGTTTACCGTAGCCCTTTTTTGGGTCAAAAGCGGTAGTAAAAACTGTGAAATGTTTCGGGACGACTACAGCGACTTCCCTTACTGCGGTGGGTACTTGGTTGGGAATAAACAACTTTCACAGCGGTTACTCTTTTTTAGACTCTTCGTTGTTATTTTTTTCTGGTGGAAAACTTTCTTCCCACACTTTAGTCGTTGGTTCTTTTTCTTGATCGCCAAGTATGGTAGTAAGTGGACAGAACTTGAATGCAGGACATTTCTCACACCCGACTGCAAGGGCAATTGGACAGATTGTCATATTGTTCAACTCCTTTCGCGCACACCTGTTGAACCTATTATACAGAGTAAAATAAACCGTTTAAATAGCTATATAAAGTAAATGAAATTTTACTCATCTTGCATTGAATGCTTTGAGCATCAAAGGCTAAATGTTATTATCTAGACCTAAGTTAAAAAGCCTACCTGAAAGAGTCATAGGGAGGACTCTTTTTGAAAACGATTAGAAGAAATCGCGCATCCACTTTGGTCTGGTCAGTTGTTTTATTTCTCTTTATATCTTCAAGCGGATGTGCCCTGTTAAAACAATCAAAACATGAAATCCCTCTGAATGATTTCGATAGGGATCGGTTACCTACAGAGTCAAATAAACCACTTAAATCTTTACGTAAAAAGTTGTTAGAAAATAAGTGGTTGGGCCATGGCTTTTGTTTGACAACGCAATACATTGTATATATTTTACTACCTGATACTAGGTATAGGTACATCTGTGGTTTAGGGGCAATACACGAAAGCCGTTTAAAAGTTGTCTTTTAGCCAACTCTCCAAAAAGTCCCTGAATCATCACAAAACACAGAGTGGCTTGCTATCCGTCGGATGCCCCACTAATCTACTGTTGCTTAACTGTTGCCTAAATTCGTCCCATCCCCTGCTTTACAATCTTCCCAAAAATATCAATCAATTAACGATTTAAAACTAAGAGTATAATGTAGGAGCAATGTTAGTTAGTGAATAATTGAAATGAACAGCTCATCAGATAAAGACAAAATAATTAAGGCCCAGGGGGAACTGATAGAGAATTTGCAAAAACAGGTCAAAGAATGAGAAGAATGGAAGGCTAGCAGCAAAGAGCGTCACGCAAGAGGAAAAGCTAAAGCTGATCTAGCGATCGCAAAACGCAAAAACACATAATATTATTTTGTACATCTAAAATAAGGTGAGAAGAAGGTTGCGTCACTTGCTTTAAATAAAAAGGGGTGATGAAAATGAGTGAAAGAAAACTAGTAGAAACGGTTGAAGTACGTAGTGGTGATATTGCAATCGTTGATCCATCTCTTATATTGCAGATGGAAGATTTTCTAAAGATTTCGACTGAATTTGGAGAGGGAACGTTCCCAGTTTATTTTGAGAAAGATGATGCCGAAGGTGGTTATGGAAAGTCACGAATTATTGTTGAACTAGGACCAATAGAGGAATGAACCGCTTATCCTTTAAAAATACTCGTAACCCTAAAAAGTGATATGTGGGACTCGGAAAGGATTTTAGCGTGGTTTTGGACAATTTTAGGATTTTTCTTTATCTTAGGATTTGTACTTCAATCGTTAAATATCGTTCTGACAGCTATTGCTTTAGCTTTATTAGTGATGTGGATAAAAAAATAGTCCAAAAAAAAGTGATACAATATCTTCGAGAATATCCGTGGTTTTAAGAGTTAGCTTGATTTCATCATTATTTGACAGTACCTCTAATATTTGCCATTTCCTTGCCATATAGGAAAATGGTGGGGATGTATCTTGTATTTTTATTGGGATTTAGCTTCTAAATACTCGGCCTGGGGGTCGAGTAGCCGGAGATTTAAATCCTCTCGTCATGACCATTTAAAATCAATGGATTATAGTTATTACTTTTTTTATCGTAGCCCATTTTTTGTTTAAAAGGCCTAGTGTAAATCGTAAAGGTGGAAGTCAAATTAACCCCACTTTACTTTTGCCCGCCATCTAACATAAAATAACCCTCATTTTTCCATTCTAATGCAAATAATGGTTATGGTTTGGAGACCACAATGAATTACACCAAGAGATGCCAATGTGAGCATACAGATTACACTATAACAAGATGGACAATACAGCTAGACTATAGGTATAGAATAGAATGTACATGTGGTAGTTTTATCCAACTGGCAACTCAAGAAGACGTTGATATGTACAATGAGCGATATAATAAGAGCCTTGAGTTCAAAAGCGGGTTTATTAAATAATTTTTTTATTATTAACTCCTCTTCATCCCCTTCCTGGAATAGAATAATTCCAGTCCAACAAATGATGGAAGTATTTTCATCCATCAAACATTTGTTCCGGTAAAAATCCCGGCCCTACTATTCACCGCCAATAACTGGTGCAAGTCTTTTTATCTGATGAAGCGGTTAGCTTAACTCTTACGTTTGTCAACTGACATTCTACGCACTTGTTCGAGATTTCTTGATTTAAAAATTACCTTTTCCTTTTTAGTATTTACGGGAGCACCGCAATTAGGACAATTATCCACTCTAGCATTTACTTCTTTAGACTCAAACTTCTCGACCCCATCAACCAATAGCTCAGTTCCACACTTCTCGCATTTGATTAATGCCATAATTACTCCCTTTTAAGTCAAGCAATTCATCTCTTCACACAAAACATATAATCAGAACTAGGTGCATAACCACAATTAAGATCTTTAGTTTTACGATGAATAGTTCCAGCCATTCTAAGTTCTCTACGATATTCAAATTGAGTTGTTCCTGAACAAACAAACGGCTCTGGCGGCAAAGCATTGCTTATCTGAAGTCACTTTTTCATCATCCATTTGATCGCCAAAGATCTTCGATGCGCTTCTCCATGCATCAATAAAAATATTAATTCCACACCAACTAACATTAATCCTAAAACAAGCAGTTGACTTTTCATATCTCTCCCTTAAAAAATCCTTAATAAATTACGGTTATAGTAAAAAGCTCACTATGTGATAATTCCTATAAAATCATTATTGAGAGATATCCCAGGACATACAGTCCGCGGGTCTGGAAAATACATAATAATACTTGCCATATTACTAATTGCCCTATAACTCTCTGATTAAAAACAAATTATAAATGAATTACTTAATACCTTATTTTTCAATAGTTTATTCTTAAGTCATTGAATTAACTTAGTAATTCCTATATAGTAACTAAAAACATATTTAACCGTGGCTTAGATAATTGGAGGATATCATGCATCCGAAATTGATCCTTTCTATTTTAGGAACACTCATGTTTCTACATGTAGGTTGTTCCAATTCGCTTGTTCAATATCATGACACTACAGTTTATAGTCCAGAAGTACTAGGTCAGCCTCAGAGCTTCACAAAAGGAAAGATTGTTTCCGCGCGTGAAGTACAGATTAAGTGGAAAGACTCCAAGAAGGAACCGGATCAGTTGGTTGATGTTGTTGCCACTGCTACCGAATTTGTTATTGAACGGGATATTGGTGAGCCCTTTCTTTTTGTGCAGTTTAATGAAGAACAATTAAAAGCAGATGAGCGGATATTGCTTCTTAAAGAAGCTGATAAAACGAGAATTGTCCGTGACCGAGCGGCAAAGTAGAGGCAAATTTCCCCTTTATTTTATAAAAAAACATAAATACGAAACGAAAAGCAAACCAATTTTTGAATCGGCCCCACCATTCACCCATTTGCCTAGTAGTCGTAGGTTCAAATCCTTTCCCCTAATTTTTTAAAATTAACGAATCAGAGAATTTTCTGTAACCTATTTTTTTCCGTCTGGCATCATGGTTAAAACTTGAAATAGTATTTTGATAAATTAAAATATAATGGTCTTAAAGAATTAATTTTAAAATGTGCATAAGTGCACAGTGGTAAAGTATTCAAACTGGATTAAAAACATTTCCTAGATTTACTGATAGTTCATTTTTTATGGCTTAATCTTATAAAGGTTTTTTACTGATAAACGAAAAATGTCGACTAAACGAAATACCATGCATAAAGACTATGAAATTCTTCATTTAAAACCAGGGGCCTCCCTCGATAAAATCAAAAAAGCCTACAAGAAGCTTGTTAAAAAATGGCATCCCGACCTTTTCCCCACAAATCGCCCTAAGGCTCAGGAGAAAGCCCATCGAATGTTCCGACATATCAGTGACGCTTACACTCGGTTGATCAAACTTCACCATGAATATTCAAACAAAAATTATGCCGGAAAACAGCACGAACCTTCGCCCAGTGAGGGGTACTCGGAACCATCTAGTTGGGAAAAAGACGCTTCCCCACCTACCCAAACTGTTGAAATGGTCGACAGGAAATGGCCCGACGGTGCCAGGTATGAAGGGATGTCACTTAATGGAAAGTTTCATGGGCGCGGCATTTATACTTACCCCAATGGAGACTCATATGCAGGAGAATTTCAGTTTGGCAAAATCGAGGGACAGGGGCAGTTTAATTTTAAAAATGGAAATAAATATATAGGTGCGGTTCATGAAAACCAAATGCATGGTCAAGGGAAAATGACCTTTGCCACAGGCGGTCATTATATCGGCCAGTTTGCCAACAATCATTTCCATGGAGAAGGAACTTTAGCAACTCCCGAAAAAATTCGTTCAGGAATATGGGACTGTGGAATATTTATAGATTAAACTTTGTTCAAGTTAATAGATTCCACCTTATGCTTATGCAACAGTCAAAATCCGCCAATACCCCTACAACTAATTTTCATAAACACAACTGCCATGTCGACTACTTGGGAAATCATGTTTAAATATCGTTCATATTTTTTAACTACTAGATCATTGAATTAGAAACTCAGTAAAATATGCCCCCTTCACCTGCCCCACTGTCAAAAACGGGTTTACGCGAGTTGTGATTTCCCCTTTAAGGGTAAATTTACCTTGAACAGAATAAACATCTTCAAATGATTTAGTACTCAAAAGCAAAAGAATCGAATCGGTAATTTTCCGGAGGTTCTTTTGTAGACCAGGGCGAACTTCAGGAGAACTCATTTCCAAAGAAACGGTTACCTTAAGAAACCGGCTCCCTTGACTCCTAGCTAGGTTCACAATAAAAGGTTCCAAGTGAAACATAACATTCTTTTTAATTTTCTTCTTTTCTTTCTCTTCATCAATTGGTTCCTGTCCTTCAACTTTTTCACTTTCAATTGGCTCTTCCTGAGCTTCCACTTGCCCAAGCATCAGTATGGAGATCATTCCCACAAAAACCGCTAACACCCCCAAACCGGAAAAATATTTCTTCATTGCGTCCTCTTTTATTTACAACTAGAGTTATCTTCACCCCAAGAAGTTTTCGTCTTACACAAAATAGCCATACTCAGACTTTCTTTTCTCATTCTTGCGCCTGTAAGGTTTGCCTCACTCAAATTAGCTCCCTTTAAGTGCACCCATTTAAGCTTAGCCATTCGTAAGTCGGCCCCAGTTAAATTGGCTTCTCGCAAGTCAGCTCCACTCAAATTTGCCCCCTTTAAGTGCACCCGTTTAAGCTTCGCCTTTTGCAAGTTGGCCCCTGTTAAATTAGCCCCTCTCAGCTCCGCCCCAATCAAGTTTGCCCCACTCAAATTTGCCCCACTCAAGTTTCCATTAGCAAAAGAGGCCTCGCTCAGATTTGCCCCACTCAGATCTGCCTCACTAAGATCTGCACCATTTAAGTCCGCCCGTTTCAAATATGCTCCTTTCAGGTCTACCCCATTTAAAGAACATTTAGGACAACTTCCTAACTCCATTAACTTTTTAGTCGTATCAGATCCGAACGAATATGAAAAAAAGCTCATAATGAACAGAATAGTAACACCGGTTAGTATATGATATTTTTGCATGCCCCCCCTCGTTTTATTTGCAATCTGAGTTATCTTAATCCAAAGGAAAGAAACGGACAGAAAGCAGTCACGCAGTGGAATACGCTCCACTGATAATTTTAAAGCATAAACATTAATTTACAACAAGTATATAAAATAGGATGTAGGGAAAGGCGAGTTTCACACCTTCCCTCCTCCTATTTTTTTTAACTTTCTATATCACATCGAGATTTAGTTTTTAATTAGAACATCAAAGTCGTCAATGTAGCCTTGAAGTTCATCCATTCCTTGTTTTCTCTGATGTGGCAAAGTAACGGTGTCAATTATTAAAATAGTATCTTTCCATTCCTGTTTTTTAACTTCAAAATAATCTTTAAATTCTTTCGTCCAATATAATTCTGGGTTGTACAGCCAAGAGTGAAGGTTTTCTTTAAGTGATTTCTTAGATTTTAATAAATCAACGAGACCGATTTGAATTTTTTTTCTATTTCTTAACTTTACGGCAATCCAATATGGATCAGGCTTTACCCAGTTAGATATTTGTAATTTTTGGTTATAATTTAAATTACCCAACCAATCCTCAAGGATTCCATACAACCAATCTAAGATATGCTCATGAAGTTCATCGGTGTTCATTTTTGATTGTTCAATGAGCAGATCATCCCTCTCAAGCAACTTACTTTCCATTTTTAAAACTTGGCTATCTTCGATCGTCAGCAAAAGAGATGCTAGGTCACGTTCAATATGATTTAAAATCCTTACCCAAAAGTCTTTTAATTGAGCACGCGTCCAATCGATATCTTCTTCTTTAAGACCCTTTTCATATCTAAGTCTAAGCTCGCCAAGAAAAAGAACAACTCTTGGAAGTTCTGACTCTCGATGCCACTTAAATAATTTTTTTATTCCATTTCTTAAGTCTGAATATTGCTGATTATTCAATTCAAAGTAGGCATCAAACCAATTAATCACAAGAAAATCTGCGTTGTTATACAAAGTCCGGGGCAGACTACAAGAAAACAATATCGATAAAACGAGAACACAAATAATAATTTTTATGCGTATAAAACTCACAAAGATTCTATTCATTTAGAAACTCTAACTTAAATTTTATTAGACTTAGCGCTTTCTTGTTTTACGAAAAAATAATTTTATGACTCATTTCTTTAAGCTTTTGAAGGAATAACTGTCGACTTTTCTATTTTTTGATCCACTTGACAAAAGTGACTATTTTCATTCGACAGTTGAGACTACCAATATTATAGATTTTGTCCTTAAGAATGGGTTTAAAACAACCATTCATTCTTTTTTTATCTGCCCAAAAATAAATCGGACGTCATAGCATAGGTTTCAAGATTTTTTTTATAAAATATTTACGCATTTTATATGCCCGATGCACTAGTCTTGTCTAATCGGCGTGATGACTAAAATAATACAAACCAATTGTTAACATTAAATAAATAATGTAAAATAAATTCCGTTGTATTTTAGGCATTACAAACTAGCAGTTAAAAGTGGGGTCTAATGGCTCACAAAAATGCCATCTCTTGTAGTTGTTCGGCAGCACATTTTTTTACAGTGGCTTTTTTCTTAATTTGGACTATCAACGCCTTTGCAGGACCTTCACCTATCTCAACCGATAGAATTTTACAAACAAACTCTCCTGATATAATCCCCCCTGGTTATTCCCAGATTGAAACGGGGTATTATTCTTACGAGACAGATAAAGAAAGCAACATAAAGTCACAACATATACTTCTAAATAACACCAGCTATCGTATCGGTTTTCGAAAAGATATGGAGCTCAGAGTTGGGTTCTATGGATACAACCTTCAACATACAGGGTCGGAAGATAATAGCGGCTCTTCGGATGGCGAATTAAGTACAAAAGTTCTATTAATGGATGGAACTGGATCTCGCCCAAAGACCACGCTCAATGCAGGATTCTCTGTTCCAATGGGAAATAATACTTTCTCGTCTAATAGGGCGGATCCATTTTTTAGTTTCATACCTTCTTTCTCACATTTGTTGCCCGATTCAATTTATAACGATAATAGTCTTGGAATTACCTGGAATGATGCCAATGCCGATTTTAAGTTTGGCACTTTATGGGGGCGTAATATTTCAGAATCTGTTATTTTTTATGGCGAGTTTTTTGGTGCCATACCGATAGACAGCGGGAGCAACTCTTATGGTTTTGATTGGGGTTTTACTTGGGCACTAAAAAACAATTTACAATTAGATATTTTTGCCGGGAATTCATTAAATGATGAAGCGACTGATTTTTTCATTAATGCAGGTTTTTCGATGAGGTTTCCTGACTAATTATTAAATTTTAATTATAAAACTTAAATGCTTAAGGGCCCCTCAAACGGCTCCTACCACCTCAGATTTATCCATTAAAAGACTATTACTAAATATAATAAAGCGTTTATCAACGATTATAAAGGTAAGAACTTAGTTATGATCGCAAAAAATAAAGTCGTTAGCTTGAGTTACTGCTTAAAAAGTACGCAAGGTGAAGAACTCGATCGAGCTGATGGGGATAAACCGATGGAATATCTCCACGGTGGAGGGACTATTGTCCCTGGACTGGAAAATGCTCTTGATGGGTTAAAGGTAGGTGAAAAAAAAGAGGTAACAGTAAAACCAGAAGAAGGTTATGGTGAAATCTTATCCGACCTAAAAATGAAGGTCGAAAGAAAGATGTTTCCTGCTGATCAAAAAATCGAAAAAGGGATGCAATTCATGGCTGAACTTGGTGACGGCAGAAAGCATCCATTCAACGTGGTTGAAATAAAAGGTGACAACATCCAAATAGATGGCAACCACCCTCTAGCAGGGCAAACTCTTCATTTTTCCGTCGAAGTCATGGAAATCCGCGACGCGACACCAGAAGAACTAGAACACGGTCATTCTCATGGGGAAGGTAGCGCGCATAAGCACTGAAAAAAACTTCTAATAGCACAACCAACCATTTGTCAAACACTGCCTAAATTAACCAGGAACTGACATTGTAATTAGTTTCATTTTTCTACTAAGATAAATGCAGAACCGATATGCCACACAAAAGATAAAAGAACCACCAGGATCCCCAAAATAATCAGTCGCCGATTGATTTTTTCCCGACGCTTAATGTCTTTGGACCCTGCAAGTTTCGAGTCAGCCATATTTCAGCTCTTTAAAAACATTACGTTAAAACATTGGCTGGAGTGTCAAAAATTCAAATCGAATTCAAAATAGTCTTATGCATTCTATCGAACATTTTACCAAGTTTTGGAGGTCTATTAAACCCTGCATATTCCAGATATCTTGGTAATTATTTGACCATTCTAGGCTGTTACCCAAGGTGACAACATAAAAGCTTAAAACCCTGGTCAAAATTATCTAGAGGGATACTCAGCAGCCAAATAATTAACAGAAATTTAAAACAGCTTTCTCATTCTAAACATAGCTATGAAAAGTTCAGTAAAAATTATTCTTTTTTATTTTTTCTTTACAATGGGACTCACCCTGAGTAGTGCAAAAAATATATTTTCTCAAGCGACCCCTGAAGATGAAGAGTTTAACAACCTGGGCCCAATTGCCTATGCCAACGAATATAAATTAAGTCCCGAGTCAGACCACATTACTTACCGCATAAAAAACCAGACGGCACTCACTATAGAAAAAATATACGCTTGGATTTACCATGGTGCTGAAGACGAAGAAGGAAAGGCGACGAGTTTAACTCTGGTCAACAACCCACACAGAGGAGGTGTAATTACATTGGGAAAACCA
>Ga0315336_1001820_pt1 | contig 37152 bp, 25 predicted proteins | sample ASW5metaG_FD_204512 | JGI IMG/M metagenome (GOLD analysis project Ga0315336, IMG submission 204512) | Ammonia-oxidizing marine archaeal communities from Monterey Bay, California, United States - ASW #5 | ecosystem: Environmental > Aquatic > Marine > Intertidal zone | place: USA: California... | reverse complement strand
TCGACCAGATGCTCATCGCACTGGACGGCACGCCGGATAAATCACGCCTGGGCGCCAACGCCATCCTGGGAACTTCGCTGGCAGTGGCGTCCGCGGAAGCCGCGGCCACGGGGCGAACGGCGGTGGAACATTTCCAACACATCTGGCGCGCCGTACCTTCCCGGACGACTTCCGAGGCAGCGCGTCGCACAGCGCGGATTGGCGGCGATCTGACGTTACCTCTGTTGATGGTCAACATGATTTCCGGTGGGCTGCATGCCGGACGGCAGATCGACTTTCAGGACTTTCTGATCCTGCCGGTGGGCGCCACGACCTACCGTGAGAGCTTCGAGTGGATTGTAGACATCTATCACGGTCTCGGCCGCCGGTTGGATCAAGCGGGTTACAACGCAGCGCTGGTCGGCGATGAAGGCGGCTACGGACCCCATCTGGAGAACAATCAACGGGCCGTGGAACTGATCGTGGACACGATTGTCGACACGGGTTTACGGCCCGGCACAGACGTGAGCATTGGACTGGATGTCGCCAGTTCCCACTTTTACGAGCAGGGCCGTTATCGGCTGGCTGCCAGCGGCGAACGCCGACTCTCCGCTACACAGGTCGTTGATCTGCTGGAATCCTGGGTGGATGCCTACCCCATCATCAGCATTGAAGACGGTCTGGCCGAGGACGATTGGGACGGCTGGCGCGAACTGACGCGCCGCCTGGGGCATCGGGTCCAACTGATCGGCGACGATCTGTTCGTAACCAACCCGGAGCGGTTGCGGATGGGGATCGAACAAGGAATCGGCAACAGCGTGCTGATCAAACTCAATCAGATCGGCACACTGAGTGAGACACTGGCATGCCTGCGGATGGCTCTTGACCATGACTACTGGCCGGTGATTTCGGCGCGCAGCGGAGAAACGGAAGACCACACCATCGCCGACCTGGTCGTGGCCACCGGAGCCGGGCAGCTCAAGGTCGGTTCGGTCGCCCGCAGTGAACGATTGGCGAAATACAATCAGCTGTTGCGGTTGGAAGAACGCCTGGGACCCAGGGCGCCCTACGCGGGGAATCACCTGTTTGGCTGTCTGGACAGCGGACTCACCTGAACGCCTGTTTGCAGCAACTCCGTGGTCTGCCGCCACCCGGCAGCCGGAATGGGACGACTGATGCGTCTCGGCCTGGCCCGCCGATCCGGTTCGGCTTGTAGGAGCTGTACCGTTTGCACAACCACCGTGGTGATCTTCCGTTGATGCACGTTGTCGGGATTGTCGGAATGACTGGACTTCAACCGATTGCAAGACCGATCCAGAAACGACCAGACCCGCGGCAAGCGGCGGCAGTCGAGAGCCTGGTGAGATGCTGCAGCACAGTCGAAGCAACCCCGGATACAGCGCGTCGGCGATTGATCACTCGAAGCTCACAGTGTGTTTGGCTGGCTGCGGTGTTTGCCAACCCCGACAATCGTCGTCAGGCCAGCGCCGACTGACAATCGGCGCCCCACCACAATCGGCCGCGGATTGCGGCATGCCATTGCGTCTGACGGCTCAGGACCCTGATCATGGCGATGGACTCCAAACGGAATCCCATGCTGTCCAGCCTCACCGACCGGCTGTTGACCAGCTATCACGGTGTTCGAACGATCAACCCACCGGGACATCGTCGGCTTCCGAGCAGTGAAGCCGTCATCGAAATCGCGCAAGACCTCAAAGAGCTCCTGTTTCCGGGCTATCGTCGCCGGCAGAATCTGCGACTCGACAACGCCGCGCGGCAGATCGGCGACCTGGTGCACAGCCTGTACTGCAGATTGAGCCGACAGATTGCCCGGTCCTTGTACCACGAACAGCCAGTGATCGATCCGATCCCACCCCCCGGGCCACTGGAATTTCCAGCCCACCTGGAAGCCCAGGCGCGCGACGTGGCTGTACAATTCCTGGAAACACTGCCCGAGGTTCGTGAACTGCTGGTCAGCGACGTGCAGGCCGCGTTCGACGGCGACCCGGCGGCCAACAGCCTGGACGAGGTCATCTTCTGTTATCCCGGTCTGGAGGCCGTGACCATCTACCGACTCGCCCACCGATTGCACCGCCTGGAAGTCCCACTGATTCCGCGGATGATGGGCGAATGGGCACACATGCAGACGGGAATCGACATCCACCCCGGGGCACAGATAGGCCCCTCGTTCTTCATCGACCACGGCACGGGCGTCGTCATTGGTGAAACCTGCCAGATTGCGGGCCACGTCAAGATCTATCAAGGCGTGACACTGGGTGCGCTGAGTTTTCCCAAGGACGCAGCCGGCAACCTGATTCGAAACCAGAAGCGTCATCCGACCATCGAGCAGCATGTGGTCATCTACTCGAACGCGAGTGTTCTCGGCGGCAACACGGTGGTCGGTGCCGAGAGCATCATCGGTGCCAGCGTTTCGCTGACCAAATCGGTACCGCCGCGAACCGTTGTGACCCTGGAAAGACCTTCGTTGCGTTTTCGCGAAGCGGCCTAGCCACGGAAATTCACCCGCCAAAGCATGTGAGATCATGCGGCGGAGCGGTCGACCTGTTTTTGCTCACTCAGCTGGGACACCGTTTCGATTTGGCGCGCCAGGGTGTTCTGCGCCGAGATCAGAAACTCAGCCGCTCGTTGGTAGTCGCCTTCGCGGCGATGCAATCGATCGGCCCTTTGATCGAGGTCCGCGGCGAATGCATCCAGCGCCCGCATGACCTCGGACAGCTCGGCCATCAAGGTCCGAGCGACGTCGGCCGGCGACAATTCCGCTTCGGCAACCGGAACTTCGGCAACCGGAACTTCGGCAACCGGAACTTCGGCAACCGGAACTTCGGCAACCGGAACTTCGGCAACCGGAACTTCGGCAACCGGAACTTCGACAACCGGAACTTCGACAACCGGAACTTCGACAACCGGAACTTCGACAACCGGAACTTCGACAACCGGAACTTCGGCAACCGGAACTTCGGCAACCGGAGCTTCGGCAGACGCTTGCACGTGTTCCAGCAGTGCCGTCGCGCCCTGACGCATCCGCGATTCATAGGCTTCGACTTCCTGCATTTCCTGATCCAGCAGATCGACCAGTTGCTGCGCCGATAAGCCGCTCACAGCGAGTCCACTATCGGCAAGCTCGTCGACGTGTACCGTCATCTCGATTTCGCCAATCGCCAGACGGTCACCATTGGCCAAGCGTGTCGCGACTGATGAGTCCACGCAGACATCGTTGATTTCCAACGGGGGATCGATCGCCAGAGGGCTGATCCGAATACAACCGTCGACGGGCGTGATCAACGCGTAAAACTCGGGATAGGACTTGGCAATCTGCAAGTCACAGTCGGCGGCCGAACCAATCAGAAATTCGGTTCCCTGAACGGGCCTGAGTGGAAAGCGAGTCCGACCCCGCGTGATTTCCAATCGGCATCCGTGAATTTCGGCCGCAGCAGGTGTCGGCAACGTGTCGTCCGCAGCAGGACCATCGCAAGCACTGCCGTCACAACTGGTGGACTCGTACAACATCGTGCTCCTGTCGATCCAAAGCTCGGTCCATCCCGCAACGGAAATCGGGTCGACCTGGATTGGGATTGGGAAACATCCCGCAGTGATACTAATCTCGTCAATCGGGGACGGACCTCATGAGGCAATCGGGAACTCGGCCGGCGGTGTCCCGCAATCGATCATGCTTTCGGGATGTGTGCGATGCCACCGGTGTGTGGCTGGGTAAATTGCATGGGAGTCTTCCGGCGACTGCGGGGTGAACATAAAGAGTTTGACCGATGTTTGCCGGTTGGGAAACTTAGCCGCGATCTCGGAGTTCACGGAACAGCGGGAATCCCGTGAACATCTCATCCTGACAGTGACTCTGGATTGATCGACGATCCAACGCGGCTTGATCTGGGTCCAGTCGGTGATTGCGGCCTCTGTGTCCATGAGCGGGGATCTGGCGGCGTGGCGGCCGGTTTGCCAATCGGCCGCGTTCCACGGACCGCGTCACGAACCTGGCTGGCGACCCGGTGTCTCTGAGTGGCAACGTCGTGGCCAAGGGCCATCCGATCGGCGTTTTCGGGACGCTGGGGCGGACGCCCGGAACCCACAGCGCGGCCATCGCCCACGCTGCGACCTCGGACGTTTCCAGCGGACGATGCCCCCCGCGTTGACATTTGCCGAATAGGACTCAGGATTCGTATATGGGGAACGGGCGCCACAACAGCAGGCCCACGGGCTCCATTTCCCGGAATCTGGTCGATGGCTGCGGCGCGGCTGCAGCGTCCACGCTGCAACAACCGATGCCTTTAGATGTCTCGACAATTCACGAGGTTTTCACTCGGATACGACACGATCATGACGCGACAAGCCAGCATCACACGTCAGACGGCGGAGACTCAGATCGAGGTCGAACTGGATCTCGATGGCGGGGGCCAGTCACAGATCGCCACCGGCATCGGGTTCTTCGACCATATGCTGACTCTGTTGGCAAAACACGCTTTGTTCGATCTGACGGTGCGTGCCCTCGGTGACCTGCACGTCGATCAACACCACACGGTCGAAGACGTCGGCATCTGTTTCGGCCAGGCGCTCACCGAAGCCCTAGGCGACAAGACGGGAATCACGCGTTATGGCAGCACAACGCTGCCCATGGAAGAGACGTTAGCCACGGCCACATTGGACCTCGGTGGACGCATGTGGTTTGCTTGCCGAGCCGAATTTCCCACCGAGAAAATTGGTGAATTCGATTCTCAACTGGTCCGTGAATTCTGGCAGGCGGTCTCTTGCAACGCCCTGTTGAACCTGCACCTCGTCGTACACTACGGCGACAACAGCCACCACATCGCCGAAGCCCTGTTCAAAGCCACCGCCCGCGCCTTGCGTCAGGCGGTGAGCGTTGACCCACGTCAAGCCGGCGTGCCATCCACCAAGGGAGTTCTTTGAGCCGCGTGTGCTCTGAGGGGCGGCGCCGCCGTGCACGCGGGCAGCCGCCAGCGTGTCGCGAGCGGTTGTCCATTTTGGCAAACAATACCGCCTTTTCTTGTTGACAGACCGTCGCGTCCGGCTAGGCTAGGCACGCGGGTGTCGCTGTTGCGCATTCGAGCATCGGCGGCGCTCCATTCAAGTTGTTCGTTGACGACCGTGTCACATCCCGTTCGGTCAAGCATGAACGCCAGTGATCGGCATCCTTGCGTTCTGTCGCTACCAGACCACGACGGTATCGTTGTGTCGCACCGATTCTCCAGACACAGCTCAGGCACCACGCCACTCGACGGTCGGTGTGGGGGCACATTTCTGTCATTCGGCGTGGCTGTTTTTCGATGGAAGCGACAGCCGTCAGGAAAGCTCGCGGGGCGCGTCTCCGGATGTGCCCAACAGCAGCAGCAACGCACAAACCGGTTTTGGAAATTGATTTCGCGGAGGGCTGTTGAGCGACCGCCAGTTGCGCCAATTGGGACGGTGACCGCGTTTGTCTCGGTCGAGTTTTCCAGAGAGCCTCGCAACCCTGTGGGACTCGCTGAAACTCGAATCAGACCGCATTCCGGCGAACGGATACACGGCAACTGGACCATCGTCTGGACACGTTCCAGCCGGTTGTTCAGCAGTCCTCCCTTTGAAATCACTTCACACAGCGCCCGGAGCGCGCCGCCGGAGCGCGGGACGTGACCGGGGTTGGCGCACGAGAGGTCTCAGCGGCTGCCATGCGTCGACGGCTACCCAACCTGCTGGCCACCAGAAACGGCCGATTTGTGGCGTTCTTCCTGCTGTATGTCACCGAGGGCATTCCGCAGGGATTCACGGCCACGGCCGTGGCCGCGCAGATGCGGCGACAAGGAGTTTCCGCTCAGCAAATCGGCCTGTTTGTGGGTTCGCTCTATCTGCCCTGGGCCTGGAAATGGACCGTGGCCCCCCTGGTCGACCTGTTCTTTGTCCGCCGATTCGGCCAACGCCGCTTCTGGATCTTGCTGTGCCAACTGGCGATGATCGCCACTCTGTTGTTGAGCATGTCGGTCGACTTTGCCACGCAACTGCAGATGTTCACGGCGATCATCCTGGTCCATAACTGCTTCGGTGCAACGCAAGACGTGGCCATCGATGCCCTGGCCTGCGACGTGCTCAGTGAGCAAGAGCGGGGGATGGCCAACGGTGTGATGTTTTCGGGCGCCTACCTGGGAAACACCATTGGCGGATCCGGGGTCCTGTTTCTGACGGCCTACCTGGAGTTCAACACGACGTTTCTGTTTGTTGTGGGTTGCCTGGGCCTGGTGACACTGCTGATCGTCTTGCCGCTCCGCGAACCGACTTCGGCACCGCCGCCGGCGGGATCGACAACTCGGCAGCAGCTGGCCGATTATTTTCGCGCGGCGCGGCACGCGTTCTGGCCACCGCGAACTGCGTCCGCCCCCATCCGTTCGCGCGGCGCACTGATCGGAGTCGTGTTCGCCCTGCTGCCGGCCGGTTCGTATGCGCTGGGCCTGGCGCTGCAATCGAATCTGGCCGTGGAACTGGGACACAGCGACTATGAAATCGCCTTGCTGGCCTTGTTTTCCACAGTCAATGCGGCACTGGGCTGCGTTCTGGGCGGACTGCTGTCCGACGCCTGGGGACGGCGGCGGATGCTGGCGATCTACGTGGCAGGCACGGCGATTCCAACACTGTGGCTGGCTTCGGTCATGCAAAGCAACGCCTGGATCGTTTCGATCGATCTCACAACCGAACGCATGCCCGCAGTGCCACCGGTGTTGATCACGTCGTTTTGGTTCGCCACGCTGGTGTATTCGGTTTTTCAGGGCCTGATGTACGGCACGCGTACGGCCCTGTTCATGGACCTCTGCCAGCCCAAAGTCGCCGCCACACAGTTCACCATCTACATGGCTCTGCTGAACCTGACGATCAGCTATTCCGCCACCTGGCAGGGCTGGTCCATCGACCGTTGGGGTTATCCCACGACCCTGGCTCTGGATGCCGGTGTGGGGCTGTTGAGCCTGGCCGTGTTGCCGTTTGTGCGACGCGTCTGAGCCAACCGAATCGGCCCTCATCCGCGGACACCGACCGACCGCTGGCGCGCGATTGCGCACCGGCAGACGCGCCGCGCGTCTTGTTTCGACGCATACGCGGCGCTATACTGGACCGACTTTTCCGGGGTGGGGGTCGGTCGCTCTGCAAACGAGAACCGTTGCTGTGACTCCGCATGATCGGATCATGGCCGTTGCGGAGCATGCGCGGGCCCATCCGGCCCCGGCCTGTCCGACGCAGCGTGCCCCGGTCCAGAGCGCCCTGGTTCAGAGTGTCCTGGGTCTCCAGGTTGGTGACCAACTGCAGCCGCCGTGACGCAGTAGCCAAGACAATGAACTCCCGCAATGAACTCCAACGGTGACGAGTGTACTGTGACCGAGTGTTCTACCCACCGCGCTCGACCCGTCGGAGCGCGCAACAAGCAGACGAACGCAACGCGCCGGGGAGACACCGGGCGCGCCGTATTCGTTGCTGACGCACAGGGCGTGCGTTGATCGACTGTGTGCATCTGTTCTGTATGATTCTTGTGTCGTGTTGATGTTCCCGGAGCCTCGCCATGAAGCGTTTGACTTTTTGCATCTTGTTGGCGATCTGTGCGATCGCCTTGCCCGGCTGCCCGAAACCCAACGAGGATCCCGAATTCTCGGGACCCGTTCAGGGGGGGCCACCGGAACGCGCGCCGATCAAGATTGTGGCCTTCGATGAACACGACGAGACACTCCAAGCGATCATCGACGGGGAAATGCACGGCACGATCGTTCAGAATCCCTACATGTATGGTTACGAATCGGTCCGCATCCTGAATGAGCTGGCTCAGGGCAACAAGTCGTCCATCCCGGAAAACGGTTTTCTGAACATCCCGGCACGGTCCATTACGCGGACCAACGCCGAAGAGCTGTGGAAGGACACCAAACAGAAACTGAAGGCCGGCGAGGGTGATCCGGAAATCACAGCGGGGCGAAAATCTGTGGCCTATGTCACCAACGGTATCGATCCCTTCTGGACCATCGCCGCGGCCGGCGCCAAAGTGGCCGGCAAAGAATTCGACGTCAATGTTCTGCTGCGTTTTCCACCCAAAGGAGTGGCCGACCAAAAAACCATGATTGAAGCCTTGATGGTGCAGGACAACGTGACGGGTATCGCGGTCAGTCCCATCGATCCGGACAACCAAGAGGCCCAACTGAATCAGATCGGAGAGACCAAGCACTACATCACGCACGATTCCGACGCCGACAAAACCAACCGCCTGGCCTACGTGGGCATGGACAATTATCAGGCCGGGCGGATGGCCGGACAACTGATCAAAGAGGCCATGCCCGAAGGGGGATCGGTCATGATTTTTGTGGGCCGATTGGGACAACTCAACGCCGAGCAAAGGCGGCAGGGAGTGATCGATGAATTGCTCGACCGGGACAGTGATGCCGAGCGTCGGGATCCACCGAACGAAGTCCTCAAGGGCGAGAAATACACAATCCTGGGGACGCGCACCGACAATTTCGACTCCGCCAAAGCCAAACAAAACGCGCAGGATGCCATTTCCAAATACCCCGATCTGGGCTGCATGGTGGGGCTGTTCGCCTACAATCCACCACTGTGTCTGCAAGCGGTACGAGAGGCCGGCCGTGAAGTGCGGCCCGAGGACAATCAAGGCAACTGACAGCACGAAGGACTGAGATCGACCGGCCGTATGCGGCGCACTTGGCTGTGGGCAGCGACCGTGAACCTCGGCGGGCCGGACAAATGTGACAACCTCGACAGGCTCAACATGCCGCTTGGGTGGTGCGACCGCCGGCCGCGGCGGGCAGGGTCGCTCAATGGCCACGGTCACACGGCTCGCATCGATCACGGATCCCGACAGACTGCCTTGTGAAACGAGAGTAGGACCGACAATCGAGCCACCCGTCCGCGGATGGCGTTTAACCGAATTCACCACCCGACTTGCCAGCGATGACATCCGATTCCTCACGTACCAGCCCGACGCTTGCGGACCCCGCGACCGACGGCTCCCAGCCGCTGCTGGAGGTCCGCCAGGTGACCAAGTGGTTTCCGGGAGTCAAGGCACTCGATCACGTCAACCTGACGCTGCAACACAAACAGATCCTGGCCGTCATCGGCGAGAATGGCGCGGGAAAGAGCACGTTGATGAAAATCCTGGCCGGTGTGCAGCAACCGGATTCCGGCGAGATCTGGATTGCGGGTCAGGCCGCGCGGATGGATTCCTGCCGGGCGGCGATGCGGCACGGTGTGGTGCTGATTCACCAGGAGCTCAACCTGGCCGACAACCTGACCGTGGGCCAGAACATCTTTCTGGGCCGCGAACCCAGGCGCTTCGGGCTGATCGATCGCAGGCGGATCGAGCGCGACGCTCGGAAATACCTGAACATGGTGGGCCTGGATGTCTCGCCGGCGACGGTGGTCGGCCAATTGGCGATCGGCCATCAGCAAATGGTGGAAATCGCCAAGGCGCTGTCGGTCAACGCGCGCGTGTTGATCATGGATGAACCCACATCCAGCCTGTCGGGACTGGAAGCCGCGGCCCTGTTTGACGTGGTGCGTGACCTGCGATCGCGCGGAGTGGGCATCATCTACATCTCGCATCGGCTGGCGGAAGTGACGGAACTGGCGGACGAGGTCGCCGTGCTCCGCGACGGAGCCAACGCGGGAAACTTGGACAAACCGGATATCAACCATGCGAACATGGTGCGACTGATGGTGGGCCGCGACGTGGCTCAGTTTTACGCTCGGCAACAACACCCACCCGGGCAAACCGCCCTGGAACTCCGCGGACTCGTGACGCCGGCCTGGCCCCAACACGCGATCAGCCTGTCGGTCCACGCCGGCGAAATCGTCGGGTTGGCCGGGTTGGTCGGCGCGGGAAGAACCGAGTTGCTGCGGACGATTTTCGGCATTGATCAGCCCATCGCGGGTGACGTCCTGATGGCCGGCAAGCCGGCCCACATTCGCAATCCACTGGATGCGATCCGACAGGGCGTGTCGCTGCTCCCCGAAGATCGCAAGCATCACGGCCTGGTGCTGGAGATGCTCGTGGGCGAGAACATCGGCCTGGCGGGACTGCGCCGCAACCGCTTGCCGGGCGGTTTTCTGAACCAGCGGCGGGAAACCGCCGATGCGCTGCGGATGATCGAACAGTTGAAAGTGCGGACAACCGGGACGGACCAGGTCGTCCAGTTCCTGTCCGGCGGCAATCAACAAAAGGTCGTCATCGGCAAGTGGCTGTCGCTACAACCCCAGGTCCTGTTGCTGGACGAACCGACCCGCGGCATCGACGTGGGCGCCAAGCAGGAGATCTTCCGTTTGATGGAACAGCTGGCCTCGCAGGGCGTGGCGATCCTGTTCGTTTCCAGTGAAATGGAAGAGATCCTCGGCATGAGTGACCGGGCGCTGGTGATGCACGAAGGCCGCCTGGCCGGCGAACTGTCGCGGGACGAACTCACCGAAGTCGCTGTGATGAATCTGGCCACTGGCCAAGGGCGCACGACCGCCTTGACCAGCGGCGGCAGTGACCCCTGACGGACTGATCAGTTGGACTCATGGATCGGAAGTGGAATCGCGTAAGACCGCAAAATCGGGGCACATCGTGAATCTGTTGACACAGTTTCTGGGTAACTATAAGAAGATCTTCGGCATCCTGGGGCTGCTGATCGTGATCTGTCTGTTCACGGCCTGGCAGGCGCCCCGCTCCTTCCTGTCGCCGGAGAACCTGCAGAATACCGTGCGCTGGACGGCGCTGTTCGGGATCATCAGCGTCGGCGTGTCCTTTGTGATCATCACCGGCGGTATCGACCTGTCGATCGGCTCGGTCGTGGGACTGGTCGGCTGTTTGCTGGCCATGTTCCTCAAGACCAGTTACCTGCCCGAGGACCAGTTGGAGATTGAAACGGTGGATGCGGTGCAGCGGACCTTGACGGTCCGCGGCGATCCGTCGGCATTCGGCCCGCAACAACGCTGCCAGGTGCACGACGACGTGTTCCAGATCCGCGGAGTGTCGGGACAGCGGATCACGGTCGTCGAACCGATCGAGTCGATCACCCGCAGGATCAACGAGCGTGATTCCGACCGCCGGAACGGCCGCACCAGCCGCCCGGTGTATCTGCAGCGGGCACCGCACAAGGTGATTGAACTGGGGCCCGTCGACCAGCGGCCCATCCGCAACGGCGGCCAATGGATGCACACGCAGACGGTCGTCATCGACAGCCGTCAGACGCGGCTGCAAGCCAACGATGAGTTGCAGTTGTTGTACGAGGCCGGCCTGCCGCAGGCCTTCCGCATCCACTCCGCTTCGGCCTCGGAAAACACAACCACGATTCGTTTCCTGATCCGACGTCGACAACGCGTGCGAACTCCGGACACGGCAGCGATCTCGCGCAGATCACAGCCGATGTCAACCGGAGTGGCCATGTTGCTGGTGCTGGCCGTCGCCGTGGTGATCGGCCTGTTCCATGGTCTGCTGATCACCAAGATTCGGCTGCAACCCTTCATCGTGACACTGTGTGGTCTGCTGATCTTTCGCGGATTCTCGCGCTACATCACTACGGACCAAGTGCAGGGATTCGGCAACGAATACATGAATCTGAAGGAATTGGCCAAGGGTGATTTCCTGGAATTGCTGACGGGCCGTGAATTCGCGTTCGACATTCCAATGCCTTTCGTGTTCTTGACACTGATCGCAATCATCGCCGCCGTGTTTCTCAACAAGACGATTTTCGGGCGGTACATGCTCGCCCTCGGGCACAATGAGGAAGCCGCGCGTTACAGCGGAGTGAATACCGACCGCATGGTCATTCTGGCCTACATGCTCTGCTCTTTCTGCGCCGGGATTGCCGGCATTCTGTTTGCGCTCGATTTGAATTCCGTCCAGCCATCGAGCCACGGTGAATTCTACGAATTGTACGCCATTGCGGCGGCGGTTCTGGGCGGTTGCAGCCTGCGGGGCGGCGAAGGTTCGATCCTGGGAGTGATCATCGCGGCCGCCGTCATGCGGGTGCTCAATAACGCCATCAATCTGGTCGACGGCATCGACACGTCGACCGAATTCGCCATCATTGGACTCGTGATTCTACTGGGAGTCATTGCCGACGAAGTGGTCAAGCGGATGGCGGTTACACGCCGCGCCCGGCTCCTGGCGCGGGACGAAGCCCGCGGTTCCTGAGCGGCCTGCGGCAGCAACGACCGCCGGGCAACCGTCGACCACGAGGTTTTGGGCACAGACAATCGACCAACAAACTGGAACATTGACAGACCTGGGATTTCCGACTCCGGAAGGGACCGAGACCATGAAGTGCACGCCGTTGATCGCTGGTGTTCTGACCGCTGGCCTGCTGCTCGCCGCAGCACAAATCGCATCTGCTGCCGGGCAGCCGTTCGGCAAAACCGCCGACGGCCAGGCGGTCGAGGTGTATACGCTGAAGAACGAGAACGGCATGACCGTCAAGCTGATGACGCTGGGGGCGACAATCACCGAACTGCACGTGCCGGATCGGGACGGAAAATTCGCCGACGTGGTGCTGGGCTTCGATGCCCCCGCTGGCTATCAGTCGGAAGACAACCAGTACTTCGGCTGCACAACGGGACGCGTCTGCAACCGCATCGCCAAGGGCAAATTCTCTCTCGACGGCAAAGACTACACGCTGGCGATCAACAACGAACCCAATCACCTGCACGGCGGAGCGAAACGCAGCCTGGACAAGGTCATCTGGAAAGCCAAGGAGTTTCAGACCAAAACCGGTCGTGGAGTCCGCTTCTCTTATACCAGCCCCGACGGAGAAGAAGGGTATCCGGGCACGTTGAAAGTGGTGGTCAATTTCAGTCTCAACAATAAGAACAATTCTCTGCGGATCGCGTACCGCGCCGAAACCGACAAAGCCACTCCGGTCAACCTCACCAACCACGCGTATTTCAACCTGGCCGGTGCCGGATCGGACAGTGTTCTGGACCACCAGCTGACGATCAACGCCGACCGCTACACGCCCACCGACGACACACTGATCCCCACGGGCAAGATCGCCCCGGTGGACGGCACGCTGCTGGACTTTCGCAAAGCCAAGAAAATCGGTGCCCGCATCAAGAAACTCGATGACCAGGCCACGATCGGCTACGACCACAACTACGTGCTGAATCGCAAAGACGCCCAGGACGACGCCCTGGTTTTCGCCGCGCGGTTGCGTGATCCGCAATCGGGGCGGACGTTGGGAATCCGCACCACGGAACCCGGAATCCAGTTCTATTCGGGGAACTTTCTCAAGGGACAACAGGGCAAGGCCGGCAAGACCTATGCCCACCGCAGCGCCGTGTGTCTGGAGACGCAGCACTATCCGGACTCGATCAATCATCCGGAGTTCCCCACCACGGTTCTCAAGCCCGGGGACGTGTATCAATCCGTCACCAACCTGTTCTTCTCCGCGCGTTGAACACGGCCACCGCTGTGCACGCTCGACGGCTAACGACCGAACCGCTCGAACCGAAGCGCAACACTGACTCATCAGCTTGGCAACTCAGCATCGGCCGCGGCGACTGGGTCGCGGGCCGCAACGGAAGGCGACACACATGAACAGCATTCGCTGGGGAATTCTCAGCACCGCGAAAATCGGCACGCAGCAGGTGATCCCCGCCATGCAGGACGGGCCGAGTTGTAAGATCACAGCCATCGCGTCGCGCGACCCGGAACGCGCCGCGGCCGTGGCCCGTGAGCTGTCGATTCCACGCAGTCACGGATCGTACGAGGCGCTGCTGGCCGACCCGGATGTGGATGCGATCTACAATCCGTTGCCGAACCATTTGCACGTCGAATGGTCGATCAAAGCCTTGCAAGCGGGCAAGCATGTGTTGTGTGAGAAGCCCATCGGACTGACCGCGGCCGAAGGCCAGCACTTGGTGGACGTCGGCCGACAACACCCTCAGTTAAAACTGATGGAAGCCTTCATGTACCGTCATCACCCGCAATGGGGCCGTGCCCGGGCGTTGGTGCGGGACGGGCAGATTGGCAGCCTGCGGGCCATTCAGTCGCTGTTCTCCTACCACAATGTGGATGCGGACAACATTCGCAACCAGGCCGACCTGGGTGGTGGCGCCTTGATGGATATCGGCTGCTATCCCATCTCGCTGTCACGTTTTATCTTTGACAGCGAACCCGCGCGTGTCTGCGGACTCGTCGAATACGACCCCCAGTTTGCCACCGATCGGCTCAGTTCCGGAATGCTCGAGTTCGCAGACGGCAGTTCGCTGTTTACATGTTCGACCCAACTGGCGCCCTTCCAGCGCGTCAACATCCTGGGTACGGAAGGTCGAGTGGAAATTGAGATTCCGTTCAACGCACCCACCGACCGGCCCTGCCGCATGTGGCATCAACGGGGAGCTGAAGTTCAGGAAATCACGCTGGACATCTGTAACCAGTACACGCTACAAGGCGAGTTGTTTGCCCGCGCGATCCTGGACGACACTCCGGTCCCCACGCCCATCGAGGATGCGGTGGCCAACATGCGGGTGATCGAGGCGCTGGTCGACAGCGGAAAATCCCGTACATGGGTCCCCATCGGCAGCGGGTCCTGAGTATTTGCGGAGCCATGCGACCTGTGTGCAGCGGGATACCGCTCAGATTCACAATCCACCAATCCGGACGAGCGCAATAGCGGTGACGAACGCATCGGCGAATTTTGATTTTTTATGGCAATTCATCTCAGAATGCTGTCGAATTCCAGACAAATGAGTTATGATGACCTGGAATTTCCTGCCGTGCTTCCTGCTCCAAAACGCTCGAGCAGCCGACCTACCGAATGACTCGCCGTTCCAGCAACTGGGCGGATCTGGGTCATGGAATTGACAACACAAATATCACCAGTCACACACTTTGGTAATATAACCCGGGAGACATCTCAATGCCTTCGAATACAACACGCCGGGACTTTCTGCATGTGGGATTTGCTGGAGGTGTCGGACTGACGCTTCCCGAGTTTTTCCGTTTGCAGCAGGCTCAGGCGGATCAGAAGTTCTACGAAACCAAAGAAGGTACGGCCAAGTCGGTGATCTTCATCTTCTTCCCCGGTGGTCAGTGCCACCAGGAGACCTTCGACCCCAAGCCGTACGCTCCGCTGGAATACCGCGGTCCGATGGGCTCGATCGCCACCAAGGTCTCGGGCGGACGTCTCAATGAGACCATGAAAAAGACGGCGCAGATCGCCGACAAGATCACGGTCGTGAATTCGCACACGCACGGCGAAGCGGCTCACGAACGTGGAACACACAACATGTTCACCGGTTACCGTCCGAGTCCTGCGTTGCAGTTTCCCAGCATGGGAACCGTGGTCTCGCACGAGTTTGGTCCGCGCAAGGACCTGCCGCCGTACGTCTGTATTCCCAGCCAGCCGAACCGATTTGCCGGCACGGGCTACCTGTCGAGTTCGTTCGCACCGTTCAGCCTGGGGTCGGATCCGGCCAGCGGCAGCTTCACGGTCAAGGACTTGAAACTGCCGGGTGGCGTGGACGACAAACGGTTCAATCGTCGGCGCACGATTCTGGGAACCGTCAACGATTACTTTGCCACGCGCGAAAAGGCGGATTCCCTGGACGCGGTGGACACGTTTTACGAACGCGCCTACTCGCTGGTGAGTTCCAAGGCGGCCCGCGAAGCGTTTGACATCGCCAAGGAACCCAAGAAGTTGCGCGACGAATACGGTCGCAACTCGGCCGGTCAACGCATGCTGATGGCCCGGCGATTGGTCGAAGCCGGTGTGCGTTTCGTCACGCTAACCTACGGCGGCTGGGATATGCATGGCAACATCAAGGGTGGCATCAGCGGTCAGATGCCGCCGTTCGATCAGGCCTACGCCCGGTTGATCACCGACCTCGACGAACGCGGCCTGCTCGATTCGACACTGGTCTGCACGGCGACCGAGTTTGGTCGGACTCCAAAGATCAACGGCAATGCCGGCCGGGACCACTGGCCCAAGGTCTTCAGTACGCTGATGGCCGGCGGGGGCATCAAGCGTGGTTCGATTTATGGTCTGTCCAACGCCGTGGCCAGCGAACCGGAAGAGGACGCGCTGGGCGTCGAGGACTGGGCCAGCACGATCTACAAATGCATGGGAATCGTCTCGGACAAGGAGTTGATGGCTCCGGGAGATCGCCCGATTGAAATCGTTAACGGTGGTAAAGTTCGCAAGGAATTGCTGGTGTAAGTCGCAGCGGTCCTGCCACGATCCGATCAGCGCGGGCCGCGTCCGGTAAACGGAGGTGGCCCGCGATCTTAATCGGCTACACATACATCGATTGCAGACACACTGTTTTCTTCACAATCTCACCAGTAGGGGGGTGAGGCACGAGACCCGGCGCGGGGGCGCGCCGTATGAGCTCGGAGCCGAGTCCGCCTCGATACCGGATCAGAGAGACACGCCATGCGACGATTCACCGCCAGTTTGCTGCTCGCCCTGGCCACCGCGGTACCTGTCGAAGCTGCAACCCCCTCGCTGGGTGGTATCAGTCCACGCGGGGTTCAGCGCGGTGCCGACAATGTGATGACGTTCAGCGGCGCACGGCTGCAGGATGCTCAGGAGATTTTCTTTTACGGTGGTGGCTTCGAAGTCCTCAAACTGGAACCCTCGGCTGCCAACGTCAAGGCTACCGTCAAGGTGCTGCCCACCTGTCGGCTCGGCCAACACGTGGCCCAGGTCCGGACGGCCAGCGGTGTGAGCGAATACAAGACGTTTTTCGTCGGCCCGTTTGCCTCAACGCCTGAGAAGGAGCCCAACAGCGACTTCGCAGCGCCGCAACCGGTCCCGTTGAACACCACGGTGACCGGCGTGGTCACGAACGAAGACGTCGATTACTACGTCGTGGAAGCGAAGAAGGGTCAGCGAATTGCCGCCGAGGTCGAAGGGATGCGGCTGGGGACCGCACTGTTCGATCCCTATGTGGCAATTCTCAACGCCAAACGGTTTGAATTGGCCAGCGCCGATGATTCTCCACTCGTTCACCAAGATGCCGTGGTCTCGGCCGTGGCGCCGGAAGACGGACGCTACCTGATCGAAATCCGCGAGAGTGCCTATGCTGGCAACGGCAATTGCCGCTACCGGCTGCACATCGGCAACTTCCCGCGCCCCACCGCGGTTTATCCCGCCGGCGGACAGATCGGCCAGGATGTCGAAGTTCAATTTCTGGGGGATGCCGCGGGCGATTTCAGTCAGAAATTCAAGCTGCCCGCTGAGCCCGTGGCGTTGTTCGACCTCGAAGCCAGTACCAACGGCCAAGTCTCTCCGTCAGGCAACCGTTTCCGGCTGTTCCCACACGGGAACAACATGGAAGTGGAGCCCAACGATGAAATCGCCAAAGCAACTCCCTCGGAACTGCCCAAGGCGTTCAACGGCATCATCCAGAAGAATGGGGACGTGGACTTCTTCAAGTTCGCTGCCAAGAAGGGACAAGTGTTCGATATTGAGTGCTACGCCCGCCGCATTCGCAGTGGGCTGGATCCCGTGATGAACCTGTACAAGGCCGACGGCGGCGGGGTTGCAGGCAACGACGATTCCCGCGGGCCTGACAGCTTCTTCCGGGTCACCATCCCCGCCGATGGCGACTATATGCTGCGGATCACCGATCACCTCGGACGGGGCGCTAAGGATTTCGTGTACCGAGTCGAGATGACAACACCGTCACCAAAACTCACAACCACGATCCCCCGCTTCAGCCGTTACGGCCAAAACCGACAATGGATCGTTGTCGGTCGGGGCAACCGTTTTGCGACCATGATCAATTTCGGCCGCGGGAATTTCGGGGGGGATTTGGTTCTGGAACCCAAGGATTTCCCCAAAGGGATCACGATTCACGCCGAAACTCTGCCCAACGGTGCCAACACGTTGCCGGTGGTCTTCGAAGCCGCCGCTGACGCACCCATCTCCGGAACTTTGAGTCAACTCACGGCCCGGCACGCCGATGCGAAGCAGAACATCAGTGGAGGCTACAGCAACAACGGAATCTTCATTATGGGCGGACCCGGCCAGTCGGTGTACTGGAGCGTCGACGTCAACCGTGTCCCGGTGTGCGTGGTCGATGAAGTGCCCTTCAAACTGGAGATCGTGCAACCCAAGGTGCCGATTGTTCGCAACGGATCGATGCAGTTGAAGATCGTGGCCCACAAGAAAGAGGGTTGGGATGAGGCGATCAGTGTCACATTTCCCTTCCGGCCACCGGGAATTGGAGCGTCCAGCAGCGTCAATATCCCCAAAGGTAAATCGGAAATCTTTTATCCGCTGTCGGCCAACGGCGGCGCCGGTATCAAGAAGTGGAAGGTGTATGCTCTGGGCAGCGCCAACGCAGGCGGTACCGCCTGGGTCTCCAGCCAATTGGCAACACTGGAAGTGGCCGACCAGTTCGTCACATTTGAATTGCAGCGCGCGGCCACGGAACAAGGGCAGGAAACCGAAATCGTGGCCAAGGTCAATCAGCGCACCGAGTTTCCTGGTGAAGCGAAAGTCGAACTGTTGGGCTTGCCCAACAATACGACCACCGTTGTGAAGATGATCACCAAGGACACCAAAGAAGTCGTCTTCCCCGTCAAGACGGCCAAAGACACGCGGGCGGGCACGCACAAGAGCGTCTTCTGCCGATTGACGATTACCCGCGACGGCGAACCGATTCTGCACTCCAATATCGGGGGCACTCACCTGCGAGTGGATAAGCCCTTACCGCCGAAAAAGAACGAACCGCCCAAGCCCAAACCGGCGGTGGTGGCCAAGAAAAAAGAGCCGCCCAAGCCGGAGCCGGTCAAGAAGGTGCGGCTGACTCGGTTGCAGAAACTGCGACTGGAAAAGAAGAAGAAACAAGAAGCCGCGGGAGGCTCTCAGTAAATCCTATGCGTAAATCCTATGCGTAAATCCTATGCGTAAATCCTATGCGTAAATCCTATGCGTAAATCCTATGCGTAAATCCTCTGCGTAAATCCTCTGCGAACCGCGGTGGATCGTCCACGCAATCCCTGTCAACGGAACGGCGAGTCCATTGACTCCTCACAAGGTACTGTGACCATGCGTATCTCACAATGTGTTGTTGTGTCAGCCCTGTTGTTGTCCCTGGAACAGTTCGTCCTTGCGGCTGACGCGCCGTTGACCGCCGTCAACGTATACCCGTCCGAAATCAAGCTGACGACGCAGCGCGATCATCAATCGCTGATCGTACAAGCGACTTTCGCCAACGGCCTGACTCAGGATGTGACCACGCAAGCAAAATTCTCCCTGGCCGACCCGAAACTGGCAGACCTGAAACAGTCCCGTTTGACGCCCAAGGCGGACGGCAAAACGGAATTGACCGTGACCTTCGGCGGACAAACGGTCAAGGTTCCGGTCTTGGTCGAGCAGGTCGCCAAAGATCGCCCGATCAGTTTTCGGCTCGATATCATGCCCGTGTTCATGAAGGCCAACTGCAACACTGGCAGTTGTCACGGTGCGGCCCGCGGAAAAGACGGCTTTCGACTGTCCCTGTTCGGTTTCGATCCCGCGGGAGACTACTATCGCTTGACACGTGAACTTCCCGGTCGGCGGATCAACCTGGCCCTGCCGCATTCCAGCCTGATGATGGAAAAGACTTCTGGCGAAGTGCCGCATACGGGCGGCAAACGGTTCGCCAAAGATAACCACATGTATCGCACCTTGACCCGCTGGTTGGAGGCCGGCGCCCCCGATGATGCGGGCGCCGTTCCCGCGGTGACCAAGGTTGAGCTGTTTCCACCGAGTGCGGTGATGGACGGTGAAGGCGCCATCCAGCAGCTCAACGTGCTGGCCCACTATGCCGATGGCACCACGCGCGACATCACGTCGCTGGCTGTGTTCATGACCAGTAATGCCACTTCAGCCGAAATCTCGCAAACAGGTGTGGTCACCGCCCATGCCCGTGGCGAAGCCTTCGTCATGGTCCGTTACGAAACGCACACGGTCGGGTCGCAGTTCATCGTGCTGCCCAAGGGACTGAAATTCGAAGATCCCAAGACTCCCGAGTACAACTATGTGGACAACTTGATCCACAAAAAGCTCAACAAGTTGCGGATCGTTCCCTCGGATGTGTGCAACGACGAGATCTTTCTGCGACGGGCCTACATCGATATCGCCGGTGTTCTGCCCACCGCCGAGGAATACGGCCGGTTCATGAATGACCTGCCGGCCGCCAAAGCTTTGCTGGCCCAGGCCACGGCGAGCCAGGCGACGGCTGTCAAAAGCGAAGCCACCACGAAGGCCGCGGCCCAGACCGTAACCCAGGCGCTCAAGCCTGCCGAGCAGGCTCTGGCCGCTGCCCAAGCCGCGCTGGCCGCAGCCAAAGATGATGCGGCCAAGAAGACGGCGACCGAAGCCCTGAAGGCCCCCACCGCGGCACATGCCGCAGCGGTCAAGGCTGCGGCCGACGCCACCAAGACTGCCGAGGCAGCGCTGCTGGCCCGCCAGGCCGCCGACGCCGATGTGGTCAACGCTCAGTCGGGCGTGGCCTACTCTCAAGATCCCAAGAAACGTGAGCGGTTGGTTGACGAACTCCTCAATCGCAAAGAGTTCGTGGAAATCTGGGTCATGAAATGGGCCGAACTGCTCACCATTCGAACCTCGCAGCAAGTCAGCTACAAGGCGATGTTGCGGTACTACAACTGGCTGCAGGAGCGCATCGCCAACAACGTATCGATGGACGTCATGGTCCAGGAGCTGCTGGGAGCCAATGGAGGCACATTCGCCAACGCGGCCACAAATTACTACCAAAACGAAACCAATACACTCAAAGTCTCGGAAAACGTGGCGCAGGTCTTTATGGGTATGCGGATTCAATGTGCCCAGTGTCACAACCATCCGTTTGACCGCTGGAAGATGGATGACTATTACGCGTTCGGAGCGTTCTTCGCGCAGATCGGTCGCAAACGGGGAGAAGACCCGCGCGAGACGATCATCTTCAACAGCGGCGGTGGAGAAGTGAAGCACCTCGTTGGCGGTCGTGTCATGAAGCCCAAGTTTCTGGGCGGCGAAGAGCCCGATACCAAAGGCAAGGACCGCCGCGTGATCCTGGCCAATTGGCTGGCCTCCGATCAAAATCCCTACTTTGCCCGCAACCTGTCCAACATCGTCTGGGCCCATTTCATGGGCAAAGGCATCATTAATGAAGTCGATGATGTTCGCGTCAGCAATCCCGCAGTCAACGAGGCCTTGCTGACCGAACTGTCCAAGCGATTCAGCGAATACAAATATGACTTCAAGAAACTCGTCCGAGACATCTGCGTCTCGCGAACCTACCAACTGGCCACGCAGACGAATAAGTCCAACGAAAAAGACTCCACCAACTTCTCGCACGCGGCCTTGCGACGCATGCGAGCCGAAGTGCTGTTCGACGCCATCAGCCAGGTTACTGAGACGAAAAATAAATTCGGCGGCCTGCCGCTGGGGGCCCGCGCGGTGCAGATCGCCAACGGCAACACCAGTAATTACTTCTTGACCACTTTCGGTCGTGCCAAGCGAGAAAGCGTTTGCGCTTGCGAAGTCAAGATGGAGCCCAACCTGTCCCAGGCCCTGCATCTGCTCAATGGCGAAACCGGAAATGCCAAGATCAAGCAGGGGAATGTCGTGGCCAAATTGATCGACCAAGGACTGGACACCAGGCAGGTCATCGAAGACCTCTACGTCCGCTGCCTGGCCCGGATGCCAACCGACAAGGAATTACAGACCATCAATGGAATTCTCGAAGCTGAGAAGGACAAGCAGAAAGACATCCTCGAAGACGTCTTCTGGTCATTGCTCAACTCACGCGAATTCCTGTTCAACCACTAGCCTCACCAACACATGACCGTTGCGTTCTGCTTGACTGCTATATTCGTCACCCGTTTTTCAGAGCGGTCGCCGTCCGGTAGCCCGTTTTTGAAGCGGTGCGAGATACACTTTTAGGGCCTGAGCGGTCAAAACAACCCCACCTGTTTTTCAGTCTTCCAACTGCTGGAGTTCCCCGATGTCTCGTTTCCTCGGTACCATCCTCGCCCTGTTCATCACCACAACGGGAATGACTGCGGACAAGAAGCCTGCCCCGAAGGACACCCCCAAGGTGACCTACGACGAGCACATCCGGCCGATCTTCCGGGCCCGCTGTTTCTCCTGCCACGGGACCAACAAAAAAGAAGGTGCTCTGAATCTCTCGACCTACGCCTCCGTCCGCGTCGGTGGCGGTAGCGGTGAAGTCGTCGAACCGGGCAGCGCCGACGACAGCTATCTCTGGAACCTGGTCAGCCATGACTCGGAACCGTACATGCCACCGAAATCGGACAAATTGCCAGCCAAAGAACTCGCGTTGATCAAAACCTGGCTCGAGGGTGGCGCCCTGGAGAATTCCGGCAGCAAGTTTGTGCGGAAGAAGCCCAAGTTCAATCTGTCCCTCGGCGCACCGTCGACAGAACGCCCCGAAGTGCCGGCGTTTCCCGAGCGGATGACGTTGAAACCGACCGTCACCACCACGCGGACGACCGCCATCACAGCCCTGGCCACCAGCCCCTGGGCACCGCTGTGCGCGGTTGCCGGTCAGACGCAAATCCTGCTGTACGATACGCGATCACTGCAACTCGTGGGCGTGCTTCCGTTCCCCGAAGGGATCGCGCATACGCTCAAATTCAGTCGCAACGGCAATCTGCTTTTGGCCGGCGGTGGACGCGGATCGGCCAACGGAAAAGTGGTCGTCTGGGACGTCAAGTCCGGCAAACGGATCTTCGATGTGGGTGAGGAACTCGACGTGGTCTTTGGTGCCGACATCAGTTCGGATCAGTCGATGGTCGTGTTGGGCAGTTCTGGAAAAGCGGTCCGCTGCTATTCCACCGCCACAGGTGAATTGCTGTGGGAAGTGCCCAAGAAACACACCGAGTGGTTGTACTGTGCCGCGTTCAGCCCCGACGGTGTGCTCGTGGCCACCAGCGACCGCAACGGTGGGCTGTTCGTCTGGGAAGCCGACACCGGTCGCATGTACCTGGAACTCCGTGGCCATGGCGCCGCGGTCACCGGTCTCAGCTGGCGGGCCGATTCCAATATCCTGGCTTCCTGCAGTCAAGATGGCACGATCCGCCTGTGGGAAATGGAGAACGGTCGCCAGGTCAAAAGCTGGGGCTCGCATGGTGGCGGCGCGTTCATGGTCGAATTCTGTCGCGATGGCAATCTGGTTTCCTGCGGTCGCGACAAAGTCGCCAAGCTGTTCAAGCAGGACGGTGGCCAGATTCGCGCGTTCCCCGGATTGCCGGACTTGGCACTGGAGGTGACTTACTGTGACGAGACCAAACGTGTGATCACCGGCGACTATTCTGGTGTCATTCGCGTTTACAACGGGGCGGATGGCAAACAGGTCGGTGAACTGACCGTCAATCCCCCCAACCTCGCGACGCGATTGGCCCAGGCTCAGGCAACCGCCGGCACAACCAAAGCCGAAAACGACAAACAGCAGGCAGCCTACCAGGGACTGCAGGCCACCGCGGTGAAGGTCAAAGCGGACCTGGACGCAACCAACAAGACCGTGGTCAAGTTACAGGCGACCGCAAAAGCTCTGGCGGCCACCATCACTGCGACTCAGGCAACAATCAAGAAGCTGACCGCAGAACACGCAGCCGCAGCCAAAGTCGTTGCGGCCTTGACCCCCGTCGTTCCGTTGCTCAAAAACACCACGGAAAAGGCTCAAGCCACCGCGGCGAAAGCCACGGGCGATAAGGAACTGGCCACAGCCGCTGCCCAATTGAAAGCTCTGCTCGACAAGCGTTCGGCCAGCCTGGCCTCGGCCAAAAAGACGCAAGATGACAAAGCCAAAGGCCTGACCAAATCCAAGACGGACCTGACCAACAGCCAGAAACAGGAAACAGAAACCAAGCAGGCTCTGACCGCAGCCAAGAAACGGGCCGACGAACTGACCAAGGCCCTCAAACCCGCCATGGACAAGGCCGCGGCAGCCAAGGCCGTTGCCGACTCAGCGGCTGCGAAGCTGGCGGATGCCGTTGCCAACGTCTCTCGCTGGCAAGATGAAATTGCCTTCAACAACGTCCTCGATACGCTGGCTGTGAAACAGTCGGAGTTCGACCAGTTGGCCGACGCTTTAGCGCAGACTCAAGGCGAACTCGGCGTCCTGCAAAAGGAATTGGAACAGCGCACGACAACCATGACCGAGGCCGAAAAGCAGTATCAGGCCTCGGTGGTGGAAGTCACCAAAGCCACCAAACTGGTCAGCGATGCCCAGGCCACTCACACGGCAGCGACCAAAGCCGTCACCACATTGGACACGGCCCTCCCGCTGCTCAAAGAATCCCACGAAAAAGTCGCGGCCGCTGCCAAGACCAGTGGAGACAAAGAGCTGGTCGCAGCAGCCACGGGACTCAAGACGGTGTACGACAAGAAGGTCAAGGAGCTGGAAGCCGGCAAGAAGACCGTGATTGCCCGCAAGGCGGATGTGGACAAAGCTCAGAAAGTCCTGGCCGATATGCAAAAGGCAGCCCAGCAGAAACAGGCAACCCTGACCGATACCCAGAAGCGTGTTTCCGCGCAACTGGCGCTCGTCACACCCAGCCAGGCCAAGGTCAAAGCCGCCCAGGCGGCCACCGACGCGTCTCAGAAACTGCTCGATCAGGTGCAGCAACAGGTCGACGTCTTCAAGGCCAAAACAGCGGATATCAAGTCCGAGGCCAAAGCCGCTGCCAAGGCCGGATGATCGATTCCGGTCGCGCTGCCAGGTTGATCGGCTTGGTTGACCACGGGCCTGTTGGTTGACCACGGGCCTCTTGGTTGACCACGGGCCTGTTGACCGGGACCGCCGCTGATCGTGGCGCAAACGGTGAACCCAAACTGGAGCCGTTGCGCCGTACGTTTGCCGGAGCCCAATGACGACGGGGCCGAGTCGCGTCGTTTCGACTAAATCAATTTCAAATACTTCAGCAACGCAAAGATCCCGCCCGCGAACACACCGACCACCAACACAAACCAGAAGGCGAATCCGACAAAGCCCAGAGCGTTGGACCGCAGGTTCTTGAACCAGCGCCATTTCTTGCGATTGCGCTGCTCCTTGTCGAGCGAGGCGTACATCTCCTTCATGCTCACCTTCTGTTTCTCGGACTGGCTATCCGCCACACGCTGTTTCGTACTCCCCTCGAATTCACGAAACTCGGTCAAAGGCTGAAAGCTGCCTCGGGCGTCCGACTTGGCCCGTGCTCGTTTGCCCAGCTTTCCCGTGGACATGGCTCGACGAATCTGTTCGGTCGACATCTTGCCGATCACGACTTTGCCCTTCTTGTCCCGATACTGAACGTACCAGATCTGGCCTTCGGCACTCGGAGCTGGCTTGCGTTTGCGCGACTGAGTTTTTCCCGTTTTTGTCGGCGGCTTTGGCAGCTTCAGTCGCGTCTCGTCGAAAGATGCGGCGGTGGAGCTGTCTGTTGACGCCACCCGTCCCACTGAAACTTTGTCGGGATCATCGATGAACTCGAGGGCGGCATTGTCCAAACCCAATTGCGACAAGCTGCGAATCAACTCGTCGCAATTCGGGTAACGGCTCGCTGGCTCTTTGGAGATCATCTTATCGATCATCAAGTCCAGACGATCGGGGACTTCGCGGTTCAATTTCCGCGCAGATTTGAAAACGCCCTTTTCCTTGGCCATGATCAGTTCCAGCATCGTAGTGCCCGTAAACGGCAATTCACCGGTCACGAAGCAATACAGACTGCAGCCCAAGGCGTAAATGTCTGTCCGCTGATCAACATGCTTGGCGTTGCGTGCCTGTTCAGGTGCCATGTACAACGGCGTTCCTAACCCGGTACCGCTCTGCGTCATGGAAACGTCTTCGTCAATGGCCTTGGCCAGACCGAAGTCGGCCACCTTCACCACACCCTTGGCAGTGATCAGAATGTTGTCCGGTTTGATATCGCGGTGGATCATATTTTGATCGTGCGCATGCTTCAGAGCTTCGGCACAACGCAACGTCACGTGCAGTGCGTCACCGATTGACAATCGCCCCAGCTTTCCAATCCAGTCCTCCATGCTCATGCCATCGATGTACTCGATCGCGGCAAAGTGGATTCCCTGCTGCGAATCGGCTGCGTAGACCTGCACCACATTGGGGTGCTGCAGCTTCGCCATGGAACGCGATTCGCGGATGAACCGTTTCACGGTTCCTTCGCGTTTTGCCATGTCTTTGGACAGCGTCTTGATGGCCACATGCCGATCGAGACTCAGTTGCGTTGCCAGAAAGACTTCGCCCATTCCGCCCTGGCCGAGCTTCTTTATGAGCTTGAAATCTCCGAGTTGTCGCGGCCTCTGGCTCTTTTTCGACTCCGACGACTTCGGACGACTGGAACCCGTATCCGCAGTCGTGCTCTCCATATCACCGGGCGTTTCGGACAGTGATCCCTGTTGCACATCCGGCGGCGCATCACGCTTTGGCGTTTGCCCTGGATCCGAATCAGCCATGGATGATTATCCCGTCGGCCTGAGTTTCGATGTCGCTGGTCATGCCGAATGAAGTCATTATGAATTCATACCAGGCCGCTGGCAACCACATTTGCGAATACGTAAGCGCTTGCTCCTGTCCTTGGGCCACGCAGCGCGAATGTGTCGAATGTCGACTCGAAACGCGCCTGTCGCAAACGCAAAGCACATTCCCATCGCCATCCGTTCGCTCAGGCTGGAAAAACCGTGAACGTAAACTGTTCATGCGTTGCCTACCTGCAACTGTACGCCATGTTGACCGGCACCGGCCCCCATCAACGGCATTCGGCAACTCAACGTGCACGGGGATCTCCCGATTTTACCCATTCTACGCACTGTATGATCTGAATGTCCGCGATCGGTGGGCTTGCGCCATGGGTCGAGGACCGGGATTGAGGTGCCGACCTGTTTGGGATCGTCGATCAGAACCGACTGCCGCTGTGAAACGGGTTGGCCGACTGCGCTTCGTGGTCTTGGCTTCCCGGTGTCGGCCGAAGTGCAGCATGCGAAATCGGGCTCACAACCCACGGATCAGCGACTGCACGTTATTCAGCAGATTCCCATTGCCACATTTGGCAGAAATCAGTAATAGTCTGTCCTCTCCTCCAATTCTCTGCCACTCCCCAACAATCAAACGGTGATATCATGACGTGCCTCGTGCGCGTTCTGTCCGCGCGGTCTGCGCCAACGGCCGTGTTGGACTCGGTTCAACGTCATTCCTCAATTTCGACCAAACCAGGTCTGCCAGTCGCGACGACACTGATCGTTGTACTCGCCGGCGCGCTGCCGACGTTTGCTCAGTTCGCACCGGACGCGTATCCGCAGCATCAGATTCCGGCTGGATGGCAATCCCAGCCCGATTGGAATGACTCTCAGCCTGATTGGAATGACCAGCTACTGGCCACTGCGGACTCCGAAGTCGAGCGTGCGCGCCATGTTTCGAAGAGCTGGGTGATCGATGTGTCACCGATGTGGCTCGGACGCACACGAGGCAACGAATATGAGATCGGCCGATTTGTCACGGCTGGTGGCGATACAGCCGCCCGACTGACATCGCGCGACGTCGATTACCATCTGGATGCGGGGATCTACATCGACACCAGTTTTGGCATCAAGAACAACGACCGCCTGCAATTGGTTTACTCGATGATTGACGACTGGAACGAATTCGAGCAACTGGCGAATCCCGGAGCCAGTACAGGCTTCAGTCCACTCTTGGGCAGCGCCTCATCCTCCGCTTCGGTAGTCGGCGACTCCTTCCTGTATTCAACACGGTCTCAGTTCTTCAACGCCGAATTGAACCGCCTGCGTCCCGTGGGAGACAAGGGAACCCAACTGACACAGGGGATCCGCTTCATTCACTTTGGTGACAACTTGAGTGCCGAGGGAATCCAAGTCAGTGGCCTGAGCGAAGTGACACGGATTGCTTCAGACAACAACCTGCTGGGCATGTCCGTTGGACTCCAGCGACCTTTTGGACACGGCAGAATCACCTGGATGGGCTTTGCCAAAGCCAGCCTCATGGTCAACTTTCTGCGACAGAAGGCGAACAATTCCGGACTGGCAGGTTCGTTTCCCCCTGCGGACGTCGAAGTGTCGGATGTGGGATTGTCGACGGTTACCGAATTCGGAGTGCGCGCCCGAATCAAACTCAAGGAATGGCTCAGCCTGCAGGGAGGCTACCGCCTGATGAGCATTCAGGGACTGGCTCTGGCACCGGACCAGATCCCGCTGATCTCGACCGTCGACGGGTTTCTGTCGTCCAACGGCCTGCCAGTTGACATCCAAGAGCGAGTCGAGCACAGCGGCACGGTCTGGCTGCACGGCTTCACCGTCAGTATCGAAGTCGTCTGGTGATCCGTTTTTTCATGCTTCCGGAAATGGGAACACCACTCAGCGTTGTCTGGTCAGCGTTGTCCGGAAAATAGATCCCGCCCGGGCCAGTCTTTCACGGCATCCGCCGCGCGGTGGATCAGCGGGTCCATTTTGACCGCCGGTCGCGATCCATCGGGCATGTCGCGCGAATTGAACAGCACACACCAGTTCAATCCATCATGACGTCTGACAAGAAGCGTGGATGTGCCGTCGAGAGATCCCGTGTGCCATGTATTGAGTCGACCTGTGGACCCCACCGGACGGACCAGCCACCCACAACCGTAATAGTGCGCACGCGGCATCTGGTTTTCGTCGAGCCATAGCGGAGCGGCCGGACGGGAAAACATGGTCTGAATGCTTTGTGTGGACAGAATCTCGCACGTCGTGGGGTCATCGAATGCGGAAGCCAGCCTGACCAAATCGACGGCTGATGCAATCCAGCCGCCATGCGCGTCCATGGCTTCGAGGTACCAGCCGCCATAAGCGGCCGGCACAGCCTGCCCCCGCTGCGAGCCCACGACCGAGGGGAGTCTTCGTCCGTCTTTGGTGTAGTAACGGACCTCGTCCGTGGCCCGTTCCGCTTTCAGCGTCTTACCTAACCGCATGCGGCGAATACCCAACGGAGCCAACACCGATGCCTTCACAAATTCCTCGTAAGCACGGCCTGTCTTCCGCTCGATCACGCGGCCCAACAGGCAGTATCCGAAATTCGAATATGCGTATTGCGTTCCGGGATCAAAATCGAGCGGTCTCACGATCATGCTCTGAATGACCTGCTGAGTTCCCGCCGGAGGCTCACGTTTCTGCTCCCGCGCGAATCGCACGGATTGGAACATGGGATCAAAAGACTTGGATCGATCCCATCCCCCGCTGTGCTGCAGGCAGTGCCGAACCGTGATGCGGCGCCAACGGGCGTCGGTAAGCTGGTCCTCCAACTGCAGGACATCCACAATCCGATCGTCCAGTTTCAGCAGTTGGCGATCCACAAGTTGCAGAATGGCGACCGCTGTGATCGGTTTGGAAATACTGGCGATTCGCATCAAGGATTCCGGTTGCATCTTCTGCTTGTTTTCCACATCAGCCCATCCAAAGCCGCGAGCATAAACCAGCTTGCCGCCGCGCGTGACGCTGAGTGTCGCTCCCGGCAGCTTGTTGTCGGCGACAAAACTCCGCATCAGTTCGTCGAAACTCGACAAGGCCGCGTGCTGTTCTCCAGTCTCCACTCGTTTGACTCCCGTTGACTCAACCCGCGCAGCCGCAGACGGCGCGACCGGCGCATCCTGAGCGATACCATGTGAGCCGACCCACAAACCAATGATCAGCGTCATTCCAAAGCGAACGCATGCAGACAATGCCATCCCCCTGTCGTGAAATCTCAAACGTCGATTGGTCACGCGCGAATCCTCGTTGACTCAATTCAAGACCTGATTGTCCAGCGAATGCTCACGCACAGAGATTTGATCACCCCGTCGCGCGCACCTGTTGGACTAACTCGGCAATCGTCTGCGTCAACACATCGATCCCTCCAAACCGCATCCCCAACCGCTCGATCTTCGTGACGGAAATCTGGTGCTTGGGCGCCGTGTGATTGCCCGTGATCACGCTGGTGCTTCCGGCAAGTTGTTTAGCCAGTTCGGCGACTTCAAACTGGGATACATATCGGTCGTAACAACTGAACGACTCGCCGGCAACTTCGGGTGCGACCAACAGCAGGCCGATGGCACGCGCCACATCGGACACGTGAACCTCTTTGCCGCCACGGTCGCAGTGAACAGGCTCGTTGTTGACGATGCTGCGAATCAGTGGATACCACTTGCTGTGCTGCAGCGGCCGAGCGATGCCGTAGATCCCGGTTGGCCGTAAGGCACAGATTGGAAAACCGTCGCCAAAACCGAAGCTGTGAACAAACTTCTCGACAGCCGCCTTGTAAGCCCCGTAGAGAGTCGTCGGCCACAGAGGATGCGCTTCGTCCAGTGTGCGATCATCGAGGATCTTCTCGTGGACTGCGCAGGTCGATACGAACACAAATCGGGAAACTCCGGCTCGGCGACTGGCTTCGATCAATTGCAGGCTGCCCATGACGTTCTTTTCGACATAGGCCACGGGATCATCTTCGGCTCCACGAAATGTGCTGCCTTGTCGATGCAAACCCGCGTGTACAACGGCATCGCAACCGTCGATCAGATCCTGGCAACCACGCAAATCTCCCAGCTCGCCCGGACACCATTCCACATCCGCGGGGTTGTCGATCAGGCCAGTCCGGTCGCTGCTGGGACGAAACCAACATCGACACTGGTGGCCCTGTTCAACCAGGTGACGCACCAGGTATCGACCAAGGAACCCCGTGGCACCGGTCACGCCAATCCGCATCCCCCGCATCTCCTCTCAGGTGGCTGACTCACAACCGTCCTCCGGTCTGCAAAAAACAGAAACGGACTGTTGCCGGAAGTTGGGCATCAGCGATTAAATCCACCGGGTCTCGGACGACTTCCACCTCGAAATCGACTGCTGCGACCGCGCGACGAACGCTGTCCGGCGTCTCGATCGGCTTCGATGCGAACAAGGTACTCCTGAGTTACGGCCTTACACCAACCCTGTTCATCATTGCAGGCGAAATAACGCACACTCACTTTCAGCGGTCGGTCGGGATGTGCGTTTTCGAGCTGTACCAAGAATTCGCGAGGATCAACGTCGGCTTCGGCTTCGACTTTCGGACCTTTGCCGACCGCCGGCGTCACTTTGGTTTCACCGGCCGACTCCACCTTGAATTCGATCGGCGCCACCAGGTTGTTCCAGTGCACCTCGTACAGGGGATCCAGATGAAAACCCAGATACATCTGGCCCGTTCCCGACGACAGCAGGCCGGAATCCACCTCGGCACGCAACTTGACATAAAACGGCTGACCGCTGTCCTGAGGCAGCACTTTGACCGCCCGCATCTGACCCGGCAGTTCAAGCCTGCGCACCACACCCCGGGCCGCCGCGGGCTTCCGATCCTGTATGTCCAGGTTCAGATCGGCAACCTGCGTCGGGTTCTTCACTTCACCGGCCAGTTTGGCAAGTTCAGTCCGCAACAGACTGGGATTGCTCCAGTCCCGCATATGCAAGATCTTGCCGTCTGGACCGATCACGAATTCGGAGTTGTTCGCACTACCCATTGCGTGTTTGAACCGATTGTCCAACGCGTCACACAACCAGGGGATCGTGGTTCCCAGCGACCGCTTGGCCTCTTGAATGTGGTCCAGTCGCTCTTTTAAAGAAAATGGACGGACATACCCAAACTGCTCCGGATGTGACAAGGTCTTGTAAACGAAGTAGAGTTTGACACCCTTGTCAGCGTAGTCGCGGTGAATCGTCTCCAGACTGGAGACATTGCGGAGGAAGGGAGGTCAGGTCAAGCAGCCGAACACGATAACCGTGTGGCCTCCTTTCAGTTGTTTCAAGTCAAATGGCTGGCCCTGCTCATCGAAAATCGTCACGTCGGGCAACGGACTTCCCACGACCAGGCCCGATCGGCTGATGCGTGATGCACCGCTGCGAGAACTGCCGCCGCCCCGGCCAAAGCCACTCGGCCGACCGAAGGAAAAACCGGGCCGTCGCGTGATCCCCAACTCGTCAAAACTCAGCGCGCCGTCGCGATCGCGATCCAGAGCCTGTAAGGCACGTGTCGCACGCTGAATCTCATCCGCTGAAATTCGACCGTCTCTGTTGGCATCCAGCGCACGCATCAGATCCGTCGACATGAAACCACCGCCAGATCGCGGTTCGCGGCGATTCTGAGCGTTTGCGATCGTGGCCATCAATGCCGCGGTGATTGCGGCGGCACAAACCAAGTCTCTCAATGGGATTCGCATCATCACCTCGCAACGGAAATCGGAGAACGACGTCCTGCGCACGGAGGCACCCCTGCAAGTCGCTGACTCCATTCCGGCCTGGCCATGCTGACGCAGTCGCAACCTGAATGCACACACTGAAGTGTACACACAATTCCCCTGATCATGCCAACACAATTGTGTATGCCGACAAGCGTCCGCTCGTCATTCCGTCACGGTCTGTACTGCGATGGTCGATGGAAGCCGACGATCTGCAGCGCTGCGTTCAACTCGGGCAGCCCGCGCTCCATCGGTGCGCGATCCCAGGAAGCCACCGGTTCCGGGTCACCGATCTCGGGTTGAGACTCGGTCCAGCCGCTGGCGAGCAACGGACCCACTGGAACCGACCAAGAAAACAAGCCACCGGCAGCACCGGTGGCTTGGAACGGAAACGTGATCGCAATGGAAACCCGCTGTCGATCTGGGAATCAATAATGCCAGTGACCGGTTCTATGATAATAGAGTCCACCGGGTTGGCTGTAGTTCAGGTGACGATAGGCCGACGACGGACGGTAATCAAAGTGACTCGTGTCGTGGTACCAGCCCCTGGGCTGGCAATACTGGGAACCGTAGCCAAATCCACGTCCATAGCCGCGGTAACCTGAGTAATTGCGCGTACTGATTCCAAATCGCACACCGCTCGAGCCAAAACGCATGCTGAATCCTCGGCGATGATCCGCTTGAGCTGTTTCCGCGGTGAACAGGCCGAGGCCGGTGAGGGCCACACAGGTGACAATGAGCTTTTTCATGGTTTCGTTCCTTTGAAACACAGGTCAGGGTCCGGACGCTTGCACTCCCAACCTGAGCGTAAACCATGCCAAATGAGAAACCTGCATCGCAACTTCATATATGGAAGTCACTTGCTGCCACATGGCCGCTTCTGTTCCTGAAGCAGCCTGTCATCAGAATGGTAACACGTCTCTCAAATGTGATAACGCGTTCTGGGTTGCGGATGCCGCCCGCTTCAGAACGGATGCCCTGCCGGCCAGAACTCACAAGCCCGGTCGACGCGTTGTCAGGCCCATCACGGCGAACGCATGGGGCGCCTGGCAAACCAGCGGATGTGACACCACACGGCGTTGGCGGCCGGGATGCAGAACGCGAGCCGGACATCCCATGGACACAGTCCGCGGAGCGCATCAGCAGGCCATGGGCGGATCAGCGACAGCCTGACACCCGGGCTGAAAGCGCGCGTGGGAACAAAGCCGTCGTTCAATTCGCGACAGGCCGCAAGGCGTCAGCCACGATGCGAATCGAGCGGCGACCGATCTCTTGACCGCCACTGATGACCACCAGGCTGTAGTTCCCGGGTTCCCACAACTGGGTAATGGGATAGAAATACCCCGTTCTGTTCTGATCGCGCAGAACAAATTGTCCCTGACGTTCCACGGTGCGTCCGCGGTCATCCAGTAAGTTGCATTCAATCCACATGTCTTCATGAGGTGGATTGAGTGTGCATTGAGCAAACAGCGAATCGCCGACAGAGAACACGCTGCGGTTCGCAAGAATCACTCCGCCGGCCACATTCGTGCCAACTTCGAACGCCAGCAGCTTGTCTTTTTCACGCAACCGTGTCGTTGGAGCCAGCATGCGCTTAGCCTGAGCGGGTTCCATTTCGACCAAGGTGAGCGGACCATCTGGACTGCGTTCAGCATACGGATCCAGCAGCTGTTCGATCTCGATGCCGCCAACGACCGTCAGCGACAGCATGATCATAAACAACAGGACAGCGGGCATACGCAAAGCCGCCCCCGGGATGTGCTGGCTGAAGCGTCGTCGAGTGGTGCCTGGAAACATCGCTTGTATCCGCCGTGCCAGACCGCGGAATCGCGGCAGCAATCGCTCCACCGTTTCCGGTTCCAGAAAACTCAGATAACTGGCGATCATGATCATCGGAAATATGATCAATCCGAGCATCGGCACAGTTGCCAGATGAAAACCAATGCCCATCACGATCATGATGTTGCGACTCCAACTTCGCCAACACAAGAACAGGAACAGCGTTTCCCAGATAGAAGAGATGTGTGCCATGATGATCAGCGCAACCGGATAGAGTGCCAGGTATTCACCCAATGTGTTCGTATTGTTGACATTGGTCCACATCCATGTCCTCAGCGAATCGCTGTTGAAGAAGCCAGGCGAGTGCATCTTGGTGAATGCCGAACCAAAGTAAATCACCCCAACCAGGACTTGCACCAGCCTGCGAGGCCACACGGCCGACTTCCGCGGCGGAATCCCTCGTTGCCGCCTGCGCCAGGCGTCAATCGACCACAGGGAACCGCAGTCTGACACGGCCAGCAGTAACAACAGGTGTGTCGCGATGACCGAGTATTTGGTCATCGAACTCAGTGTGTCCAGCAGGTTCAGATAGGCGTACAACACCGTACACACTGCCAGGGACAGTCGTGTGCACCAACCCAACGAAGCCGTGATCAGACAAAACAGCAGGATGGTCATCAGCGCCACAGCCATGGTACCCGTCGGTTCGGGTGTGAAGTTCATGTAGCCATAATCGTGGGCCAACGGCGCGACAGCTCCGTCGGAAGAATAGAACTCACGACTATGGGACCAGCGTGGAATGATCAGCAGCAACAGAATCAGCGGCAGCACAATCCGTAACACGGCCATACCGAAGGGATATTCCTGGCGGAAAAAGAAATCCCCCAGTCGACCGCCACGAACCGTGGCTTGTTCGGTACTCATGTTTCATCCCTCGAGTGTATGCGGTCCGCGTCCAGCGTCTCGCGATCGGAAACCGACACCCGCCACGTCTTAGTTTCAGTTTCCGACCGGAGTCGGCGCTGTCGATTCGGACTGGACGTCGGCAGGACTCAGGACGATGGGACGCGTCATCTGGCGGTGGCCGACCGTGGTGTCGTACATGGGCCTCGACTTCGTCATGGCGAATTGAAGATGGCGCGTGTCAGTCACCGAGACCATGTGTTGGTAGTTTATCCATGAGTCGTTGAGTTCAATCGCTTGACCTTGCGGCGTATAGACTCCCCGCAAATGGTAGTAGCGATGTATGTCCTTAGGCTCTTCGTACAGCCGATCCCAGACGGCATCCGGAACGTTGTACTTCTTGGCCCAGGCCTCCTGAACCACATACATCCGGCTGATGGGCTCATGCCGTGTGTGTCGCAACACATTGGTTCCGATGCGTTGACAGTGGCTGCTGAACGAGTCGTAGTGCTGTCGTCCCAGATCCGAATAGGGGTGGTATTCCCCCCAGGGAGTGGGAGTCAAACGATAGAACTTTCCACTCTCACCTTCGGCAATCACATGCGTGCGGCTGGCATAAGCTGACCAACCGCAAAACATGTCCCACACCACGAAGTACATCATGGGGTGCGCGTTCTGCTGGAACGCCAGGGCGTGTGAAACGACTCCAGAACCCAGCGCGGCCAGGTAAGCGACGATGAATGCACCAGCCAGCCAGCGTTTGAACATGTGATCCTCTCCGCCAATTGTCGACCACGGTGCACCGCAGCTCGGCTGGACACGTAAGCCACATCCAACAGCGTGCCCTGTCTGTGGGCAGACGGACCGCTCAGGTCCTGGTCTCAAGGAGGGTCCCGGGCGGGCGGCGGGAGTTTATGACTCGGTCCAATCTGCGTCAATCCGAACCTGGACCGACGCACCCGGTAGACTGATACGCAAGCTCGGAAACGATGTGCCCAGCCAGCGGCCACCGTCACCAGACCTCTCAGCCATCAACACCCCGCGAGCCGGGACAACGGATGTCGCAGTGGTTTCCAGCCAGCATCCTCGCGATCGCTCGACTGGCACTGGGCCACAAACCAGACCCCTTCGACTCCGTCGCACACATTGGGATAGACCGTATTCCGCCCCCCGTAAGGGTCACCGGCCGCACAAGCCACCATGTCGTCAAAACACGATTGATAGACGTTCGCAAACGCCTCGAGAAACGCCTCCGGATGGCCGGCGGGCAAGCGGCAAGAGGCCCGCGCCAACTCCGATGTGTACTCCGCCTGCGGATGGCGATCGTAGATCTGAGTCGGACGACCGAAACTCCGAATCGTCATCTGGTTCGGTGTCTCTTGCCGCCATGCCAAACTCGCGCGGCTGCCGTCAACTTCGAGCGACAAATCATTCAGTCGACCGTGTGTGACCTGGCTGAAGGTCACCATTCCCAATGCCTGGTTTTCGAACCGCACCAGCGCGTGACCGTAGTCGTCGACTGTCCGGTCCGCGTGGCTTGTTCGCAAACGGCAAGACACTTCAGCTGGAATCAAACCCGAAACGTATCTGGCCAACTGGTAGGCGTGCGTGCCGATGTCTCCCAATGCTCCAGACCCGGCTTTGGCGGCATCCGATTTCCACGCACCGCGACGCGGGGTCTGTCCGGGAGTCAACCCGTGCAGCCAGCCTTGGATGTAACTGACACGCACGGCCAGAATCTCGCCCAGCTCGCCGGCAGCCACCATGTCTCGGGCCTGGCGAATCAGCGGATAGCCGGTGTAGTTGTGCGTCACGCCGAATACGCGACGCGAAGATTCCACCAATGTTGCCAGCTGTTCCGCATGCTCGACACGAATCGTCATGGGCTTGTCGCATACCACATGAAACCCCGCATCCAGCGCCTGCTTCGCGATGGGAAAATGCGTGTGATTCGGAGTTGCGATGCTGACGAAGTCAATCCGTGACTCGGCGTCCTGCTGCGCTTCCCGCTCGATCATCTCGCTATAGGAACCGTAGGCGCGATGTTCCGGAATTCCCAACTCCAGCGCGGCGGCGCGCGCTCGGTCGGGGTCCGACGACAAGGCTCCGGCGACCAGGACCGCACGGCCATCCATTCCGGCCGCCAACCGATGCACGGGACCGATAAAGGCCTGGCCGCCCCCACCGACCAATGCCATTCTCAATTTGCGGTTCAGTGGAGCATTGATTGTGGACATGTCGCATCACACGCACTGAAATCGGCAACGCCACCG
>Ga0315336_1001819_pt1 | contig 37190 bp, 28 predicted proteins | sample ASW5metaG_FD_204512 | JGI IMG/M metagenome (GOLD analysis project Ga0315336, IMG submission 204512) | Ammonia-oxidizing marine archaeal communities from Monterey Bay, California, United States - ASW #5 | ecosystem: Environmental > Aquatic > Marine > Intertidal zone | place: USA: California... | reverse complement strand
CATGCCCCTCCCCATGCCCCCTCTGGCACGGGACGATAAAGAATCGGAGCCGCAGGACTCCTCGCCCCCGAGAGCCCCCCGGGACAAAGTAGAACATTGATTCGCGGGCGAAAATGAGTAAGCTATCGCCTCCATACGCGACACGCACACAATGCCGAGGTGGCGGAATTGGCAGACGCGCCAGGTTGAGGGCCTGGTTGGGATCATACCCAGTGAAGGTTCAAGTCCTTTCCTCGGCACCAAAGTATTCGAGATGGCTGTGAGCTACTCCGCTCATGGCCATTTGTCTTACCGGGCTGTGTCTTACCGGGCTGTGTCTTACCGGCCCATCTCGGGTGTGAAGTTCTCACCCTCCGCGGTACGATATTAAATCCATGCCGCAGGAATTTGAAATCAAGCTCGTCGAGACCTATAGGGAAATCCCTATTGTCGAGGTCGAGTATCTGGAGCGGACGCTCCTGACGGCAGAGAAAGACCTCGAGCAAGCACAAGCTCTGGTCGACCTTCCCCATCCCGTCTTTGCGGGGCTGATCAACTACTCGAACGTCTCCAATGCTAGTGAGTATGGTCCGGAGAATCAAGTGGAGGCGCGCCGGAACGGTCCGCTCACGGAGCTCAAGTCGCGTCTGATCACCCTCGTCCCGTACCAGGCCGCGTCTTTCGCGACCATGATCGGGACCATGCGGGCCGACATGCTGCTACGCCAGGCGGTCCAGTCGCAGTTTGCCTCCGATTTCAACTCGGCGCTGCGAATCGCTCGCCGCGCGATCGACCACTTTCAGCGCGAACACGTGCTCGAGTAGATGTATAATCGCCGGTCTATGAAGTGGACCGGCTTTGTCTTGCTCCTTCTACTCCTCGCGCTATCCGGTCTCTACTTCTGGCGTGCGGCGCGTAGCGGTCCTCCCGTCCCTCCCGAAAGGCTTGTCGAGCCCAGGAAGGGCACCATTGTCCGCGGTGTCATCGCCGTCGGCAGGGTAGAACCTCGCACACGGGTAGAGCTGAAGTCGAAGGCGAGCGGCATCATCCGCCGCTTGCTCGTCGACGTGGCGGATCCCGTTCTGGCCGGCCAGGTCATCGTCGAGCTCGACAAAGAGATCCTGCAGGCCCGTGTCGACCAAGCGGAGGGAAAGCTGGAGGGTATGCGCGGCGCTCTCGAGCAGGCGAAGGCCGACATCCGGCGCATCGAGGTGGAGAGAACCGATCCGGCGATCGCTTACGCGACCAGAAACTGGGAACGCTCGAAGCAGCTCTTTGGCGAAGGGATCGTCTCGGAAGACGAAAGGGACCTGGCTCGAGATCTATTCGATAAAGCTCAATACAGACTGCGGGTCCTCGACGCCCAGCTTGTGAGCTCCAAAGCGGGTCTCGCCACGGCGGAGGGCAACCTCCGTGAAGTCGAAGCCGTCACGGAGCTCGCCCGCCAAGAGCTCAAGGAGGCAACCATCGTCTCCCCCATCGAGGGTGTGGTGCTCCATCGCTACCTCGAGGAAGGCGACTCGGTGTCGTCCATCCGCGTGGCCGGAGGCAACGCCACGACCATCATGACGCTCGGCGACCTCAACGAACTCTATGTCGACGGGGAGGTCGACGAGGTCGACGTCGGAAAGATCATCGCCGAGCAGAAGATTCGCCCCGATCTCGTCGCCCGCGTCAATGTCTCGAGTTTTCCAGACCGCGAGTTCACGGGCCGCGTCACGCGCATCTCGGGTCTCGGCCTCGAAGATAAAAACGGTATTGTCACCTACGAGGTCCGCATCGTCTTCGAGAACCCGGAGAAGCTCCTACTCGCCAACATGACCGCAAACTCGCAGATCATCCTCGAGGAAAAGACAGGCGTGTTGCTCATCTCCCAAGGCGCTCTCACGGTTGAAGGCAAGACTCGCTACGCTACGATCTACAACCCGGCAACCGGAGACAAGCGTCGGCAGAAAGTGGTTGCCGGCATCTCGGACGGTAGCCAGGTTGAAGTCTCGAGCGATCTGGGACTGGAGCCGGGCGAGAAGATCCTGATGCCATAGGCAATGATTCCTACACTCCTCCTTTCCTTCCGCGAGGCCTTTGCGAGTATCCGCCGCGACGGTCGTCGACTCGTGCCCATGGCGCTGGGCATCGTCTGCGGCATGGCCTTCGTCATGGTGCTGCTCGCAATTGCGAACGGTTTTGAAGCGAGCCAGCGCAGAGCTCTTGGCGCCTACGGGGACCGTTTCGTCCTCCTGCGCCTGAACCGCGCCCAGCTGGACCGGTCCGCGTCAGGCAAGGAGCGTCGCTTGATGATGGACGACCGAGACGTGGAAAGGCTTCGCATAGGAGCACCGGCCATTCGCCGCCTGAGTCCGATGAACGTGGCTTACCGCGCACGCATTCACGGGAGGTCGGGAGCGGGAGCCCGCGTTTACATCGCCGGCGCCCTGCCCGAAATCACAAAGATCCGGACCATTCCCCTGGCCGAAGGCAGGTTTTACGACGATCTGGACGAAGCCGCCAGACGGCGCGTCATCGTCCTGGGTCCGGTAGCGCGAAAGCAGCTATTCGGAACCGGACCGGCCGTCGGGCAGAAGGTGCGGGTGAGTGGTTTTTCCAGGTCCGCGATTCCCGGTCGCGAAGCTTCCGTTTCGCAGGAGATCGCCAGTTTTCGCGGGGCCTCGAGACGCGCGAAGGAGCTCGCCGTTGGCGCCACGACCTCTTCTACGGATGCGCGCTCTCGAGAGTCTGTCGAAGCGCTGTCCATCAGCGGGGAACCTTTCGAGGTCATCGGCGTGCTGAAAGACATCGAGACCCAGAAGGAGTCGTACGTCTCGGTGGCGCGGGTCGCTTTCATCCCTTTTGCTACGTCCACCGCCGTATTCGACAACCGCTATAACATTATCCTCGTCGAACCACGGTCAGTTGAGGACAAGGAACTCGCCATAGAGCAGTTCCGAACGGTAATGGGAGCCCGCTACGGATTCGGCCCGGCCGATCGCAACGCGGTGTTGGTCTATTTCGATGCCATCGATCGAGCCCGGTCTGTCCAGGCCATCTTCAGAGGGGCTCGAATCTTCCTCGCAGCGGTCGGGGTACTGATACTCGCCATCGGAGGGATCGGCGTGATGAACGTGGTCCTCGTGTCTGTCGCCTCCCGGACCTTCGAGATCGGCTTGAGAAAAGCCCTCGGAGCCACGCCTTTTGCAATCTACACCCAGTTTTTCTTCGAGACGACGCTTGCTTGCTTCCTCAGCGGACTGCTCGGGTTCAGCCTCGGCGCCGCTGGAATCGCGCTCCTCTCGAAGCTTCCGCTTCCGGAAAATTTTTCCCAGCCCGTTCTCGACATGCAAACGGTGCTCGTCTCTTTCGGGATTCTCGCGGGCATTGCCCTTGCGGTCGGCTTCTATCCGGCGAGACGCGCTGCCCTCCTCTCTCCCATTGACGCCCTGCAGGCTCCGGCGTGAAGACGTGAACTCGCTCCCGTTTCTCAAAGAATCGTTCCGCATGGCGCTCGCTGACGTCGCCGCGCATCCCCTCCGATCAACTCTGTCGATGGCGAGTTTCACGATCGGAATCTCCATCGCCGTCGTGCTTGTCGCTCTCGGTGAAGGGCTGCGCGATGCCGTCACGGACATCCTCCGCGGCATGGGTGACGGTCAGATCGTGATCTCGCCGGGACGGACCACCGGGATGGGGGGCCAGCGCCGCGCCGGCCGCAAGATCAGAATCCGCTACGAGGACACGAAGGATCTTGCGGCGTTCCTTCCCTCGATCGACGGCATCGCTGCTTACTTCAACCTCTACGGTGGGGGTGCGTCCTCGTGGCGTTACTCGATTCCATGGTCACCGCTCAGAGCCGTGGACCGCGAGTACCTCGAGGTGCGGAAGATTCCACTCCTCGAAGGCCGCTGGTTCACGCTTTCAGAGGAGGAAGAAGCGCAGTGGGTCACGGTACTCAACGAAGGGGTCCGTCGCATCCTCTTTCCCAGCACCAGCGCTGTCGGAGAGTGGGTCGAGTGGCGTGGGCGCCGTTTCAAGGTCATCGGGGTGGTGCGCGATGAGGCTCTTTTTCCTTACATGCTGTTTGTCCCCTACCGCACCGTGAGCCACATGGCGGATTCGCGCTACATCTCAGGGTTGATCGCGCACCCGCGTGCCGGAGAGTCCTGGAGCCGGGCCATCGGAGAGCTGCGGCGGGTGCTTGCAGGCCTCGGCGGTTTCGATCCGAGCGACCTGACCGCGGTCGAGGTCGAGGACAACAGTGAGTTCACCTCCCGCGTGCGGGCCGTAACGACGGCCCTCCACGCTCTGGTGCTCACGGTAGGTGGAGTCAGCCTCCTTCTGGGAGCCCTGGGAGTCGCCAACATGATGGTCATTGCGGTCACCGAACGCACTCGGGAAATCGGTCTGCGCAAGGCGATCGGCGCAACACCGCGAGGCATCTTTCTTCAGGTTTTCTGCGAGGCGCTGATCGTCATGGGAGCTGGCGGCGTCCTCGGCATCACGGCTGGAGCCGGCGCCTGTGCGGCGGTGGATTCTCTCCCCATGTCTGCCACCTACACGGCCCAGGTTCACTTCGACCCAGTTGCAGCCCTTGTTTCGGTCGCAGGGCTTGCGCTCGTGGGCATCCTCGCGGGGGTCATTCCGGCCCAGCGGGCGGCGGCACTTCCCGCGGCAGAGGCGTTGCGATGGGAGTGAAACCTGCGCTTTCCCTGGCCACAGAACGAGACGCCGCAGGCGACAAGCCGCTCATAGAGCTGCGTGGCATCGACAAAGTCTACCCCATGGGCGAGCAGGGTGTGACCGCCTTGCGTGGGATCGACCTCGAGATACGCAAGGGTGAGCTCGTGGCCGTCATGGGCCCCTCCGGCTCGGGAAAGTCCACACTTATGAACATCCTCGGCTGCCTCGACAACCCTTCTGCCGGGACCTACAAGCTCTCGGGTCGCGACGTTAGCCACCTCGGCGAGCGCGACCTCGCCCTGGTACGCAACCGTGAAATCGGGTTCGTCTTCCAGTCGATCAACCTCTTGCCACGCACCACGGCACTTGGCAATGTCGAGCTTCCCCTGGTCTACGGCGGTATACCGGCGCGGGAGCGGAGAGCGCGCGCCACCGCCGCGCTCGAATCCGTGGGCGTCTTCGATCGGGCCCACCATCAGCCCTCGAAACTTTCGGGAGGCCAGCGCCAACGTGTCGCTATCGCTCGGGCGCTCGCGACACGGCCGAGCATCGTGCTCGCAGATGAACCCACCGGCAACCTTGACAGCGCGACCGCGGATGAGATCCTTCGTCTCTTCAGAGAAATCCACTCTCGCGGTAACACGGTGATCCTCGTCACTCACTCCGAGGAGGTGGCGCGGCTCGCCCAGCGCATCATTCACATCCGCGATGGGAAGATCGAGCGGCATCATAGAGGCCGGTAACCCTCGGCTTGGGAATCAATCCTCCACACCGGTGCCATCCCTGCCGACAAAGACATCGGAGAGGGCGGCCAGCCATGAATGAGGTCCTGGTGATGCAACCAGCATACGACTGCGACTGCGATCGAGTCCTTGAGATGGAGAAAATGGGACTGGGCGTCGAGGAGATCTTGCAATACGCGAAGGCGATTCTTGCGCACAAGGACGTGCGGACACTGATTCTGGGCCTCGAGAAGATCGTCAAAGCGCCTCCCGTGACCGACGAGGCTCTCGAGGAGCGGGTGAAGGCTTTGATTGAGGCCTGAGGATTACACCTCCTCCACTCTCGCCGTCGCCGCGTCGATCGCCACCCGCGAGCGGCCTTGGAGAAGAGCCACCAGCGCGTCTCCTGCGAGTCTTTTGCGCCACCCAGAAAGAAGCGGAAGCGCCCTCGTTGCCGCGCTATGCTCGCCGTCCCCGTCGCCATGCAAGTGTCGCCGGGCGAGCTCCAGCAACTCTTTCCGGGTACCGAGGTAGCCAGGGGCAATTTGAGCGTTCGCCGCACGCGATCGCAGCACAACCTCGAGAAGATCGACGACAAGGGCAAGCTCGGGGTCCCCCGAGCGTTTTCGGATCGCGGGCGGGTGTTCGGAAGCCGGAACCTTACGGGCCCGGGCCACACGCGTGATGATCTCCCGACCCGAGCGGTTGACCAGCTGCGGATGGACTGTCCGGACGAGCGCAACCTCGTCGATCGTAGAGGGCTCCCGCCGGGCCAATTCGATCAACGCCGCGTCCGAGATCACCCTACCGCGGGGCCAGTTCTTTCTTTCCGCTTCCTCCTCACGCCAGGCAACCAGCTCTCGCAAGACCACGAGCTTAGGCGGAGTGAGCTTAGCAGCACCCTTCATTTTTCTGTAGAGTTTTTCCGGATCTCTTTCGTAAAGGGAGCGCTCTTCGAAAAACTGGAGCTCCTCAGACAGCCACTCCAGGCGCCCGAGTTCCTCGAGCCTCTTGGAGAGTTCATTCTTCAGCGGATAAAGGTACCTGACGTCGTTGAGAGCGTACTCGACTTGCCGCTGAGTAAGGGGACGCTTGCCCCAATCCGTGAACGTCTCCACTTTCTCCAGCTGCACTCCGAGGAGCTCGTCCACCAGCCGCGCGTACGAGATGGAATCCCCTTGTCCCGCAAGTGCAGCAGCCACCTGGGTGTCGAAAACGTTTCGGGGGAGCTCCCTGTTCAGTGCAAAAAAAATCTCCATGTCCTGTTCGCCTGCGTGGACGATTTTCTCTACGCTGTCGTCACGCATGAGCTCCAGCAAACCGTCGAGCTCGCCTACCAAGAACGGATCGACGATAAAGACGTCGTCCGGAGTCGCGAGCTGTATCAGGCAAAGCTCCGGTCGGTAGGTCTTTTCCCGGATGAACTCCGTGTCGAGCGCACAGGAGCCGCGGCTCCTCAGATCCGCGACGAGCTCGCGGAGCATGTCAGAATTCTCGATGAGCAAGGAACCGCCTCCGAGGCTGCTGTTCACTTCAAAGCGATCCCCCACCTTACACCAAACCACACCCGCTGCAAGTCGTTGCCTACCGAGAAGGGAAGCTTTCGGCCTTGCGTGCAGCCTTCTCGGCGCTAAAATCTTCCGTTTTCTCCCTCGAGCATCTGGGTACATGGCCAAGATCATCATCACGAACGACGACGGAATCAACGCGAGGGGGATCGGGACACTCCACCAGGCCTTGGAAGGGCTCGGCGAGCGTATTGTGGTAGCTCCCGACGGCCCGCGCTCCGGGGTGGGGCATTCTGTCACCACGAAAGGCCCCCTTGTCGTCGGACGTACGAGAGAGAACTGGTACGCCCTCGGAGGCACTCCCGCCGATTGCTCTCGACTTGCGCTTACTGAAATCGCCCCCGATGCCGAGTGGGTCTACGCTGGAATCAACAACGGAGGAAACCTCGGCGTTGACAGCTACATTTCGGGAACGGTCGCAGCAGCGCGCGAAGCTACCATTCTCGGGCGCAAAGCGATGGCCATTTCCCAATACGTCCGGGCTGATCTCGAGGTAGATTGGGAGTGGACGCAACGCCAGTGTACCGCGGTTATTCGCGTCCTCCTTTCTCGCCCACTTCGCTCCCATGCGTTCTGGAACGTCAACCTCCCCCACCTCTCGCCAGGAGCAAGAGATCCGCAGATGGTCTTCTGCGGCCTCGACTTCTGTCCCCTCGACGTGCGCTTTCAAGTCGACGAGCCGAGAACCATGGATCCGACCATTGCTCACTACATAGGAAACTACTACGGCCGTGAAAAGAACCGCGGCCGCGACGTCGATGTCTGTTTCGGTGGCTCCATCTCCATCACGGAGATTCCGCTGGACACCACGGGGGACCGCTGACACTAGCAGTCCGTTGAAAAAGTTCTTCGTCGCGACAGCCGAGAAATTTTCGTTCAGATCAAGGAGCAAAACGGAGGCGATATCGGGGATATCGTCGAGTATTTGCGACGCAGAGATGGACGAAAATGGCCGGCTGTCGTAGAACGTGACTTTTTCAACGGGCTGCTAAGTCCGCGTCGCCCGCAGGAGCCAATCCCCCGTGCGAGGGAACACCTTCGTGAGTGCGAGAAGCCCAGTCCTTCCATAGCGGTTCCCCGCAACCGTGTGCAGCATAAGCGACAGGTGGAGCTGACGCGCAAAGTTGCTTTTCCAGAGCTGAAGCCAGTCGCCGGGACTGACGCATTCGGCGGCACGAGTACCCGAAAGCATTTTGCCAAGCAGCACGCCCGACGACATCGCGGCCGTGATGCCGTCTCCGACGATCGGCGGCCACACGGCAAGCGCATCGCCGGCTCGGAAGGCCCCGTCGTCGGGAACGGGTTGAATCCCCAGAGTGAAGCGTGCGATGGAACGGCCGACACGCACCGCTCGCTCCTGGATGCTCGGGTGCGAGAGCCACTCGTCACTCGCATCCCGAGCGAGCGCGCAAATGCTCATCTCACCCGTTTCGAGGGCTGACACACCGACGTATCCGCCACCGGAGAGCAGAAACATCTCGAGAGCTGCCTCTGTCTCCGTGCCATCGCAAAGGGCTTTGCGCCCCAGCCACCAGGTGCCGTGGGGAGTGTGTCGGAGCGGCCGGCCGCTGGCGACAATCAGGTGCCGGGCCGTTACGGCTGTGTCCCGCCGGATCTCGTTGAGTTGAACCCGAAACGATCCGTTCTGCCGTCTTGTGGAAACGCGGGTCGTGGAAACAAAGCGCGTCCGGGTACGCACGTCCACACCTGCCAACCTCGCAGCTTCGAGCAGGGAGCCGTCGAGCGCGGCTCGCGTCAGCCCCCAGGCCGGAGGATCGATACGTATCAGTGGGCCAACAGCTTTGTTGTGCGCGAGTCTCCCGACCCGCCCACGAAAACGAAACCGGACCGTGTCAATCCGCGGTGCGGACGCAGGTGGCGGCTTCCCGGTGAGGCCTTGCCAGAGATCCATCCCGTGGGCTGACAGGAACTCACCGCAAACCTTGCTCAAGGGTAGCTCCTGGCGCTCGAGGAGAACGACGCGGCATCCTGCCCGAGCCGCGGTAATGGCCGTGGCTGTCCCGGCAGGCCCGCCGCCCACAACGAGGAGATCGCAGTGCTCGGCAGCCATGGTACGTAATGTTAGCCGCGTAGGAGGTTAACAGCCCGTTGAAAAAGTCACGTTCTACGACAACCGGCCCCCTTTTGCCCAACACTACTTCGTGAGTCGCTGCAACTCCTCGAGTCGCGCGACGGCACCGGGAGGAAGGACACGGCCACGCATCTCGAGAGTGTGCCGTGCGAGAGCAATGGCTCGATTGCCGTCTCCAAGCTTTGCCAGCAGGACGCTCGTGCCCAGCAGGATCTCCGAATCGTTGGGGCGGAGCTGCATGGCACGTACGAAGTGTTCGAGCGCCGTCTCGAGCTGGCCGCGGTCCGCCGCGAGGTCGCCCAGGGCGGCCACGAGGCCTGCGTCGTCGGGGTGGATTTCGAGCAACGGCTCAAGAAGCTCCTCGCATTCGTCGAGTTTTCCATCTTCTCGCAGCTGCCGAACCACGACGAGCCAGGCCGGCAGGAAGTCGGGATCCGTACGGAGGATTTCCTGGGACTTCTGCAACTCGCCCTTTCGGTTTCCCGTCCCGCGGTACGCAAGACACAGGTTAAACTCGTACCTGGCCCCACTGAGACCGTGCCGCTTGGCCTCCTCGGCCGCTGCGAGGGCCTCGGCGTAACTCCCCTGGTCGAGGAGGGCCAGAGTTATGTGATTGAACGCATAAGGGTTTCGTGGATTCTCGCGGAGAGCATCGCCCCACAGAGTGAGCCCATCGCGCCAGACCCCGACCCGCGTGGGCGTCAGATACACGCAGGCACCTACGAAAAGCGCGACAAGAGTGATTCCGACCCTTGCCGTGAGGCGCGGAGCAAAACCTCCGGCGACTCTGCTGTGTGCGAGGAAGGCACCCAGAGCAAGAAAGAGCCCGAAAGCGGGGAGATACAGGTAGCGATCGGCGACGATCGTACTGGAAGGCACGATTCCCGAAACCGGCATCCAGGTAACGGCGAAGAAAAGGAGGCCCAGCGCAACTGGGCGGCAGCGTCTCCAGCTGATGATCGCCGCACAAGTTCCAGCGACGAGTAGGATGACTCCGATGGAGACGTCCCAGTCCAGCAGCCCCGATGCGGGGTCCATCAGGTAACGAGGGGAGAGTGTGAGCGGAAAGAGCAACTTCCCGCTGTAGAAGGTCAGCGCTTTGGGGATCGTGAGGAGATGCGATACAGCGTTGCCTCCGTGGAGACCCTTGACGGCGCCATAGGATGCCTGAGCCAGGACGCCGAGCCCGGTAAACAACACCGCGAGCGCGGCAAAGGGGCACAGAGCCACCAGACTCCTGCGGCTCACACTCTGCCGGCACAGAAGCAGGACCACCAGGATGGCCGGTAACGTCACTGCCATGACCTTGGCGAGAAGCGCGAGGACGAAAAGAACGAGTGCCACCGTGTACGCGCGGCATCCGCTGCGAGTGGGAGAAGCATCTCCCGGAAAACCAAGGTACCGCGTATACGCAACGAGGGAACCGAGGTAAAAGACTCCGCAGAGAACGTCCTTGCGCTCCGAAACCCACGCTACAGATTCGACCCGAAGCGGATGGACAAGAAAAAGGATTGCCGTGATGAAAGCTCCGAGGTCGCTCCGGAGCCAGTTGCGGGCGAGGAGAAACGCCAGGACCGACGCTCCTAGGTGAAGGAGCATGTTATCCAGGTGATAGAGCCACGGTTCCAGGCCCGCGAGCGCATACTCACCCATGTAGCTAAGCAGGGTCAACGGGTGGTAGTTGCAGATATAAAAGCCCGTGAAAAGCCTGCAGACTCCGCCGAGGCTCAGGTCGCGAATCAGGGGGTTCATGGTGACGTAATGATCGTCGTCCCATGTGGTGAACGCGCTGCCGAGTGCGCCGTGGAAAAGGGCCAGCCCCACGCCGAAAAGGAGCATTGAGAGCACCCATGCCTGCCGCCTATCCCTGCTCTGGGTGGGGTTGCTCATGAGCCCTTATCGACCGCTGCGCATTGAGAGGTTCAGGGGCACGAGAAACCTTCCGAAAAGGGTCGGCCGATAAACAGCGAACGGCGACACTGTGCGCTCGTCCCCCTCCCCCTGCCCTTCCCCGGTCTTCTGGCGAAGCAGCCCTTGGTGGCGACCGAGGAAGTAAAGAATAGGCGGAATACCAGAGGAGCACCCAAAGAGATGGTGCAACGCTACTAGCCCGACTTCAAATCCTTCCATCCCTTGTAGATCGTATCAAACACCTCCTCGATCTGCTCGACCTCGAGGCAGGAGAAGGCAACGCGTATGTCCGTCGTGCTCGTGGCAATCACGCCCAGTTGATACCGGTCCAGCAAATGGACCCGAAGCCTCTCCGCGTCCACCTCGCCCAGGCGCACGCACATGAAGTACCCCGAGTTGAAGGGATACGGTGTCCAAGCGTCCTTGTACTTCGTATTCGTCAGCACCTCATGAACCTTGGCGGCCCGGGCGCGCAGGGTTTCCTTCTTTTCCGCGTGCTGCCGAGCCAGGTCCGGATCGGTCAACGCCTTCAGTACCATGGACTGCGAGGGATGTGGCGAGTTGGAGATGCCGGCCCGGATCAGCCCGACGGTCTTTTTCTCCAGGGCCGTGTGCACAGCCTCGAGATCCCCCGCACCGCCAGCGCCGTATGTCAGGAAACCGACGCGGAAGCCCCAGGCAAAGAGCTCCTTGGTAGCGCCATCGAGCTTGACGGCGAGCACGTTCGGATGGACTCCGGCCAGAAAACCGAAGATCGATTCGGTGAGGCAGTCTGCGTCGTAGAAGAGTCCAAAGTACGCATCGTCACAAACAACCACCTGCCGTAGACCCTTTTCAGCCGCACCGACAATGGCCTCCTTCATGGCCTTCCCGTCGGCCGGAGTCGGCGTGAAACCGGTAGGGTTGTTAGGGAAGTTGAGGATGATGAGGATTTTCTTTTCCGTGGAAGCGAGCTCGTTCAGTTTCGCGCTGAAGGCCTGGCTGTGAAATTTCTGGCCGTCGAAGAACGGGAACGTGTCAATGACGCCACCTTGACGCACGGCGAAAGTCAATCGGTAGTTTCCCCAGAGCTGGTCCGGAAGGAGGATCCTGTCTCCCGGATTCACGAACAGCTCGCTGACGAGCCCCAGACCGTGAGTCAGGGCCGCCGTTACGATCGGAGAGCCCAGCTGCTTTCCAGCCATGAGCGGGTTCTCCGCGAGCTGCTTCTCACGCCAGGCATCGCGCAAGGCGGGCTTCCCCCCCGTGGGGGCGTACGGGAAAAGATCGGGAGGCTCCACATCACAGTTCTTGCGCAAAGAAGAGAGGTGCATGGGTCCGCCACCCTCGGTCGCGATACCCAGGGTAGCGTTGAACTTGCGCGCCTTAGCTTTCGCTTCGGCCGACTGACTGATGATTCCCTTGGGAAAATAGAAGCGCCGGCCAAGATCCGACAGCATTTCAAGGACAGGAGGAGCTTCTTTCTGAAGAATACGATTCAACTCCTCGGCGAGCGGCGGGGTCATCATGGGGCAACCTTTTTGTACGGTACTGTGGAAACCGAACTATTAAAGCAACGCCGACTCGAGAGGGCAAGGTCGGGGGGAAGACCGAATTGACGCCCAACGTCAAATCGCTCATACTCAAGGGATGGGCAAGAAGCACTCCTTCCGTCACCTTCGCTTCGAGATCGATCGGCTCCTGGCCACTGGTGGCATGGGAAAGGTCTACCTGGCGCGCGACCTCCTGGAGGGGGAGCGCCAGGTCGCACTCAAGGTGTACCCGGCCCGATACCCCCAAGACCGCCTGCGCAACGAGTTTCTGGCCCTCCGTGAGCTCCACCACCCAGGGATCGCGCGAGCCCTCCACTTCGGTCTCTCGGAAACGGACGCTGCCCCCTTCTTCACGCTCGAGTATGTCCGGGGCGAGCCCATCGATCAGTATCTCTCCGCCCCCGGGACTTCGCGCCCCCTCGACCCCGGGGCCCAAGCGAAACATACGGCGGCCGTGCTGGAGCTCTTCCTGGCCGTGACCGCCGTGGTCGCATACCTGCATCGACGGGGAGTTCTCCACCTCGACATCAAACCAGACAACATCCTGGTCGTCGACCTGGGCCACAACCTCGCGCCCCGGCCGGTTCTCATCGACTTCGGGCTCGTGAGGAACATCAGCGCCCCGGCAACCAGTCTCGGTCACGCCACAGTGCCCTACGCTCCACCGGAAGTGTTCGTCGGGGATGCACCCTCCCCCGCATCCGACGTCTACTCCCTCGCGGCCACCTTCTACCACCTCGTTGCTGGACGGCTGCCGGTCGCGGGCAAGAATCTCGCTGCTTTCAGGCGGGCACACCGCACCGGCACCGCCGCTCCCATTCCCGAGGCGCCCACCGCCCTCGGGCGGCTTTTGCTCCGGGCGCTCGCCAAGGATCCGGCACAGCGGTTCAAGGACGCCGGTGAGCTCTACCGCGCACTCAACCACCCACAAATCTCGACTCTCGCCAGTGGCACCGGTCACAACACGCCCGTGCTCTTTCACGAACCGGATCTCGTCGGCAGGCGCAAGGAGCTCGAGCGCGTTCTGAAATGGCTCGACACCGACCGCCGCCAGGGCCCTATCTTCGAAGTTTGCGGAGGCGGTGGCCACGGTAAGACGCGATTCCTCGAAAAAGTGCAAACTATCGTGGAAACGCGGGGCAAGAAGGTTCTGGCTCTCGGCCGGGCGGAGAGCCACCACGACAGCGTTCTGGATGCTTGCGCCCGGGGCGTCGACATCCTGTCGCCTTCGTCACCACCCAGGGGCCGAGTTTCAGGGCCGAAAAGTCGCGCCAAGCCGAGCGCCCGCCACACGACACCGCGCGACACCGCGCGACACAGCACGGTGGCGGCGCGGGAAGAGGCCGCGAGGATCTTCTCCAGTCGCCTACAGGATCGCGTGCTGCCACTCCTTTCCAGAGATACTTTCCTTCTCGTCGACGACATGCACCTCGCAAGCCCGCTCGAAAGGAGATTCTTCGAGGACACCGCCCGGGCGCTGGGTGCAATGAACACTCCACCCGGCGGTGGCATCGTGGTCGCGCGCAAGAAACCGGAAGCCGAATCAGACGAAGAAACGCCGTGGAAACACGCAGGCCTCTCCACGCAGGTCGAGCTCGGCCCCCTGAGCCTCGAGGAGGCTCTCGGTATCGACCTCGAAGGACTAGACGGCGCCCTTGCAAGGTTCTCGGCGGAGAAAGCTCGTAGCCTGAAGACCGCGCTCTATCGCCATGTCGGCGGACACCCGCTCTTCTACGTTCGCGGACTCCTCGACCTCGCGGGCGACCCCCGCGACGCGACACGACTGGCGCCGACCGAGCGCGTCCTTACGCAGGTGAGCCGCCTCGAGCCTCGAGAGCGAGACGTCGCCGCCTGCATGGCCTGCCTCGGTCGACCCTCACCGGCTGCCGAGCTGGCCGGCATCCTTACCCTCGACCGGAAGACGAGCCAGGCCGTCGTTCAGTATCTGCGTCGCCTCGGGTTGCTCGCCACCGACGCTTCTAACGCGAGAATCATTCACGACTCCGTGGCGGAAGCCATTCTTTCGAGTATCTCCAGCACGGAGCGATCGCGGATGCACGAGCGCATCGCGGACCACCTCTCGAGGTCGCAGCGAGCGGAAACGATCGAGCAGGCGGCCTGGCACTTTTTTGAGGCCGGCCAATTCGCGCGAGGCGTAGAAACGGCGGAGCGCTGGATCGCAAGCGGGACACTGTCTCCGACGATGGGCGACAGGTCGGTCGCCACCCTGCAGAAAGCGGCTGAGGTGGTGGGCCATCAGACAGAAGACGGCGGGAGGTTCCTGGAAGCTTCTGGCGATGTCCTCGAGATTCTAGGCCGTTTCGAGGACGCGGTCGAAGTTCGTTCGGAGCCCTTCGAGGACACGAGGCGCAAAACGGCTCTCGATGCGAACGCCGTTCGTCGCCGGCGTAAACTGGGAGCCGGATGCCACCGCGCGGGTCGCATTGACCTGGCCTTCAAGCACCTCGATCAGTGTGTCACCCGAGACTCCGGACGAGTTGCGCCTATCGAGACCTTACGCGCCCATGCAGACCTGGCGCTGCTCCACCACTTCCAGGGCAACACCGAGCACGCTCTGGAGCATTCGCGCCGCGGTCTCGAGATATGGAAGCGCAGTTCGGCAAGAGAGCGCAATGCTACGATCCAAAGCGCTATCAACTTTCATACGGTCCAGGGGCAAATTCACATCCGTCGCCTCGAGCTCGATCGCGCCATCGCCGTACTCCGCGACGGAGTCACGCTGGCTCGGAAGATAGGCTCGCGGACCAACACCGCTCTCCTCCTCAACAACCTCGCACTCGCTAACCACCTCGCCGGCCGCTTTGCCACAGCACTCGCCACGTTCAAGCAAGCGGAAAGGATCGCCAAAGACCTGGGCGACGCCGCTGCCCTGGTGAGTGTCCGCTCCAACGTGGCGCAGATCTTGGCGCGCAAGGGAAACTTTCGCGCAGCCCGAGAGCTGCTGGACGAGACCGAAGAATCCCTGGCGGTAACCCAGTCGAAAAGGCTTCGGCTCGGATGCCTTTATACTCGTGGCCTGATCCTCAATCTTCTGGGCCTACCCGCCGAAGAGATCTGGTCCATGGTGGAGTCTCTGGGCGCTGAAGTCGGCGACTCCTTTCTCGTGCGCTTCGCTCGCCTCTACCAGGCGGAAGGGCACATGTCTCGAGGGGATTACTCTCACGCGAAGCGACTCCTCCTCCGGGAGGACGGTAGCGAGAAAAAGCGGGGCAAAAAGCCGGCGGCGAAGGGAAATGAGCCCATCCTCCAAGCCCTGAAGACGGCTCGCCTTGCCGTGCTGGAAGCATGTATCGGTCACCTTACCCATGCCAGGAAGCGGCGCAAGGCGATGGCGGAGCCGAAAAACATGCCGACCCTGCTGCGTGGCTGGAACGAGCTCTACGGGGGGATCTCAGCCACGGAGACCGCTGACTGGGCCGAGGCTCGCGCTCGACTCGCAAAGGCGAGGAAGATTTTCCACTCCACCGGCCTGGCCATAGGGGAAATCGAGTGCGCGCTGGCGCTTGCGGACTTGCATCTCCGCGCCTCTGCGCTCACGAAGGGAACCACTCGGAAACTCCTCGACCTGGCTGAGAAAGAAATTCGAGCTGCCCGCCAGGTGGATGTCGAGGTGTTCGCGGACGTGTCGCCGCGCTCGCGGGAACTCCGCGCATCGCTTCTCGAAGGCAGATTGCTTCTACGCCGCCTCTCCTCCCATCCCGTCGGCAAGAAAAGGCCACGACGAAAAACAGCCTCCTCGGTGCGGCGAACCCCCCGTTCCGGATGGAGGGAAGAGCAAGTAGAAACCGAGAAGTTGAACGCGATGCTCCACGATACCCTGGCGCGTGCGGCTGGGGATCCCGCCGTGAACTCGGTACCCGACCTCCGGCTATCTCTCGAATGCCTCTCGGCGGCGGCGGCCCGGCTGGCAGGAGATGCGGAAGCTTCCCGTGCCGCTTGCGGAAGAGCGGAAGTCGTCCGCGCGGAACTGGCCCACCGTCTGGATCCAGTTGAGCGCCCCGCCTACCTGGAGCGAGACCCCTGGATTCGCTTCGGGCTCGGCGAGTTCCGGCCACCGGCCGGCGCCTCCGAACTGGGCGCAGGCCACGCCAAGGCGCTCGCCAACTTGCTGCGAGAGACTGCGGCGCACTCCTCGGCGGCCAGAGAATCCGGGACGGGACCCGACAGCGGCTCGCGTGCTGCCGGTGAACTTCCCGAGTTCCCCGCGCTTGACGAGATCGGTCACGCGACCGGCGCCGCCCGGGTCGATGTGTGGACCAGCAACGCCCTGCTTGCGACCTGGAGCAGCAAGAAAAAGGTATCCGGCGCACAAGCCGAAGAAGGCGGTCCTGCACACCTCCTGTCGGCCCGTTGCACGTTTCAGGGCAGTATCTCCGGCAAGGTCCAGATGGTGGCCCCCGTCGGTCACAGATTTGTCGCCTCGGACGAAACTTTTCTCGAAGCTGCTGCCAATGCTCTGGCGCCCCATGTCGCGCAGAGCGAGGGCAGCCAGATCGTACGCGGGTCCCCGACAACTCGGCGCACCGACTCCCTTCGTCGGGACGATACGCACTCCGGGGCCAAGACGGCCACCCTGCAAGAGACCTCGCGTCTCCACCGCACGCGCCGACTGAGTCCCCGCTCCCTGCGGACGGGGCCCCTGGCCCAGTTTCTGAAAGCGGAAGGTATGATCGCGACCGGACGCGAGATGCTCAAGGTCTTACGGGCAGCAAGAGCCCTGGCAACCACCGAGCTACCGGTCCTCATCACCGGCGATTCGGGAACAGGTAAGAGTCTTCTGGCACGCGTCCTGCACCGCCTGAGCCCACGAGCGGACGGGCCGTTTATCGGACAGAATGCGAGCACGGTCCCGCCTGAGCTTTTCGAGGCGGATCTCTTCGGCTATGAGCAAGGCGCCTTCACCGGCGCTGAACGCGCGCGCACCGGCTTCCTTTTTCAGGCCGCGGAGGGGACCTTTCACCTCGAGGAGGTGGGCGACATGGAGCTGCCGCTGCAGCTCCGACTTCTACGCGTCATCGAGGAGAAGAGCGTCAGACCGGTCGGCGCAACGAGCTCGAGGAGCCTCGACGTGCGCTTCATCGCGTCGACGCAACGGGACCTCGACGCAATGGTACGCCGGGGGGAGTTCCGTAAAGACCTGTTCTACAGGTTGAATGGCGCCCGCATCCATCTACCGTCTTTGAACCAGAGGAAGGAGGAAATCGAGCCCCTCGTGAGCCATTACTGGCAGGAGCTCACCGGCTCCACGAGGCAATTCGCTGCCCCTGCCTTGCAGGTCCTCCAAGCTCACAACTGGCCGGGAAATGTGCGTGAGCTGGTTTCCGTATTGAGGCGGTTAAGCATCGAAACGGTCACCACTCCCACTGCCGCTGAGATGCAAAGCGCGATAGGAGAGACGAAGCCCGCGCAACTGTTCCCCGGGAGTCTTTTCGAGTCACGTGACTTCGAGGAGGTCGAGCGCCTGCTCGAGCGAAGTTATCTCGAACACCTCCTCGGAAAATACGAAGGCGACCTCGAGGCGATTGCTGCGGCACTCAATACAACGACGAGAAGCGTTTACCGGCGATTCGAGCGCCTGGGACTCAAGCCAAAGCACATGAAGCTGGAAAGACGGTGAAGCGAGAAGGCCTTGAGTAGAGAGACCAACGACCCAGGCGAAGCTCCACCGTGCGTCGTACTTTTAGGGGCAAGCAATGTGACCCGAGGGATTTCCACGATCGTCGAGACAGCACGGCAACTGCTGGATCAACCCATCGATGTGCGCGGGGCGCTAGGACACGGGCGCTCCTACGGAATCAAGAGTCAGGTTCTCCTGCGAGGGCTGCCCGGAATCTCCGAGTGCGGATTGTGGGAGTCGCTTCGTGTCCCACCCAGAGCTCCGGCGTTCGCACTACTGACGGATCTTGGCAATGACATCGTGTACGACGTGCCGGTCGCACGCATCGCCGAATGGGTTGCGTGGTGTCTCGACAGGCTCCAGGAGGCAGAGGCGCGGACGGTGATCACGCTCCTCCCAGAGAGGTCCCTCGAACGCTTGACTGCGTTTCACTACTATGCGGCGAGAACGGTATTCTTTCCCTGGAGTCGCCTCTCCATGGCAGAAGCCCTCGGACGGGTTCGCGAGCTCAACCATAGGATCGGGGAGCTGGCCTCCGCGCGAAACATTCCGCTGGTGGAGCCCAAGGGGCAGTGGTATGGCCTGGATCCCATTCACATTCGCATCCGTCACTATCGAGCTGCCTGGGGCGAGATCCTCCAGAACTGGCTGACCGAGAGTCAGGAACCCGTCGCAGCGACAGGCTCCTTCCGGCGCTGGCTCGAGCTGCATCGCGTGCGGCCCGAGCGGTGGTGGTTCGCAGGCATTGAACACCGGCGCGAACAACCTTGCCGCACACTCGCGGACGGCAGCACGATTTCGCTCTATTGAGGTCTTCACGGAAAAAACTCGCTCAGGCCCCGCACGACTGAGATTCCCCGCAACCGAGGCTGTTGCCTGGCCCGAGCGGCTGGCACTGACCCCCACCGGGAAGCGTAGGCGGCTCGCCGAGAAACAAGTTGCCGAGAATGGTCGTGGCGTCACTGATGTCTATCGCGCCGTCTCCGTTAGCGTCGAATGCAGCCCGGCAAGTGGCTTGGACGTCACCCAGGAACAGGAACCCGAGAACTGTAATCGCGTCCGCCATATCCGTCCCACCGTCGCCGTTGGCATTCCCCTGGATGAAATTCGCGACTGAAACACAATCTGCATCCGGAAGACGGACATCGTTCGAATCATCTCGCCAGCCGGCAAGTACGCGCAACGAGTCGATGGCCCTTTGATAAGGCAAATGGGAGATACTGTTGGCAACACTGTCGTCGTAGTACCAGGGTGGATCATTATTCTGACCTGGAAAACTACTGGTTACGTACTCGCCAGGATTGGTAACTCCGGAAAAAATATTATTCCGGGCCCAAATATCGGCATCTGCACTTTCCTCCTTATCCATCTCAACCCAGGGATCATCAGGCTGCGAGATCGCTCGGAATACGTTTTCTTCCACCATCACACGGCTGTTGCGGGCAGCCCCAACACCGACGCTATCCCAGTTTTCAAAGACATTGTTAAAGACGTGAGCAATGGCATCTTGAGCTCGTGGCATACGCGCTTTCACATTTACAAAGCGATTGTTGTAGACACTTACAAGGTTTTGGAACGCGTAGATTCCCAAGCTATTTCCTTCTTCGTCTTTGTCTCCGGGGTTTCCGTTGTTTCCGATCAAGATGCCCTTGTAACTGTTCTTGAAGAGGTTGTGTGAAATGCTGATATGGGCTCGCTTCCGGGAGGACGGGTGAGCGATGGAAATGCACTCGTCAGCACAATCGTCGAAGGTACACTGGTTGATCCAAATATTGTCGTAATACACGCTTTTCATTTGTTGTTCTGAGGTAGCGTTGTCAATGACAATGACATCCTTGAAACATTGCTTGTCTAGCTCAGAACAGTCGCCTTGTACACCTTCTGGAGAACATTGGTCGCCGTTCGGTGCACGGCTGGGCCCATCCCCTTCGATGATTTGCAAAAAATCCAGGTGGGTGATGATAATATTTTTAGCGCTGCGGATCGCAAAAACTGCGCTCATATTGCGCAACCTGAACTCCTCCTTGACCGCCGTGCACTCACAAACACCCGAACAATAGCGAGTCCATACGGCGTCTTGGAAATCGTAGATCTTCCGAATGGACACATGGGATCCTCGACCGTCGATGGTCACGTTGTCTCTCTTGAGGAGATTGAGAGGCGTGTCGATGTAAATGGGTTTCTTGACATTCGGAGGAAAAACATCCGGACAAAACACGATCCAGACGGGTCCGGTCAGAACTTCCAGAGCATATCTCAGGGTCCCGGGCTCGAAACTATCATCCCTGCTAGTGACTGTGTACAGCTCCCCGCCCAGCCCCCCGGTTGTTCCGGCTGCATAACCCTTCGGAGTCAAAGAGTTGAATAACGTGGAAACGTGGACGGTATCCGCCAACGAGACGGACGCGACGCAGAGAAGCCAACCGAGTGTGAAACCGGCGACCTTCTCGAAAGGTCTGGACTTGCTGAGAATCCTGGGAAAACGGGACTTGTGGACGCGCTCGTGACCTTTTGCATCCAACCGATTCAGCTTCGTGTTCGTCGGGATCATCTTGGATTACTCCTGGCTCCCGGGGCGCTTTCCTTGACCTGCCTTCGTGTTCCTGGAGTCACCCGCGTGACCCCTCTGCGATGGTTAACGAACAACCTGGGACTTCTCAGACAGTAAAATAAGAGAAACCGGGGGCGGGACTCAGGCATATCGCCGACAGACAGCTTGACCCACATCAGACGGCCACGGATAATACCCTCGTAGTCCGCGATGACGCATCGCTTCTCAGGGGTTGACTCAACGATTCGTCACCGAATGACGACGAACCCAGGAAGTAACGCGGGAGTCATCATGACGCGCCTTCGCCTTCTCGGCTCGCTCGTTCTCTTCACGTTCCTCTCTGCCGGGCCCGATCTCGCCGGACAGCGAGTACTACGATCTTCTCGAGGTCGTCGCCCAGTACGACAACTGGCTTCACCCGGCTTGCAACAAGCAGTAAAACGCGGTGGCGGCGAAAGTCGCCACCAGGTGTTTTTGGTGACACGGGGAGGTTGTCGGGGCAAAATTGCGGGAGCGATCGGACCTGATCTGTTAGCGACAGGAGGATTCCTCCATGAAAACTTCGTTCTGGATTACTCTTCTCTGTGTCTCGAGTGCTTCCGTGTTCCGGGTGGACGCCTGTTCCTGCGAGGTGCTATCGTCCGAGCAGTCCTTTGCACTCGCCGACGTTGTTTTCAGCGGCACGGTTGCCGCGATCGTCGAGGATGCTGCAACGCATCACGTTTTCATAGACCTGCTGGAAGTCTGGAAGGGCGAGTTAGCGCTCGGGGGGCTTGTACGCGTCGATACCCCCAACAACTCGGCGGCGTGCGGTATCTTGTTTCAGGTTGGCGAGGAGGGGGTGATCTTCGCCTTCGGCGGGTCGGATACCCTGAGTGCAAATAGCTGTGTACCCAACGCGCCGCTTTCGCGCGCCAAGGCGACGGAGCTTTTCGGCCCGCCTCTCGCCGTCAATCCGCTGAGCGTTGAGTTCCAGCGTGGGGATGTCAACGGCGACGGTGGGATCGACATCGCCGATCCCATTAACAGTCTCAGCTTCCAGTTCCAGGGCGGTTTTGATCCACCGTGCCTCGAGGCTCTGGACTTCGACGACGATGGAGAAGTCGACATCGGGGACGCCATCGGCAGCCTCCAGTATCAGTTTCAAGGAGGCCCGCCACCCGCCGAGCCGTTCGGCTCCTGCGGGAAAGATCTTCTCGCCGTTTTTCCCGATACCTGCGAGCGTTTTCCCGCCTGCCCGCTCAAACCCGACGTTAACGAGATCGTCCGCGTCGAGCAAGTGGGCGGCGAGGTCGAGATCGAGCTCTCGACCACCCGTCCCTTGATACCGCGAGCGCTCATTCCGATTCTCTGCATCGGCACTCAGGACTTCAACCGCCTCCGCCACCCGGAAGGCCGGCTCGACCGAATGATCTTCACTTTGACCCCAGAAGAGTTCGACGGGCTCGACGACAGGTCGTACGTGGCGATCCACCACGGCGATCAGTGTCTGCTCACGTTCCTCGACCAGATGCGGCTCTACTGGGACCTCTGGATCTTCGGACCGCTCGAAGGCGGGTCGAATACCGGGTGGTGAATCCAGTTCACTCTAGTTGAGAAAGCCGACAGCGATGCACGGCTGAACGCTTTTTAGCTACGGCGAAGCTCCGGGATCAGCCGAAACGAACGTAGATGGACTTCAGCATCCTTCTTATCACGGACGAACCGGAGACCGGTAGGTCTCTCGAGGACGCGCTGCGTCGTGACGGTGTCCGTACTGTGATCGTTTCGCCGGAGTTGCTGCCCGGGGAGCTCGAGCTCAGTGCCGCGCATGCTGTATTCGTGGATTCTAATTGCGGCGACGAAGTTGTCGAGCGAGTGGCGTCCGGAGTGGCCTACACGGTTGTTGTTGGTGAAAAACACCAGAGCGCTGCCGTTCTCCACGCCCTCCGAGCCGGCGCCCGTGACTACCTGTCGCTAGAACTTCTCGACGAAGAGAGCGAAGCCGTACTCGAGCGCGCGAGGGCCGGAAGTCTACAGAGCGAAGCCGTACTCGAGTTCAAGGACAAAGACGGCGAGCTAAGCGAGGTGAAGCTCACGGGGAACGTCTTCACCATGGGTCGGGATACTTCCAATAACCTTTGTCTCGACTCCATCGTGGTCTCTCGCTTCCACGGGCAGATCGTTCGAAAGCAACAAGACTACGTTGTCGTCGATAAAGGAAGTCGCCACGGCATCTTCGTAAACGACGACCGCGTGAAGGAATGCAGACTCACTGACGGGGCCCAAATCCGACTCGGGAATGCCGGAGCGCCGATCGTTACCTTCAGACGGGGGTCGAAAGCGCGAGAATCGGTCCGCAGCCATTCTCTCCCGGGAGAGTATTCCCACCCGGAGATGAGGGCTATCTCGAGTCTGGTGGACACTTTTCTCAAGCTGAACGGTGATCTGCTCCTTGAAGATCTGCTGCAGATCGTTGTCTCTCGGTCCATCGAACTGGCCGATGCGGACCGGGGAATGATTCTGCTCGCCAAAAGCCAGCCGCGGGCCATTCGTGATGACCTCAACGAGGCTGACGACACTGTCGCGCAGGAATCCTTCGAGTCGATCGAGGTGGAACCCGCTGCTACAAAGAAGGGGGGCAATGCGTCAGATCTCAGCGTGGCGATCGCCCGCAACCAGGATGGCACCCCGATCGAGGAAGAGGGGTTGATGATCAGCCAAAAGATTCCTGAAGAGGTCATGAAGACCGGCCACGGCCTGATTCTCGAGGATCTGCTGGCCCCGGAAAGAATGGAGGCCCATCCTTCCACCATAGAAATCGGCGTTCGTAGCGCCATGTGTGTTCCTCTGCGTGCGCGTCCCACGGGCTCCGAGGCCTCGGGGCAGCACATCCTCGGCGTACTTTACGTTGACAGCACCACCCGGTCGCAGCCCTTCTCGCAACAGGTTCTCCATGCGTTCGAGTCGCTGGCTTCGGAGGCGGCTCAGGCTATCTTCAACTCGCAGCTTTACGAGGAATGCCTCGAGAAACGAGAGCTGGATGCAGAGATGCGCATCGCGCGCACGATTCAGCAGAACATCCTGCCCCCCAATGCTTTCACGAACGCGTGGATGGAGCTTTACGGCACTTCCCATGCGAGTAGGGAAGTGGGTGGCGACCTTCTAGACTACTACCCTTTCGAGGAAAATAGGGTGAACCTGATTGTGGGAGACGTCTCGGGAAAGGGCATCCCGGCAGCGATTGTCTCCTCCATGCTCGACGGCCTCTGTTACGGGTTCGGAATACATCTCAGCCAGACACCCGAACTCTCGACGGTGGCCGGTCAAATCAATCGTTACCTGGTCTCGAAGTCTGGCACACGCAAATTTGTCTCCGTGCTCTACGGTACGTTCTGGGCCGATGGCCGCTTCGCCTACGTGAACGCCGGTCACAACCCGGGCTTGTGGATCAAGAGCACAGGAGAGATCGAGCTTCTCCGCTCTGGCGGAATGATCATGGGCATGTTCGAGGAGGCGACGTACAAAACGGAAGAAATCATCCTCGCTCCCGGTGACACGCTCATTCTCTACTCCGATGGCGTTACCGAGGCTCGCGTTTCCGACGGTGAGCTATTCGGCATGGAGCGTCTGCAGCAAGCCTCCCTCGCCGCCCGAGGAGGGAATGCAAAGGAAATTCACGATTCCATCTGCGCTGCAGTCACCCGACACACCAAGGACGCACCCCTGCTCGACGACCTGACCGTGATGGTGGTGAGACTAAAGAATAGTGAATAGTGAATAGTGAACAGAGAATTTGAATGAATAGCTGAAAGCTGATCGCTTTTTCAGCTTGCGCCCTTCGACAAGCTCAGCATCACCGCTCCCTTACGGAAAATTGTCACCTCTCCGCTCGACTGCGACAGAACCACGGCAATGCTGTTCGTCGCCTCGGTGATGGCGCACCCCGCACGGTGTCGGCTTCCGTAGCCTCCGGGGAGATTCGCGTCCTGGACCACCTTCAAATAGGTTCCGGCCGCCATCACGACCCCGTCCCAACGAACTACGAACGCACCGTCAATCACAGCGAACTCCTTGAGCGTCTCCTTGAGCGTCGGATCGAGAATGTTGCGCTGGTCCTCGGGGTAACCGCGAAACGGGTTCATCACCATCTGCTGAGAATAGCTCGCGAGGACCTCTGGATCCCCCACCACAAAAATGGTTCCCACGGGCTTGCCTTCCCTCCCCTCCGCCGCGAGTTCGCTGGCCAGGGTGATCACGCGCTCCAGGACTCCGGGCAGGACCCCATCCGACATTTCACTCGAGCTGCTGACGAAGCGTCCGAACTCGCTCCCGATCTCGAGAATGGATATGCCGTCCAGAGCTCCAGACCGGGTGCCGGCAAGCACCCCAACAACGTCTCCACGGCGAATAAACCCGTTGGTGAAGGCCATCAACGAGACGAAGCGTATACGCGCATACCGGCCCAGCGCCATCTGCGGTAAGAGAATAGTCCTCGGAACCAGCTTTTCCGCGTCCTCCTGAATCCGTGCCGAACTGGTTACGACGATGAAATTTTTTCGCCCCGGCATTCCCTTCAGAAGCTTCAGATCATCCCTTCTTTCGATCGCGAGGATGATAGCCTTGAGCCCCAGTTCATTCCGCATCCTCTTTGCGTGACTGATAAGGACCTGCGAACGCTGTCGTGCCTTGCGTCCAGGAGCGCTGATTTCCTGCGCATCGAGCAACGCCAGGATGCCGCGAGGATCCGGCTCCTCGATGATCTTCTCGCGTACCGTGTCGCTCTTCAGCACATTAGCTACTGCGGCAAGCACGCGCAGGTGCTCGTCAGCAAGCGACTCGTTCCCGACGACAAGGACGACCAGGCGAACCGGTTGGTCCGTATCGAGGCCATAAGGAAATCCGGCCGGATTCCGCGCAATAGCGAGGGCAATCCCGTTAATGCAGCCGACACGCGCCTGCGGTATAGCAACGCCCTCGCCGACGTAGCTATTCACCGTAGCTTCACGCTCCTGCGTCGCAGCAAGAATTTCCTCAACCACGTCAGACGTCGCATTCTCGACGACCACCGCCGCCAAGGACCTCAGGAGGGCATCCTTGGACCCAACGACAGGCTCGAGAATGGCCGCCGGGCGCAGGTAACGTGAAAGGCTGGCGGCTTGCGCCGTAGACTTCTCGCGAGGTGCCATTAATCAGGCACCCGTAATCAACTTACGAAGGAGATGAACTCCCTTGCGAATGTCCGCGATCACCTGGGCCTGGTCTTCGCTGGCTCGCTCCACGACCAACGGGCCTGAATACTCACTACCAGCAAGGGCTTCCAGAAACTCTGACATCCCGACTTCACCTGCTCCGAGCGGAACCTCCTCGCCCCAGGCCCCTGGCGTCTGTGGCGCACGCCCATCCTTTAAATGCACGTGAACAATGTCTGCTCCGAGAAGCTCCACCGCATGAATGGGATCTCCCATGTCATAGAGTATCATGTTGGCGGGATCGAAGTTGACCTTGAGGCTCTCCATGGACAGCTCGTCGAGTGTACGCCGCAAGAGCTCCGCCGTTTCTTGCCCTGTTTCCATGGCGAAGATGACGCCCTTCTGATCGGCATAATCAGCAGCCTCACCGAGCGAGTCGAGAAAGCTCGCCCGGTCGGAATCGGTAGGTTGAGGAATGAACCCGGCGTGGCTCGCAAGCACCTCCACTCCGAGCTCTGCCGTCATTTCCACGGCACGCTTGAAAGTCTCCAGTCTTTCCCTCCGGGTTGCCGGATCACCAAAGCCGCCGGTCTTTTTGATGGTTTCGGGAGTCGTGTAATCCTCCCCCGCATAGCCGATCATCGTGGCTGAGATATCGAGATGTGCGTTCTTGAGAGCCTTGATGAGGTCAGGCCCTTCGTCCCAGACGGCGTGGTTCGGATCCCCCAGCGCCACGTGGGTGCACGCCGCTCCGACTTCCTTGAGGAGCCTTTGAAGCTCTGGAACGCTCTTGACCTTCAGAGACCAGCTGCAGACACCTATCTCCGGCATCGCCATACTATCGCTGAGCCCTCCCCCCCGCCTTTCTGCTGATGACCGAGTTGGTTACCGTGCCGATTACGGCGTTGACCACCCTGTTGATCAAGTGTTGGTCAGTTGTCACGGAACTTATCATGACAACTGTCGCAGCTTTTTTCGACCGCGGCATGAAGCCTCTTCACCTCTTTGGCGTCTTTCTTTTTAGCCGCCTTGGCCATCTGCAGCGCGTCCGTTTTCATGCTGTCGGCGAAGGCCAGCCATTGCTTGTTCTGGCGATTCTCATCCACGTGGGTGGTCAGGTTGGCCATCTCCGCGAGGAAGTTCGCCTCGCGCCTCAGGTTCTTGAACTTCTTTGCATCAATCTTCTTCGGCATGTCATAGAAAACATCGTCCATAAAGCCCATGAGGTCGTCCAGAGGAGCTGCGAACTTGTAGCAATCAGCACCCTCTTCGGCTTCCGCCTTACTCGCCGCCGCACTCCCGGCCCCGTTTAGAATCTGGAAACTGGCAAAGGCCAGAGGCACCAAAAGAGCACTCCCCGCGACCGTCACCTTCCAGCTGAAGTTTCCCATGTTTTCTCCTGATTCTTGAGCAATGATCCATCCAAGCTAAGCTGTTAAGTACATAGACAGGACTATTTTGGCCGAGCAGGTTTTCCAGTCAAGAGGAAGATTTCCGCCGACTTCGTCCCCGTCCCCGTCCCCGAGCCGGCCCCTCCTACTTCTTGCGCCTCCGTTTCTTCTTCTCTTTCGCCGAGTGGGCGTCAAGGAGAAAGTTCAAAAGAAGGGTCTGTATCGAGAGCTCGTCTTCCACAGAGTCCTGCTTGCCGAAGTGGCTCAAAACGACCGTGACGACTCCCGGCGTTCCAGGCGGAACGCGTCTGCTACCGGCAGGAATCTTTGACTTTCCAGGGCGGAACGCAAGCGCGACCAGGCCATCCCCTTCGGCCCGCTTCCCCAGCTGCCCGCTCGTGAGAATGGGGACGATGCGCTTCTTTTTCAGCACGTGGAGCGCAAAGCTCTCGTCGTCGATCATCCACCGGTGTTTCACCACGATCGTCGAGGGTCCTGGTTCTGCAAGTTCTTCAAGCGGAATCGCCTCTGTGGCGGCACCTCCCTGGCCAGCCCCATCCTCGGACGCGGGTGGATCATACAGGTCCGTGAATTCCGGCTCGAAGATCCCTTCCAGGTACGGATGCGACCCCATTCCGCGTGATGGCATGACGTCGACGACGCCGGTTCTGAGAACGGTACCCGCGGCCACGAGGCCCGGAAAGGCTGGCTCCACCAGCTCCTTGATCGTCCAGTCCTCGCAGAAAAGATACCCGCCGGCGAAGACGAACTTCCGGATCTTCTCGATGGCTGCGCCGGAGAGCCGGCCGCTGAACTCTTTGTGCACGTTGCAGCCACTACACGTTTTCAGGCGGTTTTTTGTCTCTCCGCTTGGTTTGCAAGTCGGACAGATGCAGAACTTATGAAACTGCGCGCAGTTCACGAGGATCGCACCGACCCCTTTGAGGTTGTAGTCGAGAAAATCCTCCCTGCGCACGACGCTGTGGGGAATGTCCATGTCCGACAGGACATGCTCCATGTAATCGTTGTTGAGGTCCTTCTTGGCCTTCTTCGTGAACTGGGCGCTGAGCACCACGATCGCTTTCGGGTCAGCCTTCTCGACGCCAAGAAACGCATCTCGCCGCGCTCGATCGGGGCTGAGCTTCAGATATTCCACCGCCGTCCTGCCGGAGACACCCTCGAGATCCTCTGGCCGCGGCAAAGGCTTGGTCTTGTTTTGCTCCCACCAACCCCTCCAGTTGACGTCGCTGGGGCCTAACTCCTTGCCAGTGATGGCCGTGAGGCCTTCGATCGCTATCCATGCCAGCCGGGTCGGCTCTGCAGGGCGTTTCTCAGATTCGGCACCGAGGAGCTCGATGAGGGTTTCCACCGCTTCGCGACTCCGGACTCTGCTGATCCGCTTGGCAATTAGCAGTCGCACTTCCGGGGGAGAGTCGAAAAGAAGCTCACGAAAAGCCGGCACCACATGGGGGGAAGAGCTCTTCGCCAGGCCGTAGAGGAGGTCGCGCGCGATGGGCTGCGATTTTCTCTTCTTGACGAACTTCCCCAGCGTCTCGAGGGCGGCTCGGTCCGTGAAGGAAATGGCGCCTCCCAGGAACGACCAGTACAGCGAGTCCTCCGATGCCGGAATCTTTCGCAGAAAAGTCAGCACCAGCTTCATGGCCGCCGGTCCACCCATCTGGCAAAGCCCCTCGAGCTCCCGGTCTACAGCTTCGGTATCACTCGCCACAATGGCCCGTTTCAACGCGGACTTTGCGGCGCTCAGGGACTCGGCCGCTGCGACCGTACCCGCCGAGAAACTGGCGCCGACGGCGAGCAGAAGAATACAGCCACCGCAACAAGGCCTGTGAACCATGAGAAGCACCTCCGAAAGCTGCCTTGGCGAGCTCCACGCCCAATCGTACCGCCGGCTGCGGTCGATTCAACGTCAATACGTCGCCCTCCCACCGGAAATGTCGAAGCAGAATCCTGTCGAAAAACTCATCTTCTCGGAGGACAGAAAAACGACCAGGTTGGCGACTTCCTCGGGCTGTCCCGTTCTGCCCATGGGGATCTTCGAGACCATGTACTCTTGCACCTCGGGCGCCACTTGCTTCACTATCTCCGTCTCGATGACCGCGGGCGCGACGCTGTTGACGAGAATCCCGCTCTGTGCCACTTCCTTGGAATAGGCCTTGGTCAGTCCGATCACGGCCGCCTTGGTCATGGAGTACGGCACGAGATTGGGATTTCCCTCCTTGCCGGCGATGGAGGCGATGTTGACGATACGGCCGTACCCGGCCTTCACCAAGTACGGATGAGCCGCGGCACAGGCGAAATACACGCCCTTCAGATTGATCGCTATGATACGGTCAAGATCCTCCTCCAAGTGCGACTCGAGCCCACCCTGAGCACCTGCGATGCCGGCGTTGTTGACGACGATGTCGAGGCGACCGAACCGTTGTACTGTTTCCGCGACGACACGCTCATGGTCCGCCTTTTTGGTCACGTCGATTTTTGCGAACACCGCCCGCTTTCCCGACGCGTCCAGCGCCCGGGCGGTCTCCGCGCCAGCGCTCTCGTCGACGTCTGCGATGACCACTCCCCCGGCTCGAGCCTCGAGGAAAGCTTCGGCGCAGGCACGCCCGATTCCACGAGCTGCTCCGGTTATAATCCCGACCCTGGACTGTAAAGGCATTTTGGTTCTCCTGAGCTAAGTTTACGTGTGAGGCGCCCCAGGCTCTGGCGTTTTGCGCGTTTACCGCCAACAATATACCAAATGGATCGCTATTCCCGTCAGACCCTGTTTGCACCCATCGGCCCCCGAGGCCAGGAGCGCCTGCGCGAATCCCGCGTCCTCGTAGTCGGCTGCGGCGCACTGGGCACCCACTCTTCGGAGCTCCTGGGACGCGCCGGAGTCGGACATCTCCGCCTGGTGGATCGAGACATCGTCGAGTGGTCCAACCTCCATCGGCAAGCCGGGTTCGAGGAAACGCACGCGCGCGACGGTACGCCCAAGTCGGAGGCGCTCGGGTCCTGGCTCGGCCGTGTCAACTCCGAGGTGAGCGTCGAAGCCCGCGTCAACGATTTCAACTTCACCAATGCGATCGACCTCGCTGAAGATTGCGACCTCATCATCGACGGCACCGACAATTTGCCCACTCGCTTCCTCCTGAATGACGTAAGCTACCGCTTACGGATTCCGTGGATCTACGCTGGGGCCATTGGCGGCACCGCCCACGTGCAATTCTTCTCTGGAGAACAGGGTCCGTGCCTGCGCTGTCATCAGAGGGATCTTCCCCCACCCGGCACCATCGCCACTTGCGATACTGCGGGCGTGATCGGGCCAGCCGCCGCCATGGCGGCGTCCTGGCAAGCCGGGCTCGCCTTGCGCTTTCTGGCGCAAAGGACGCCGTCGAGCCTCCAGGGGAGGAAGGCCATTTTTGAGCCCTGGGACCTGGCCGCGCGAGTCGTCCTGGCAGAGGCCGACCCGGAATGCCCCGTCTGCTCGAAGGGCGAGTTCACCACCCTCGAGGGAGCCCTCCTCGACCGTGCGACCCTCCTCTGCGGTAGGCGTGCCGTGCAGGTCCTCCCAGCAGCTGGAAAGCGCGGTGGCATGGTCCTGACCGAGATTGCGGCGCGGCTCGAGGCCGTCGGCGCCGTCGAGCAGCGCCAGGGTCTGCTGCGTTTCGACGCGGGGGAGGGCTTCCGGCTCACACTTTTCGGTGACGGGCGTGCCATTTTCGACGGCTTGACGGACCCGACCAGGGCTCGTAGTCTTTACACTCGTTTCATTGGAGAGTAGTTCCCCTTTTTCTCATCATTCTCGGGTTCAGCATGAAAGCCCTCTCACGACTCATAGCTCCTGACAGAATCACCTGGCTCGATCAGAAGACCAAAGGCGACGGCCTGCGCGCAATGGTCGATTGCCTTTGTAATTCCGCGGATTTGGAGCACCCCGACGATATCTACCACGCCATTCTGGAGCGCGAGAAACTCCTATCGACGGGTTTTGGCCTGGGGTTGGCCATTCCCCACGCCAAACTGAGCGGAATCAGGGATTTCGTCGTCGGGCTCGGGATCCACAAGCTCGGTGTCCCGTTCGATTCTCTGGATGACAAGCCGGTGCACGTGCTCGTGATGATTCTTGGCCCCGACTCACGTCAGGAAGACTATCTCAAGGTGCTTTCCCGGGTCACCGCGTTCCTCAAGGACAACCGCGAGCGCCTCCTGAACCTGGAGAGTGCGCAGAAAGTCTTTGATCTGACGCTGGACTATTAGCCGGCGGGACCACATTCGTCAGACCATTGGCGGGCTGCCAACGCGTTTTTTTTTACGAAAACGAGCACTCAAGATCCTCCATACAAAAAATACGGACAGACACTGACAGCGAAGGAGCCATTGAATGACCGTCGATGTGAAACAAATCGGCACACGGGTAGAGGCGGAAAGTGCTTTCGTTGGCAAGCTTTTCAGCCAGATCCGCCACCGCGTGGTCGGACAGGATCACCTCGTAAGAGCCCTTGCAACCGGCCTCCTCTCCAACGGGCACATCCTGCTAGAGGGTGTTCCGGGCCTGGCGAAGACTCTTTCGGTGAGCACTCTGGCGGACACCATCCAGGCCGACTTCCAACGCCTCCAGTTCACGCCGGACCTCCTCCCCGCGGACCTCATCGGGACCCTGATTTACAACCCGACTTCGGGCGAATTCACGACTCGCAAGGGTCCTATATTCGCCAACATCATCCTCGCCGACGAGATCAACCGCGCGCCCGCCAAGGTCCAGAGCGCGCTCCTGGAGGCCATGCAGGAGCGTCAGGTCACCATCGGAGACCAGACCTATCCACTGCCGGACCTGTTCCTCGTCCTGGCGACACAGAACCCGATCGAGCAGGAAGGCACTTATCCGCTGCCGGAGGCGCAGGTGGACCGATTCCTCTTCAAGGTGCGCATCGATTATCCCACGAAGGAAGAAGAAAGGGAGATTCTGGATCTCATGGCGGGTGCGGCAAGAGCCACGGCCCCCGTGGAAGCCATCATCTCTCCCGATGAGATCCTCCGGGTACGCAGAACGGTAGACGAGATCTACATGGATGACAAGATCAAGGAGTACATCGTGGAGGTCATTCAGGCGACTCGTCGCCCCAAGGAATTCGGCCTCGACCTCGAGAATATCATCGATTACGGAGCCTCTCCCCGTGCGACACTCGCACTCGCAACCGCCTCGCGGGCGAATGCCTTCATCGAGCAGCGTCCGTACGTGACACCGCAGGACGTGAAGTCGGTTGCAATGGACATCCTGCGACACCGCGTCATCCTCACCTACGAGGCGGAAGCGGAGGAGCTGACGTCGGAAGACGTTATCCAGAAGGTGCTCGACGGCGTACGCGTTCCATGATAGCCAAGGATATTCTCAAGAAGGTCCGTCAGATCGAGATCCGCACGAATCGGCTCGTCGATAGCATCCTCGGTGGCGAGTACCACTCGGCGTTCCGGGGACTCGGCATGGAGTTCGAGGAGGTCCGCGAGTACCAGCCGGGTGATGAGATCCGCACGATCGACTGGAACGTTACCGCGAGAACAGGCCAACCCTATGTCAAGCGCTACCGGGAGGAACGCGAGCTGACCGTGGTGACTCTCGTCGACGTGAGTCTCTCGGAGCGCTTCGGGAGCGGCCTGCAGCAGAAAGCAGAGCTGGCAGCGGAGTTCAGCGCTGTGGTCGCCTTCTCCGCGATCCGTAACGGTGACAAGGTGGGCACGATACTCTTCACTGACAGAGTCGAGAAGTACATTCCGCCCAAGAAAGGCAAGAAGCACGTCCTGCGTGTGATCCGCGAGATCCTCGACTTCCGTCCTGAAGCACGCGGCACGGACGTCGAGGAAGCGCTCCGCTTCCTCGGCAGGGTCCTGAAACGGCGGGCAACGGTTTTTCTGATCTCTGACTTCATTGCCACGGACTTCGAGAAAGCGCTCGCCGCCGTGCGCGGCAAACATGACGTCATTGCCATACGCACCTCCGACCCGCGGGAGACGGCACTGCCGGACGTCGGGCTGATATCTCTGGAGGACTCGGAGACCGGAGAAGTGGTCGTCGTTGACTCCCGCAGCTCCCGCGTTCGGAAGCTCTTCCAATCGCGGAGCGTCGCGGAACGTTCGCGGCAAGACGATCTCCTGCGATCCCTCAAGATCGACGAACTGGAGATCACGACCGGAAAGCCTTATATCAAAGAGTTGTCGAATTTCTTCAAAATGCGTGGGAAGAAGATGTATCGCTGACGCGCGTTTCTATTTGTATAAAGACATGACCCCCGAACTCAACCTATCCCTCCCCGAAGCCCCGCGGCCACGCGCCCGGCCCGGAATGCTCCAATGGCTCACATTTCTCCTCGTGGCTGCTGTGCTGGTCCTCCTCCTCCTGGAGCAGAACGGCGCGCCGTCTGGCGACAAGGCAGGGAGCCCGCAGGAAGTCGAGCGTTTGAAGGCACTGGCTACCGACCTCGAAAGGCGCACCCTGTACCCGCAGGCGGAGCGCGTCTGGGATGAGTACATGACGGTTGCAAACCTGACGCCCGAGGAGGCGGCACGGACACTCTACCGCCGAGGGAAGTGCCTCAAGGAAGGGGGGCAATACGCAGAGGCGGCGCGGCGGCTGATGGAGGTCGAGACCTCTACGATCCCGCGCGAGGAGAAGCACAAGTCGCGCCAGTTGTTGCTCGAGTGCCTCGCCGGTCTCGGCAAGCAGGATGTCCGCGACTCGGTCGCTCGCGCCTTCGCCACCCGGGGGGAGGAGACGGGAACGGCGTTGGCGCGCATCGGCAGCGATACGATCACGAAGGAGGAGCTGCGGGCCGAGATCACCGATAGCCTGGAACAAGCTCTGAAACTCCAGGGAGCACCCCTCACCCCCTCCGAGCTCTCGCTCAAGGCCACGGAGATGGCGGAGACCCAGCTCAGCAATCCGGAATCGGCGCGCGCGGCCCTCTTGCAGGCGATTTCCTCCCGGATCCTCTACCGGAAGGGACTCGAGCGCGGCTTCGCTGACGACGCCGCCATGCTCGAGGCGACCTCCCGCTTTCGCAGGAATTTCATCGCCCATCGTGTCGTCGAGTCGGAGCTCGAGTCGGCGATGAAGAACCTCGGGACGACGGACCTCGCGAACCATTACGAAGCGCACAAGGAACGCTTTGTCGAGAAACCGGGCGCCGAGTTTTCCTACGCCAATTTTCCTTCCCTCTCCAACGCCGAAGCGGCGCTCGACAGACTGCGCGACGACTCGAGCGCGCAAGGCGAAGAGCTGCAAAAGGCGGCCGGTATGGCTGTGGCAGGCCAGCCCGTGCCCGAGATCGGTCCCTCCGCCGAGATCACCGTCCACCTGCTCGCTCTCGGAGAAGGCGAGCTCAGCGACCGCCCCATCGAGCATGACGGTTCCTTCTACATCTTCCGCATCGACAAAAAACGCCACAAGCGCCAGCTGTCCCTCGAGGAAGCCGAATCCCTCGTCAAGGCCGACCTGGCCACCCTGAAACGCAAGGACGCTATCGACTCCTTACAGGCGCAGCTCTCCCAGGAGTTCCACGTGGAGATCCTCGATGAGAACCTGCTCGAACAAGGCGCCCCGGCGCAGGCCGCGCCGCCCGCTCACGCGGCTCCCGCGACACCAGTAAAGACATCGAACACGAAACCGAGTCCGGAGCAATGAGATCTGCTTATCTTAGATTTCCCCTCCTCCTGACTCCCCTCCAGCTCCCCCCTGGAGGGGCCCTCGCCGGCCCCTCCAGACCACCCCAGCGAGTACAGCGCCGCAGAAACGCATTCGAATGGACACTAACTTTCGTGGCGCTGTACTGCGCGAGTTGCAGCAGCGACCCGAACGCTGACTCCACGAATCCATCTTCCGCCCCGGAAGAGTGGGCCGTCGAGCGCGAGTTCAACCAGGGGGCCCCGGTAACTTTTGTCCTCCGTCTGGACAAGACCGAGCTCGCCCTCTCCGGTACCGTCACCCTCGAGGAGGAGTTGAGGATCGAGGAGGGCTTCGAGGCCGATTTTCCCGAGTACCTGCCTGAGGATTTCGAGGGGTTTTCCGTCGTGGAAATCACGCGAGACAGAAAAGATGACAAAGATAAAGGTGAGGGGAACGGCAGAACGCGGAAGCGCCTGACCCTCGAGCCGAATCGGAGCGGGAAGCTCGCGATCGCGCCCCTGGCCGTTTACTTCCATCGCGCAGGAGAGGCCCAGGAGTCGCGTTTCCTCACCGATGAGATCACCGTCGAGGTGAACGGTATCGATGATATCTCTGAGCTGTCGCTGTCTCCACTGCGTGGCATCTATGAGGCCCCCCCGGAGGCCTCCTCGGCCGGCTACACGTGGGTAGTGGCCGGCGTCGGCGTGCTGGTCGTTCTGCTGGGCGCGGTCTTCTTCCTGCGGCGCGGCCCACCGAAACCGTCGCCTGCCATTGCGCCCCATGAGAGCGCCTACGAGGCTCTGCGCCGGCTCGTGGCCATGAACCTGGTCGAGAAGGGAGAGATCGAGCTCTTCTTCGTGCACCTCTCCTCCATCCTGCGCGAGTACATCGAAGGTCGCTTCCTCGTGCACGCGCCGGAGTTGACGACCGAGGAGTTTCTCGAGGAGGCCACACGAAACCCGGTACTCTCCGAGCACCAGCTCCGGCTGGGCCAGTTCCTCGCCCTCTGTGACCGGGTGAAATTCGCTCGCTTTCAGCCGGATGACACCACCATTCAGGGAGCCTTTGACGTCGTCAAGCAGTTTCTCGAGGAGACGAAGTTCATAACAGCATGAGCCCCAAAGTCTTCGAGTTTCACGACCCCTGGCTTTTCTTGCTGGCGCTTCCCGCGCTCGCCTTCCTTTATCTGCGTGTCCGTCGACGCCGCGGCTCGGCCGCGATTCTGTTTCCGAGCGTCACTCGCCTGAGGGGTCTGCGCCCCACCCTACGCCAGCGCGCACGGATCATCCTCCCAACGCTCCAGGCGCTCGCCCTCCTCGGTCTCGTGGCTGCGGCAGCGCGGCCCCGGCAGGGAGATGCCCGCACCGTGATACGGCGCGAGGGCATTGCGATCCAGATGGTCCTCGATCGCTCCTATTCGATGGTAAAAGACATGAGGTACGGCGGCGCCGAGCGCAGGCGCATCGATATCGTCAAGGATGTGTTCGTCGATTTCGTCGAGGGTGGCGAGGCTCTGCCCGGGCGGAAGACGGACCTCATCGGTCTGACCACATTCGCCCGCTTCACGGAGGAGAACTGCCCCCTCGTGCCTCAGCACGAATCGCTCATCACCGCCGTCCAGAACCTGACCACCGTCGCTCCGGTTCTGGATCGGTACAACCAGCCGGTCTGGCCGACCCAGGCGCAGCTCAGCCGCGCACGACAGCAAGGCTTCAAGCAAAACCCACTCAACGCCACGGCCATCGGAGACGGTCTCCAACGGGCCGTCCTCTCCCTGATCACCGCGGAAGAGGATCTTGCCCGCGGAGAAGACGAGGGCGGCTACAAGATCAAGGGAAAGGCGATCATCCTCCTGACGGACGGCGAAAACAACGCCGGAGAGATCGATCCCGTGGAAGCCGGAAAATACGCCGCCGCGAACGATATTCGAGTCTACTACATCCTTTTCCGTGAACAGAGCGAGACGCAGCAGACAATCTGGGGGCGGAAAGTGGTCCGCGAGCTGGACGAGGACGAGCTGCTCAAGGAGCCGCGGCAGGTCGTGGAGCCGTCGGGCGGCAGAACCTTCCTCGCCCGGAGCGGTGAGGAGCTCCTGGAGATCTACGAGGACATCGACAGGCTCGAGCGCACCAACGTCGGCCGCACCGAGTACCGCAGCTACCAGGAAAAGTATCACTGGTTCCTGATACCGGCGATGGTCTGCGCGCTCCTCTGCGTGTTTCTGGGAGAAACGTTGTTTCGTAGCATTCCGTGAATAGGTTTACATCTTCATGTTTGAGGAATTCGAGCTAGCACCCCACGCCC
>Ga0315336_1001818_pt1 | contig 37191 bp, 28 predicted proteins | sample ASW5metaG_FD_204512 | JGI IMG/M metagenome (GOLD analysis project Ga0315336, IMG submission 204512) | Ammonia-oxidizing marine archaeal communities from Monterey Bay, California, United States - ASW #5 | ecosystem: Environmental > Aquatic > Marine > Intertidal zone | place: USA: California... | reverse complement strand
CCTGTCAAGAGCTTGCGTTACCCAAGCAAATCAAGTGGTGAAACTCACCGTTGGGGATTTCAAGTACAACGCAATATTCACAGCAAAAATGAAATCGTTTCGTGGTCTCCACTTTCCAGCAATATTATTGGCACCGTGACACAGATGGGAATCTTAGAAGGTCTTCGCGATCTATCCACACAACGAAACTTCGAAATAATGCCAACTGTAACTGCTTTAAGATTAAATACACTCCAGCCCAATAGCCATGCCTCAAGTGAAAGTATCGGTAGAGCTGGAATGAACGTAAAGTACGGTATTACTTCAGGTCTTACACTAGATTTAACCGTTAACCCAGATTTCTCACAAATCGAATCTGACCGACCACAAATCGAGATCAATCAACGGTTTCCACTGTTTTTCCCAGAACTGAGACCTTTCTTTCTTGAAGGACAAGAGGTCTTTCGAACTAATGGGCCATCTCCTTTCCTGCATACCAGAACAATCATCGATCCCCAATTCGGAATGAAGCTAACCGGAAAGATTGGCCGAACAACACTTGGCCTATTAGCTGCAAATGATCAGGCACCAGGTCGTGTAGAGACCCCTCACAAATTAGCATCTGGTAAGTCAGCTAGCATTATTGCCGGTCGACTTCGTTACGATTTATACCGTGAATCTTATACTGGCGTAATGTTAATCAACCGAGAATTTGAAGATACGTACAGTCGTCTTGGCATCTTTGATAATACCCTCAGATTTGGCAAGAACCACGTTCTCGGTGCAATGATAGTTTTATCAGACCACCGTGATACAGATGGCGTTAGACGAACAGGGCATTTCATCGATATCGGAACTATCAGACAAGGGCGAAATCTAAGGTACTTTGCAGCCTTTCATTCCATTAGCCCAAATTTTAGAAATGAATCAGGATTTCTAAAGAGAACAAACCAACAGCAATTATTCGGAAGTGTATCTTACTTATGGTGGCCTGAACATTGGATTACAAACTTTGGACCTCGTATAAATTACGATCGATTGCACGACTACAAAGGAAACCTCCAGGATGAAGAAAGAGGACTCACGATGAGTGTTCTGTTCGCAAATAATATCCGCCTTTCTGCTTCCCTTAATCGAGACATGGAAAGGTTTCAGATGAAGAATTACCATAAAACACGAATTAGAATCTCCGGGCATGTAGATACAAGTCGGTATATATCCTTCTCTGCTAATCTAAGTTATGGTGATGAAATACGTTTCATTGAAGACCCCTTTCTTGGCCAAATCACAACCTACAACACATCACTGATACTACGTCCCATGTCACGTTTACAATCAGAACTTCATTTCGACACAACGCGTTTTATCGATACACGAACAAATACAGAAGTGTTCGACGTGAAGCTTCTGTACGTAAAAACAACTTATCAATTAACAAATCGACTCCTTGCACGTGGAATCATTGAAAGTAATACGTTCGAAAAAACCTTAGGAGCAAACCTTCTTGTTACTTATCGTGTAAATGCTGGAACAGTCTTTTTTATAGGTTATGACGATCGGTACAAAGTCGGAGATCAAATCGATCAGTATGCGTTTCCGACAACAACATACCAAAGAAAACAACGAGCTGTTTTCGCAAAATTCCAATACCTATTTCGACGCTAGATTGTTAAGGTGAAAAAGATGTTGATCTTATGGTCGCTATGGGAAAATTATATAGCGAACAAAATGTTGAAAATTAAGATGACTCTAATAAGTTACTTAGAAAACTTCTAATACGTAAAGCATTGGCACCAAGATCTCCAAGCCCTACACGCGAAACAGAACGAACATCAATTTTCGAACCTATTTGATGAGACACTAAACGAATAACGACATCGTCCTTAAAGCCATACCAAAACGTAACATCGGTTGCTTCTATAAGACCCAAAGTTTTGTTGCTCGATACAATTTCCCAACCTTCATTACGTGCCGTCTTTAATGCCAAATCAAAAGCATCTGACAATGTTATGTCGAGAATCAGCGATTTTAAATCTGGATACGCATTCTGCTGTACTACACCAACACTAGGATCGTAATCGAGTGTGTTTGGTGCGTCAGAACGAAGAGAAACAACATCGACAAATGTTGGAGGGTTCTCAATATCTGTCGTAATGTCGTGAATCGGAGGCAATGTAAATGCCTGGCGTTGCAAGCTATACGGCATACCAAAATTAAATATACCGATCGCAAACGCTAACACACACATACCCAAACCATGTCGGTCTTTTCGAAATCGACTGATCGCGACAAGGGTTGATAGTGCCATCGCTGCAATGCCAATGTACGCAGCCCATCGTAAAACACTAACTATAGACCCTATACCCCAATACCCTAATCTATACGCTGGGCCAGTAGCCACAAGCATTGCTAGTCCAACAATAGCAATGGCCAAAACCAAAACCGTTGGCAAGTTCAGTCTAGTAGATGTCGATAACATTTTAATTCCTATGATAAGTTATATATTCTTTAAAAATATTCAACACAGAACAAATTAGGATTAAGATGTAATTTGTTAATATTTTATGGCAGAAACTATCTAATGTGTAAAAATTTCAGCATATGCTGCCAAAAGGTATTTAGCTGAGAACTAACAAACTATGTGAAAATTTAAATAAGAAAGGATTATATGAATTTAAAAAACAGAGGTTTTGTGACGGGCGTGCTGGGTTTCGTCATCGGTTCGTTCGTCACTTCTCAATTCGTCTTTGGGCAAGATGCACATCCAATTGATGGCCCCCTTACACACGTCGCGATGGTCTTTCGTGATGTCGATAAAGCAGCCAAAACTTTCGGTGATATATTTGGTGTAGAAGTTGCGACTCCGAGAATTATTAGAAATGTACCTTTCCCACCAAGTCACGGTGGAGCCACGATGAGCGTAAAACACACAATGGTCATGACGAACAACAATATTACGCTCGAACTGTTACAACCAGTTGAGGGACCCAGCCCCTGGCAGGATTTTCTGGATAATAATGGTGAAGGCGTGCACCACCTTGCATTTACTGTGAATGACTTCAATCAAGCTGTTACTTTCCTTCGAGATAAAGGTGGTCAGTGGGTACAGGGTAATGATACCGTTAACTTTGGATACGTCGATATGACGCCTCAGCTTGGTTTTACCGTAGAAGTTGTAGGAGCAAGCGGTGTAAGAATGCCTGCCCAATAGTGATTAGAATCAAAAAAAAACAAGAGGGGCAAGATTGTTTAGGTCTTGCCCCTCTTGCTTAATGACTATTTCGTCTGTAGTTAATAATTTTCCTACGAAGAACCCAACTTAACTACGTTCTCTGCGGCTGGACCCTTTTGTCCCTGCACCACGTCAAACTCGACTCGTTCACCTTCAGTAAGGCTCTTAAAACCCTCACCTTGGATAGCAGAATGATGCACAAACACATCTTTTTCGCCATCGTCTCGTGTTAAGAAACCAAATCCCTTACTGTCATTGAACCACTTCACTGTTCCTGATACTGGCATTTCCGTACTCCATTGTTAGGATACTCGTCGGAGTGCGGACCTACCGTACGCCGACTACACATCTATACCGAAAACCTAGCCATGAACGATGTCCAGGGTTCCGGGTGTTCGAATTGAACGTATCAGAATGGCCGGATTCGGCATCGCTGTCAAGTTGCTTTCGTATTAAACGTTCCTACTGACTCTCCTTACCCCCTCTTCGAGTCTAGAGCTTCAGAGGTCTCCCTGGGACGATTTAACACTAAAACTAGGACATTAATAATACTCTAATGGAGAATCTTAGAGCCTAAAACCCTCTTCTTTTAACCAATATTGGACATAGAATAAACTATATCTTTTAAGTACCTGACATGTTTTTACGTTGTAATTAGTGTGAATAAGATATGTACAATTAATATAGAAATTACTAACAAATAGTAAGCTCTTGAGAATGGGTTGTTCACTAGTTTGCACCCAAACTGAAAGGCGAGTAAATCTCAATGTCTTTATTAAAACTACTGGGATTACGTGAAGACCAGCTAGAAGGCGTTAATACCGACAAAGTCAAGGTTGATGCAATACATCGTATCGTCTCACTGCTCGAGACACTTCCAGAAGATCGGGCATACTACTTAGCGACCTTCGCATATATCCTGGGTCGAGTTGCTCATGCCGATTCGAAGATTAGTTCAAGAGAAATAGAGAAAATGCAGGAAATCGTCTGTCTGCTTGGCCATTTGCCACAAGAACAGGCTATGTTGGTAGTTGAAATAGCTATAAAACAGGTTCAACTCTTTGGCAGCACCGAAAACATTTCAGTCTCGAAACAATTTAAAAAAATGACAACACCCGAACAGCGGGAAGAACTGCTTGATTGTGTCTTTGCTGTATCAGCTGCAGACGAATCCATCACCGTCGTTGAAGAAGGACAGGCTCGTCAGATCTCTATGGAACTCGGGATGACACATGATGAATTTATTGATGCACGTGCTGCATTCCTGGAACATATCGAAGCCATAAAAGGCTTTCAGAAATACTTGTAAAATTTCCCCAAAGGCCAACAGGGTAAATAGCTTGTCTCAGCTTTCGGCACGAGTTTGTGCAGGGGTAGCAGATGGATCTGCATCCAACATCACGGCTACCCAACGGAGGTCCTTAGTATTCTCTAAAGCGATTTTAACAACCATCGTTAATGGAACAGAAAACAGCATACCAATCGGACCCCAAACCCAACCCCAAAAGACAAGCGAAACAAAAATAACTAAAGTTGATAAACCGAGACGCCTACCCATTAGTATCGGCTCTATAACAGTCCCACACACAAGGTTGACACCAACGTAAACTAAGGCAACGAGACTAGCCGTCGCAAAATCAAACTGTACGAGCGCTAGAAGTACTGCTGGGACAGCTGCAATAATCGACCCAAGGGTTGGGATAAAATTTAACACAAAGACAATAAGCCCCAACAATAAGGCAAAGTCTAAACCTATTACAGCAAGACAAAGTCCTACAACAATACCAGTGCCCGCACTAATCAATGTTTTAATAACCAAATAGTTCTGAACTTGACGAATCATCTGTTCAAGTTGACCGAAATGGGTCTCTTTTCCAAGTGCCAAGCGAAGCTTCGAGCTAAAACCAGTAGCTTCAACGAGAATAAAGACTACAGTCAATAGCACTAAAAAAGTATTAGAGGTAAACGAAGCTATAGCACCCAACGTGCCTCCCAATAAGTCAAAAATACCAACTGGAAATAGATTAAAAGCACTCCATTCTTCAGTTGGTAAACCAATGTCATCAGCTAACACCATTACGGATTCGATTAAACCTTGCAACCTATATTGGTAGCGAGGCACTTCAATTGTAAACTCATTAACCGCTCTTCCAACTATTAACCCTAGTAGGCCTACAACTGCACCCGCTGATAGAATCGTACAGAAAACAGCCAAAGCCCTAGGCACGCGTCGGTGTTGAAGCCAACGCATGAACGGAACACTAACAACCGCGAGACAGACAGCGACAAGGAACGGTAGTACTAACTGTGCCGCTGCTCGCAATCCAGCTACGATGACAACCAGACAGGCAGCACCTACAAGGTACCTCGTACCAACGTCAAAGTAAGGCCGACTTGCTAGACTCATCATGTCCTCTCGAAAAGTGTTAAAGCGAACTTTGAATCCTCATCAATCCATTGTTGGAACAGTCTAAATTTTACTTGTTCGCCCATTTTAATAACTTCCTCAGGCTCGTATTTATAAGAATTCTCAGTCAAAATTCGTTCGCCTTTTGAAAAATATATATGAGAATTAGTTGCTGACATATAAACGCTTTGGTCGATCTGGCTTTCTAAGTACATTTCAATACGGGAATGCTCTTTATGCCATACGACTAAATGCTTGAACTGATTTAGTTTAAAATCCGCACCGAGATCATAATTTAGACGGGCCAAAATATTTAAATTGAACGCAGCTGTAATACCAAGTGGGTCGTCATAGGCCAACAGTAGTTCTGACTCTGGTTTCACTAAGTCAGCGCCTAGAAGCAACCGATCTCCAGAGTGACATTGGGATTGAATCTGTTGCAGTAACCGGTTAACGTCTTCCGGACTCAAGTTGCTAACATTTGAACCGAGGAATAGCACGAGAACACTCCCAGACTCATTACGATCACTTAGGGCCTGCCGAAGACCAGATTCATAAGTTGCTTTTTTCGGAAAGATCGAAACCGATGCATGTCTAGAAAGTGTCAATTTAGATAGCTCCAAAGCTGTTGATGAAATATCGACGAGGTGTGCATGTACCAAATGGTCGAATTTGTGAACTGCTCCGAGCAACAAGGATAACTTTACCCCGCTTCCGCTTCCAAGCTCAATGACTGTGTTAAACGATTTCCAATTGGCAAGAATATCAGTGCCATGCTGCTCGAGAAGTCTTTTCTCGCCACGCGTGATCTTGTACCACGGAAGTTCACAAATCGCTTCAAAGAGTTGTGAACCAAGTGTGTTGTAAAGATACTTAGACGGTAACTGCTTTTGCTTTTCGCCTAGCCCACGGGTTACGTCTTGAGCCAACTCAAAGACTGGATTGACATTTAAAACATCCTGTACTTGTTGGAGCTTCATATTCTCAATCATTACGCATCTCGGACGCATCGAAACGTCGCGTACGCATACGGATAGTCTGGCCTGAACCAGTTTCTAAAACTTCGACGAATTAGACAATGACCAGTAGCAGGAGATGCGCCCTTAACCACAAAGTGGTCACCATCAAAAAAATCTGCTGAGTATTCTGGATATGATGCCATCGCTTTGAAACCTGAAAATCCGTGAAACACGGTAGAGGTCCACTCCCAACCATTACCGACTAGATCCGTAACACCCCACGCACTCGTGCCATCTGGATAAGAGCCAACCGGAACAGGATCATAGTATTGGAAACCAAAATTTCCTCTTTTTTTGTCAGGTTTAGTGTCACCCCACGGGTAATAACGTTCCACATTGTCTGGTGTTCCATAAGCAGCACGATGAAATTCAACCTCACTCGGCAAACGCATCCCTTTCCATGTAGCATACGCCATGGCCTCATCGTGAGTAACATAAACTGGCCACGAAGCCGGAAGTTCGAATTGATCGAACATGCCTCGCCACATCCAGCGGTCACCCTGTCGTTCCCAAAAGAGCGGATGCTCAAAACCAGAAACTTGTTTTCTCTGAAAACCCTTAGGCGACCACAACTCAGGTCTTGAATAACCTCCAGCCTCGACAAATGCCATGTAATCCTGGTTGGTAATGTTGTAAATATCAATATCAAATGCCGGAACATCATCGATAATACAGGTTGGAAATTCATTGTCCCACCCAAACGGAATCTCCTTAATCTCACTTCCAAGAGTAACCCGACCTTTTGGTACACGTACCATTTCCCGTTTAGGAACCAAACCATTCACAAGAAATTCTGCTTCAACAGGACATTCCTTATTTCTAAGAGCAATGCGATGCCACATGTATAGCAATGTCTCTTGGTGCATCACCTCGTGCTCCAATATCGTGAAAACACCTTGGCCTCTATCTAGCACAGGATTCAAATCTGACTCAATCATTGATACCTTAAGTGCTTTAAGGATAGCGACATCAGCCGATCTGGCATAGTCCTGCACAATTTCCTGATCCGGCCATGTTTTAATACCACACCGTTGAGCTGCTTGCTTGTCGCTCGGATCGATACCTCGAGCAAATAAGAGCTCGAGCTCTGGATCAATCCCAACCAAGCCAAGGCCTTTTTTAAGCAAGCAGTTCACACTGAAAGCTGGAATGTGTCCTTCATAAAACACGATCGGATGTCGCAACGGAATAGGCTGCTCATAATATGCATCTGAGGAAAGAAGAGCGAAAAGTTCTTGTGTTTTCTGTCTATTTTTAAGATAGGTATTAATAACCGTCGTTCTATCAATGATACCCTCATTAGAAGACTGCATACTGTGCATACAACTTCCTTTCTTAATCTATAGCGTCCATGAGACCCTACGTTTTCACAAATTTCCTCGAATGTAACATGGTACCAAAAAAACGCGAGAGACTACCAGGTCTGAATATCAATTTAGACCATTAATAATCAACGAAAGAAGGTATGTTAGGGTAGTAGGTGACTATAAAGAAGCCCTTGCGAAAGTGGCGGAATTGGCAGACGCGCCGGATTTAGGATCCGGTGACCGAAAGGCCATGGGGGTTCAAGTCCCCCCTTTCGCACCATTGGAATCTTTGAACTTTGCCATGATTACATACACCGCACTGGCAAGTAAGAGTTTAACTACTCAAGATATTACAGCATGAAGACAAAAATAAACGATCTCAGTAATACCCGTAAAAATATGGCAATCGAAATTCCGTCGTCTGAAGTCGACAGTAAAATAGATCTGTTAACGCAAAAGTATAGTCGTTCTGTGAGAATGCCAGGCTTTCGCCGAGGAAAGGCACCGGCAAAATTAATTCAACGACGCATGCGTGACCAAATCTTGAACGAAGTTGCACATGACTTAATCCCAAAAGCTATCGAAGACGCTCTTCGCGAGCAAAAACTTCAACCGGTCGATACCCCATCTATACGTGATGTAAATATCGAAGAGGGTCAACCATTAAAGTTTACGGCTACTTTTGAAGTCCTCCCTCCTATTGATCCCGGTGAATATCGAGGCCTTACTCTCCGTCAAACTCCACTCGAGGTAACAGACGATGATGTAAGTAAAGCCATAGAACAGTTACGATTACGTTCTGCTAAATCAGAACCTGTCACGGAACGAGGGGTTATAAAAGGTGACATCGTTCAAGTTGATCTGACACAACAAGTAATGCACCAAGATGAAGATTCGGATTCGCCGACACCAGAACCAGAACATCATGAAAGTGTGGAAATTGAAGTTGGTTCGCCAACAAATCCTCTTGATTTTGACAACCATCTTCTAAACCTTACGGTTGGCATGTCTCACGAGTTCTCACTTGCTTATCCAGAATCACACGCAGTTAAAGAACTAGCTGGCGCAAATGTTCATTACAAAGTTACTGTTAAGAGCATAGTGAAACGTGTATTGCCTGATCTCAATGACGAGTTCGCAAGCAATTTTGGAAATTTTGAGACAATCGATATCCTTAAGGATCACATTCGAAAAGATCTCGATGAACAAGCTAAGAAAGAAATGCATCGGCGCACTCGTGATGAATTACTTAAGCAACTCGCGATGCGCACAGAGGGAGATATTCCAGAAACACTCGTTAATTTTGAAATCGATAGACGAATTGAACATTTGGTAGCAAATTTAATCTCACAGCAAATAGACCCAAGACAAGCTAATATCGATTGGGAGGCATTTAGAAAAGAGCAGCATAAACCAGCTACTGATACCGTTCGTAGCACACTTGTACTTGATGAAATTGCTCAACGCGAAACTATAGAAGTAAGCGATGATGAGTTCGAACAAGAAATAACACGCTTAGCTAACAATAATAGTCGAACGGTATCTGCCACACGGGCTCAATTAGACAAGGAAGGTAAAATTGGATTGCTAAAGGTAGGATTACGTCGGGACAAGACGATTGACTTTGTACTTTCACATGCTACGATTGTAACTGTGTAATCATCTTCCTACTTCAAACATTCGCGTTTCCTCTTAATCTAGCAACTATTCAATTTAAATTAAATCTTTCGTTTAATAAAACAGTACGAATCGAGAGTATATATGTCCGAATCACAGATGCAGTTGATACCGATGGTGGTCGAACAGACTAATCGTGGCGAACGTGCTTATGATATTTACTCTCGGCTACTTAAAGATAGTATTATTTTTGTCGGTTCTACAATCGATGACTCACTAGCGAATCTTGTGATAGCCCAGATGTTATTCCTCGAAGCTGAAGATCCAGACCGAGATATTCTGCTTTATCTCAATAGTCCAGGAGGTTCAATCTCAGCAGGATTTGCAATCTACGACACAATACAGTTCATTAAACCTGATGTTCAGACTTACTGTATCGGACAAGCCGCTTCGATGGCGGCAGTGCTACTCGGAGCTGGAACTAAAGGAAAACGATTCTCTCTTCCAAATTCTAGAATCGTCATTCATCAGCCACTCATGACAGGGCTTGGTGGTCAGGCCACGGATATTGATATTCATGCTAAAGAAATTCTACGTATGCGTGATCGGTTGAACGAAATTTTAGCCAATCACACAGGCCAATCGCTTGAACGAATCCAGGAAGATACCGAACGCGATTACATTATGAGTGCAGAACAGAGCCTGGAATACGGTATCATTGATGAGGTAATTCGGAAGCGAAATTAAACGGCAACGGTTTATCTATGGCCAATAAAAATAACGGTGAGAACGAGACCCTTCGATGTTCTTTTTGTAACAAAGATCAAAACGAAGTCAAGAAACTAATTGCAGGGCCAACAGTATTCATCTGTGATGAATGTATTGATGTATGCAACGATATAATCACCGACGATAATCATTCGGATAGTAAAAGCGCCCTTAAATCGTCGCTGCCTGTTCCCAAAGAAATAAAAAAATTCTTAGATCAATATGTTATAGGTCAAGAACTTACCAAGAAAAAACTCGCAGTTGCTGTCTATAACCATTACAAGCGAGTAAAAATCCAAAAACAGTCTAAGAACCATGACACCGAACTGACCAAATCAAACATTCTTCTGGTTGGACCAACGGGTACTGGAAAGACTTTACTTGCACAAACACTGGCCCAACTCTTAGCTGTTCCTTTTACAATTGTTGATGCAACCACATTAACCGAAGCCGGATATGTAGGTGAAGATGTTGAAAATATAATTCTAAAACTACTTCAAGCAGCTGGTGGTGATATCGAACGGTGCCAGCAAGGAATCATCTACATCGATGAAATCGATAAAATTTGTCGAAAAGATGAAAACCCATCAATAACCAGAGATGTTTCTGGAGAAGGCGTGCAGCAGGCACTCTTAAAGATCCTAGAAGGCACTATAGCTAACGTGCCGCCTCAAGGAGGACGAAAACATCCGCACCAAGAGTGTTTCCAAATCGATACGACAAATGTCCTATTTATTTGTGGAGGAGCATTCGTAGGACTAGATAAGATGATTAAACGGAGACGAGGGAAAAGGGCTCTTGGATTTCAATCAGATGTGCGCTCATCCAGAGAAGCATCTATCGGTTCACTGCTAGAAGGAGTTGAACCAGAAGATCTAATTCGATATGGCCTTATTCCTGAATTTGTTGGTCGATTACCGGTTGTTGGCACTCTTCACGAACTAGACAAAGCTGCACTTATCCAAATCTTAACAAAGCCCAAAAATGCCATTACCCGTCAATATCAAAAACTTTTCGAGTATGAGAATGTGGAACTAAACTTTACGGATGACGGCCTTGAAGCCATAGCTGAATCTGCACTTGCGCGCAAGATCGGAGCTCGGGGTTTACGTATGATTATTGAAGACTTAATGTTAGAGTTAATGTATACATTGCCAGGACAAACCAAGGTTAAAGAGTGCATAATTACACGAGAAACCGTTCTAGCTAAAGATAAATCAGTGACATTTATTGAAAAGGCTGGGTAAGCGTGGAATCCTACGAAACTTTCCCGATTGTTCCACTTCGAGATGTCGTCGTATTTCCGTACATGATGATACCTTTTGTCATAGGAAGGCCTTCATCGACTCGTGCACTCGAACATGCACTTGCAAAGGACAAGAGAATCTTTCTAGCTGCACAAAAGGACGCAACGAGCGACGACCCAAACACAACGGATATCTACACTATGGGTTGTGTCGCTAATATCATCCAAAGTCTCAAACTTCCAAATGGAAATGTGAAGGTGTTAGTTGAAGGAGTAGATAGGGCCAGAACGATTGAATGGAAAGAAGATAAGGGTTTCTACCGTGTCGTTGCTAAGGTTCTAACTACACCTTCAGAAACAACTGGCGACATCGACAACACCATGAATAAAGTTGTATCACTATTCGAACAGTACATCAAAATATCAAATAACTTGCAATACGACGCAATGATTGCCGCTGTTCGCGTTGACGATCCAAGCAAGCTTGCCGATACCATTGCTGCGCATTTAGCAATCAGTGTCGAAGAAAAACAGAACTTGCTCGAAATAATTTCACCACTTGAAAGATTAATCAGAATCACTAGCATTCTCGAAGTCGAGGTTGACAAACTCCAAGTCGATCGAAGAGTTCAATCTCGAGTCAAAAAACAGATGGAAAAAGCACAAAAGGAATACTACCTTAATGAAAAAATAAGAGCTATCCAAAAAGAACTTGGACGAAAAGATGATAATGGCAGTGAAACCGATGAGCTTAAAAAGAAGATTGAGCAAAGCAAAATGCCAAACGAGGTCGAAGAAAAAGCTGTCCAAGAACTAAAGCGCCTCGAAGCCATGCCTCCCATGTCGGCTGAAGCAACTGTCTCACGAAACTATCTAGATTGGATTATTGCAGTTCCTTGGCACAAAAAAACACGAGAACGCAGAGACCTGAAACGATCTGAACAGATATTAGATGAAGATCACTATGCACTCGAAAAGATTAAAGAACGCATTTTAGAGTTTTTAGCAGTTAGAACATTAGTTCTAAAACCTCGTAGTCCTATCCTAACTCTAATGGGTCCACCCGGAGTCGGTAAAACTTCAATTGCAAAATCGATTGCCAGAGCTACCAACCGAAAGTTCGTCAGACTTTCACTAGGCGGAGTAAGAGACGAAGCAGAGATTCGTGGTCATCGACGTACTTATATTGGGGCATTTCCTGGACAGATAATCCAAATGATGAAAAAGGCTGGAAGTGTAAACCCTGTATTTCTGCTAGACGAGGTCGACAAAATGTCGATGGATTTCCGTGGAGATCCTTCTTCAGCATTACTAGAAGTACTAGATCCAGAGCAGAATCATTCGTTTCTTGATCACTACCTAGACGTAGAATATAACCTTTCGAATGTTATGTTTATATGCACGGCAAATATTCTAGACACTGTTCCACAAGCACTTCGAGATCGGATGGAAGTTCTCAGAATTGCTGGATACACGGAACTTGAGAAAACAGAAATTGCTAAACGTTTTTTAATACAAAAGACCTTAAAAGAAACTGGAATAACAACTAAGAATGCTAGCTTTGAGGATGATGCCTACGAAACTATCATTCGACGCTACACTCGTGAAGCCGGAGTACGAAATCTCGAGCGTGAGATCTCGTCTATTTGTCGAAAAGTAGCCAAAAAAGTAGTAATGGAAGGAAAAGATTTTAGCGAAAAAATAACTGCACAAGAAATAACTAAGTACTTAGGTGTTCCAAAGTACCGCCTAATGGTTGCTGAAGAAGAAAACGAAATTGGAATAGCCACTGGTCTTGCCTGGACAGAAGCCGGAGGTGAGCTTCTCCTAACTGAAGCAACGTTGATGCCTGGCAAGGGACAGCTCTCCCTTACTGGCCAACTCGGTGCAGTGATGCAAGAATCAGCACAAGCAGCAATGAGCTACGTTAGATCCAAGGCAGAATCATTTGGAATCCCGAAAACATTTAACCGTAGGACAGATGTACACGTACACGTGCCGGAGGGTGCTATCCCTAAAGATGGACCATCGGCTGGTATTACAATTGCTACTGCTCTTGTATCGACGTTAACACGTATTCCTACACGCAGGGATGTGGCGATGACAGGTGAAATGACACTCCGTGGAAAGGTTCTGCCAATCGGTGGACTTAAAGAGAAAGTACTTGCTGCTCATAGAGCTGGACTCAAGACGATCATCATTCCAAAGGACAACGAAAAAGATCTTGAAGACATTCCAAAGAGCGTACGTGATTCGCTCGATATGTACATGGTAGATACGATAGACGAAGTGCTGAAAATTGCTCTCGCTGAACCACTAAAGAATAAATTGGTCGACAAAAATAAATCTATTGAGACTAATCTTCAAGAAGATCAATTGACTCACTAAACTTCTTTATCATCAAATCTTGAAAGTCCTGGAAGCAGAATTTATCACTAGTGTTGTAGCAGGGAATAAACTTCCATTAAAAAATGTTCCCATTGTTGCTCTTATTGGGCGGTCAAACGTTGGAAAATCAAGCCTGATTAATGCATTAGTTAAACGTCGGATTGCGAGATCTGGTTCAACTCCAGGTATAACACGGTTAGTTAATGTGTACCGTGTCAGATTATCGACAAACCTAATCGGCACACGAACAATAATGATTGTTGATCTCCCAGGATATGGTTATGCACGTGGTGGCCACAAAGCACGAAAAATATTCGATGAGCTCGTTCAGGATTTCTTCAAAATGGCAAGCTCATCGCACACACAGCGATTCACACCTAATAAAAATTTGTTTCATACAGGGGTAATTCTCACTGTGGATATGCGTCACCCTGGACTAAAATCAGACAGATTGGCTCAAGCCTGGATGGTTGACAATAAACTTCCATTTCTTGTTGCAGCCACGAAGCAGGATCAGCTCTCTAAAACAATGAAGCACCGCGTCCAACAAGATCATGAATCAGCATTAGAGCATCCGGTGATTCCTGTTTCGTCAAAGACAGGAGAAGGCCTCGATAAACTATGGAGTTCAGTATTTAAATTAATTTCAGATTACCTGATATAATCTAATCTGTAATTAGGCTAGGAAAACTCAATGAAGCAAAGTATCCATCCAGAATATCACGATGTTGAGGTTCGGTGCGCATGCGGAGCGACCTGGAAAACCCGATCAACAAAATCTGAACTTCGTCTGGAAATCTGTTCAAATTGTCATCCTTTCTTTACAGGAAAACAGAAATTAATTGATACTGAGGGAAGAGTTGAACGGTTCACTAAGAAATATGGCAAGGTCACCGTTGCTAGCCGAAAAAAGCAAGAGGCTGAACGCCTTAAAAAATCCTCATCTCAATCGACTTCATCTTAATCATCTGCTCTTCCGTGTTCGTAACCTCTCAAAACACATTAAACAATCAAAAGCGCTCAAATCCTATAGACCCTAACCCGGCCTAATGATCAAAGTGCTGCTTGCTATGTTTTTAATAAAACAAGTTGAGCTTACTTATTTGAAGTTGATAATTAAATCTGAGAACGGGATTGGCAACCATCGACGGTAATGCTAGCACCACTAATCCAACTAGCTCTAGAAGAGGCTAGAAAAGCAACGACATCGCCAACCTCTTTGGCATGTCCAAAACGACCAAACGGTAAGTTAAGCCGAATAAACTCTTTCATCCCATCTGGATCATCCTTCTGTCGTTTAAACCATGAACCTCCAGGAAAAGAGATTGAACCAGGTGAAACACTGTTGACTCTAATGTTATCAACAGCTAACTGCTGGGCTAACGCCTTAGCGAGACTAATCTCAGCCGCCTTAACAGCATTGTAAGTCATTCGCCCACCTGACTCCCTTCCCCAAATAGATGCAATCATAATAATCACACCTCCACCACTACGCCGCATATAGGGAACAGCAAGACGTGAAGCGCGAATAGCCGGGTATAAGGTATTATCGAATGCGACATTCCAATCTTCATCAGTAGCCTCAAGTAAATCTCCACCTCCAGCACGGCCAACGTTATTAATAAGAATGTCAAGTTTTCCAAATGTTTCAACTGTTTGAGTAACCACTGTCCTAACATCATCTGAATCAGTAAGATCTGCTTTGACTGTTAACACCCTTGTCGTTGAATTAATAACACTTTGAATCTTTTTAGCTGCTTTTTTTAGCTGAGCTTCGCCCCGAGCACAAATACACACATGACACCCCTCCGTTGCAAGCGCCAAGGCGCTTGCAAATCCCAGACCACGACTGGATCCGGTAATCAATGCAACTTTATCTTTTAGTTGGAGATCCATTGAATTGTGTCGAAATTATTTATCTACAGCCGACTTTGTTGCCTCTGTTTAATTAATCGGATAATAAATAAGATTATTTAATTACCCATGCATTAATATGAAACAAGAAAACTTTATATAACATAATTCGCAAATAGAAATCACAATGTTGAAATTTGCAACGCTTGGAATGGCTTTTTATGGTTTGTTTTCTATTATTTCTGCCCTTGTTTATTGGATAGGGGGTGCGACACTCGAGTGGTGGGCTACTCTCTGGCTTGTTGTTGCTGGTTTCATCCTTCTAGTAGGTTCTGTATTCGTAAGAATTTCAATGCCTGGAGGTTTAGCTTTAGCAATAGGTGGACTACTTGCCCTTCAATCAATCAGCCTACACAATGACAATCACCTATATAACCAAATTTTGCTGCTACCGCAACTGTCCAGGGCATTCTTCTCGAGTGTGCTCGTAGCGCTAGCCTACTTTGGTTGGGAATCATATAAAAAAGAATCCTAAATTTATAGCAAGCACAATAGCCATTAAATTAAAGATACGAAACACTTTATCTAAATTTAGGCACAACCACTAGTGGTACCACAGTTAATACATTTATAGCAGGCACCATTTCGAATCATGATCGCACCGCATGTCGTACAGGGAGGTGCATCCTGATCATTTTGAATAGCGTAAGAAGTCTCCTGATTGGTATCAGGAATTGAAGGCACAGGCGTTACTGATTTTGATTGAGCGTCAGTTAAGCTTAACTGCTCAACTATCCCTTCTCCTTCATCACTTACATCTCTAACGTTTACACCAGCTTGATACTGCGCCTCGGGTGAAAGAAACTTAGTGGCCATCCAGCGGAATATATAGTCAACGATCGATTTCGCTAAACGTACATCAGGATTCTTGGTCAACCCAGATGGTTCAAAGCGAACATGACTAAATTTATCCACCAGAACCTGAAGCGGAACCCCGTACTGAAGTGCGTAAGAAACTGCCTGTGCAAACGCATCGGCAAAACCAGAAATCGTTGATCCTTCTTTGGCCATTACTAAAAATATCTCTCCTGGGGTTCGATCCTCAAACAAACCGACTGTGATATAACCTTCATGACCAGCGATATCGAATTTATGGGTAATAGCATGGCGCTCTTCTGAAAGTTTACGACGAACCGGTTGGGCTGTTTGGGGTTCCGTGGGCGCAGCAGATACATCCTTCGATGTATTAAGAGGTTGGGTTCGCTTACTACCATCACGATAAATAGAGACAGCCTTTGTTCCGAGGCGCCATGCATCTACATATGCCTGCTCAATTTGATCAACTGTTGCATGCTGAGGGACGTTGATTGTCTTTGAAATCGCTCCTGAAATAAACGGTTGGGTAGCCCCGATCATTTTGATGTGACCCATATAATGGATTGATCTCTGACCATTGGCTGGCTTGAATGCACAATCAAAAACAGCGAGATGAGAAGCATCCAGGTGTGGTGCTCCCTCAATTGTTTCATGTTCATCGATGTACTTAACGATTTCCTGAACCTGATCATCCACATACCCTAACCGACTCAATGCCATGGGAACGGTCTGATTAACAATCTTCATAACTCCACCGCCTACTAGTTTCTTGTACTTAACCAATGCGATATCAGGTTCCACACCGGTCGTATCGCAATCCATCATAAAACCAATAGTTCCAGTTGGAGCTAACACTGTGGCTTGGGCATTTCGGTAACCATACTCTTCGCCAAGTTCAACCACATCGTCCCATGCTTCAGCTGCTGCTTGGTAGAACAATTCTGGCACATGTCGTACATCGATATCCTTTAGAGCCGCACGATGCTTCCGCATTACGCGGAGAAATGGTTCACGGTTATCTGCATACCCAGAGAAAGGGCCACCATGGTCCCTAGCGATTTTAGCGGACTGAGCATAAGCCTCACCCGTCATTAGAGCTGTAATAACCGCAGAGTAGTCCCGCCCTTCATCGCTATCGTAAGGAATACCTCTAGACATCAGTAACGCGCCAAGGTTAGCGTAGCCTAAGCCTAGCGGCCTGAATGCATGGCTATTTCGCTCGATGGACTTAGTCGGATAACTTGCATTATCCACAATAATTTCCTGTGCAGTAATCAGCGTTCGAACTGCCGCCCGAAACGCTTCTACATCAAAATCTGTTTGCTGATCACCTCTAAGAAATTGCATTAAGTTCAACGACGAGAGGTTGCACGCCGAATCATCTAAGAACATGTACTCAGAACATGGATTTGACGCATTAATAGAAGCCGTATTCGAACAGGTATGCCAATCGTTGATGGTAGTATCAAACTGCATCCCAGGATCGCCACAAACATGGGTTCCTTCAGCAATTGCACCCATTAAATTTCTAGCTTCATAAACATCTATAACGCGGCCATCGGTCACAGCATGCGTTTGCCACGAACCTCCATCGAGCACCGCTCTCATAAACTCATCAGATACTCGAACACTATTATTTGAGTTCTGAAAGAATACCGAAGCGTAGGCTGGCCCTGTAAACGATCCATCATAGCCAGCATCAATCAATGCCCATGCCTTCTTCTCTTCTTCAACCTTACAATTTATAAATTCAAAAATATCTGGATGGTCAGCATTCAAAATAACCATCTTCGCAGCTCGGCGAGTCTTTCCGCCAGATTTAATAACACCTGCAAAAGCATCGTAGCCCTTCATAAATGAAACAGGCCCTGACGCGGTGCCTCCACCGGCCAAAACCTCTTTCGACGATCGAAGAGATGAAAGGTTAGAACCAGTACCAGAACCAAACTTAAACAACATGCCTTCTGTTTTCGCTAAAGTCAGGATCGACTCCATCGTATCGTCTACCGAGTTAATAAAACATGCTGAACACTGTGGCGCTGACTCAAAACCACAGTTAAACCAAACTGGACTATTAAAAGCTGCGTACTGATTCACAAGCAGATATTTCAAATCATCACTGAATGCTTGTAAATCATCTTCGCTTGTAAAATACTCTCGTGTTCTCGCCCATTTAGTTATTGTATTAACAACCCTACCAATAAGTTGTTTGACGCTATTCTCGCGTTCAGATGAACCAATCTGACCACGAAAATATTTTGAGACAACGATGTTAGTTGCTAATTGTGACCATCCTGCTGGAATCTCAACGTCGCGTTGCTCAAAAACTGTCTCGCCCTTCTCGTTACCGATCAACGCCGTCCGTAACTCCCAATTAATTTCATCAAACGGATCAATACCATCTCGGCTAAAGAATCGAGTGAAGTTAAGACCAGGAACAGTTACATCTCCCTTTGGGATCTCTGATTGAGTTTGGAAATCATTATTTTTATGCTGATGCAAATCTCCTCGTGGCATGTTTCCTCCAAAATACAGGCGTGCCAACATCAAACTAAAGACGCACTCATTAGAACTTACTGGAAGTTCTCGGAGTAGACTTTTTAACCATGGCACTCAAAGGACCGCTCGACGAAAGACTAGTAATTTCTCGCAGACCTGTCATACCGAAAAGATTAATATGCGACTAGAACAGGCATATGTCAAGGCAGAAAACACTATATATAGCTTTAATGTTCAAAAGACACCCAAGATATAGTAAAAGTGTAGTTTTTAAGCTCTGTAGCACGTATGATAAAGTCCCAAAAATGGTTGAATCAGATTTTAATTCTAATCCAGACCAAATACCTAAATCTAAGCCATCTATTCCACTGACAATCAATGCAACTCCGTTCTTCTCTAAACGCAGGATGGCTTTGTTCGAGGTTATACTTTGCTCCGGCTTCCCTACTCAATTATTCGTTGCACTAACACTTCACTCCTTCGGGCTAACTGCAATCGATCAAACAGGTCAACTCTTACTAGGTTACGTAGTTACGCTCTCACTTATCGATTCCGTGATCCTTGTCGGATTGATTATCTACTTTCTTCATCTACATGATGAGAGGTTAACTGATGTATTCCTAGGCAATAAACCTAATCGTCCGGAGATAGCACTGGGAATAATACTGGTTCCATTTATGGTTGTTTTCGCCATTATTACCCTTGGCACTCTACACTACTTCTGGCCTTGGCTTCGAAACGTTCCTGCAAACCCAATGGAAGCACTTATCCAATCCCCTATTGACGCGTTTGTTTTTATTCTAGTTGGAGTTATTGCTGGTGGACTTCGGGAGGAAATACAACGAGCCTTCGTGCTCCACCGATTTGAACAACATCTCGGAGGCGGCTGGCTCGGTCTCTGTATGTTTAGTGTCGTATTTGGTTTAGGACACTACGTCCAAGGATGGGATGTATCAATTTCAACTGCTATTCTCGGTGGCTGTTGGGGTGCAATCTATCTATTGCGAAAAAATGTTATCTCCCCAATAGTAAGCCACGCGGGCTTTAATCTTACGGAGATCTTATTAGCATACTTTAGCACTTCTGCATTTATATTTTATCTTTGAATAATCACTCTCTACTTAAGCACCTTTTACCTAGGGCAAATAAATTATCTGCGCCTGCCTAACGAGGCTAGCCACCCACTCGGAAATCATCTCGGCGTGCAGTTCCATCGCTAGGCGTTGTTGAACTAAAGACTTAACCTGATCGAAAGATAAAATGAAATCTTCCTCAGTAAACTCGTCAACATTTTCCTGATAATACTTTCTGAGTTGATCTTCGGTTAAAAGGTTTACAGCAGAAAATCGATCGTTTAAATAAGCTTTGGACCGTTCGTTATCTTTCAATACCTGTCGTATGTCATCATTTGTAAATCCCACTTTCTGCAAAACAATCGCAAACGCTTCTTCCGATGAAAATCTCTCTCGAATCTCAAGAAAATGAGTATCGGTGTTAGTTTCCGGTAAATCAGAAACCACGTAACGATCGACTTCTTCTATTACTAAACGTCTTTCAATTAAATAGTTTAAAACATCAGATTCAGAACGCACATCTAGAGGCACATCAATAAGTTGAAGATCAATAAAAGCACGCACATCCGATTGCATGATGATATGCCCTGATACGATCGCAAGGATGCGATCCAGTATTTCGTTTTTTGCAAGAGCTGACGAAATCAACCCGATCCAGATAACGAAACTCACGGAAAGACACAGTCTCGAAGTGAATACCATTTCAGAAAAGTGTCTGCAAAAATTAATGTCCGGCGCAGAATCTAATAGCGATTTTTTAAAACGCTTGACCCATACTAATATGAAACGCTGTCAACCGTTCCTTTTTCGCTATTCTTTGAGCACCAAACTCTCTCCGATCAAGCTTAAACCCTAGATCGATACGAAGTGGACCAAGCGGTGAACGATACCGCACACCGAACCCAACAGCCGATCGAAGTTCACTCAACCTGACATTGCTCACAAGAGCATAAACATTCCCAGCATCGAGAAACCCGACAAGTCCAAAATTCCTAGTGAGCGGAATGCGTAATTCACCGTTTAGAATTAATGTTGCGTTTCCGCCTTTCGGAAAACCTTCTTGGTCAACAGTTTCCGGACCACCAAGACGATCTAGAACAAATCCCCTAACCGTCGTATCGCCACCTGCGAAGAAACGCTCACTAATTGGAAGTGTTCGATCTAATAATGGAATACTTCTCTGCTCTGGTGTTCTAGTGAAACCAGTAGCAAGACCCAGTCTTGCACCAGCTACCAATACGATCTTCTTATTACCAGGAACGGCCCGGTAGAGAAAGGCTTGCATAAATGTCTTAGCAAACCCGACCTCTGAACCGATAGCCTGCTCTGCTAACTCTCCATCGATACTCAGCAGCTCACCATGGCTAGGATCAACTACATCATCTCTCGTGTCACGCAAGATACTACCGATGAAAGACGACAATCGTACTTCTGGAAACAACCTGTCAACAAGTGGTTCATCTTCCGGGTTAAGTGCTTTATTCGACGTTTTGTTATGACCTAGCCCGTAGCTAATACTCACGCTGACAGTTGAGGTTAATTGTCTTCTGATTTCGGCATTAACACCTCGACTAAATAAATCAAATCCTGGCCGAATTGCTTGTTCAAGAAAACCTGTCACAAAGACATCCCACGCTAAACCAAAAGTTCTCGGCTCACGATAGGTTGTTACGACACGATACTCATTAAAACCGAAGTTATTCGTTTGTCCCATCGGAACTGCATCATCACTAGCATTTTTACGGCGAACACTGACACGAGTAAAAAGATTAATAGACCTGTTTCGGCCAAATAAATTTCTCCGACCGATCTCAAAGAACCCTCGAGGCGCGAACTCTAAACGCTCAACTGCCTGGGTGCCATTTGAAACGGTTTCTCGACGCAAACGCTGAGAAACTTCGAGTCCACCACCATATCCTATTGTGGTGGCTGGCGCTTCTTCCACAACGATTATGACATCGCGTCTGTTCCTGCTACCGTGACTAAATTCACGAATATCGATCCGTCGAAAAATACCCAGCGCATTGAGTCGACGACGTGTTTCTATAACATCTTCTAAACTCAATGGCGTACCTGCTCTGAGTGCTATTTCTCTTCGAATTGTTTCTGAATCTATCTGTTGATTCCCGATAATTAACACATGGTCAATAATAACTTGAGGTCCTTCATTAATCCGATATACTAAATTTACCGTTTTTAACTCACTGCTAAAGTTTGGTTCTACATTGACTACAACATGTTCAAAGCCTTCATTTAAGTAATAAAGTCTTATTGAATCTCGATCCGAAATAACCTGTTGTGCGTAGTAAGGTCTCCCCACAGTTGATGCGATTACTTCATTAAGTGAGGAGACACCATGAGAATCATTGCCTTCGATAACAACTGTCTGAATTTCGGTCTTAATTCCCTCCACAATATCAATCGAACAACTGACTCTAATAGCATCACCCATCGACAATTCAGAGATGCGAGGTTCTACTCTAACGGTAGCGTAACCAAGTTGGCGATAATGTTCAGCCACGCTGGCTACGCTACGTTGAACGTTCCGATTTACGAGTGGATCGCCACGCTTAAGGGTTACTATCGATTCAAGAATCTGAAGCGAAACGATTGCATTTCCACTAAACACCACATCGTTAATCTCGTACAACTGTCCACGTTGCACCGTAAAGATTACTGATAATTCGTCGCCATCGATCTCATTTTTGTGAGTCACAGTCGCATCTCGATATCCCATATCTTGCAGAAACGTCGTAATACGTCTATCCGAATCTTCAAGTAGGTCTTCATCGGCTGAGCCTTCGCGTTCAATAGGCACAAGATCAGAAAAATCTCTAGTCGGCATTGGATCGCCAGAAAACACGACACTAATTTGTCGACCTCGTTGCACATCGAGCAAGAGGTGTACCTGTTGACCATCCTCTATAACATCAATCTGATGGGCTAGGTGGGCCTCGTAGAAGTCGTTATCATGAAGCCGTGCTTCATAGTTGTTAAGCCGCTGGTCAATGTCAAAACCATCATACGAATTACCTGTTTCTATCCCGAGACTGGCAAGCACATTAGGGTACATTGTGGCCGAGACACCTCGAATCACAATGCGAGAGATCTCAGCTCGTTCTCCAGATTGCACTTGGACTTGAAGTTCATAATACGAACTTTGTCTAACTACTCGAGACTCCACTTTGGCCAAAAGGAAACCGTGCTTTCGTAGGTGCTCTCGAACTGTTTCAGCAACTAACTCTGACTGGTTTGAAAGAAACGATGTGCCATGTGCTTCAGTTATTGCTTGCTTTACTCCATTAGTAGATACACCAACATCCCCACTAACCTCAATGCGTTCAATTAGTTGATAAGGTATGAGTTCGTACTGGAGAACCACGCCTGTATCCTGCAATACCCCATTAACTTGCACACTCTCAAATCGACCCAGACTAAAAAGATGTGTCAAACTTTCCCGTACCTGGCGCATCGATAATGGTGCTCCTATTTTAGTTTCAATAAGTTCGTAAATAGATTGATCTTGTACAAATTGCCCACTGGCTACGAACTCGACCTTAACAACTGCCTTGCCAACATAACCTTCAACTCCTTCCCCGCTCACGGTTGAACCCATAACAATAATGAGAGATATAATTACCAATAACCGCTGCAACAGAGACAGTCCTAGCCACCGATCTGGTTGACATTTATGAATAACCATCAGAATGCGTGTCTCACACGAAAATCAAGAGCATAGGTCCGGTCTTGGTTCTGAGAAAGAACCCACGAAAGAGCGTCACTCTGGTCGTACTCAAGAACAACAATGAGATCCTGATTTGCACCAGTTAAAGCACGTGACAATGTCACATGAGCTCTTTCTGAAATCCGTTTGCCTATCAATAATCGTGCTGTGGGTGATAACTGTGCTGACTGTAGGTTGTCTATTCCACTAAGTGACGGAGTTATCTGGAAAGTATCTACGCCAAAAGAATCTTCAAACATCTGACCAACACCTGAAGACAGTGGACTCGTAAGTAAGCGAGCTGCGCCAGCTTGGAACAGTTCTCGACGAGATTCCTCTCGTGCCCGAAGTGCACGGATTTCTGCTACCTGAGGATCTCGCACATCGCCAAGCAAGAGTGCAAGTATTTCAAATTCGGGCAAGGGCGGATCGGATGACAACTCAAAGTCAAGCAGATCCATAGTACCAACAACCCCTAATGTTACTCGATATGTCTGGCTAGGAAGTCGAACGTCTGTTTCAGCTTCAATGTCAAATATCGGGTTCACTTCGTTCGGATTTGCAAAGCCAATATTCCCACGTGTTACCCGATATCGATTGCCTTCAAAGAACACCTCGCCGCGTTCAATTTCAGCGTTACCAAATAATAGTGGCTGGCTATAGGTTCCACCGAGAGTCAATTCCGCACTCGACACGATACGAGCAGTATTGTCACTGATTCGAAGCGTCGATGGTGCAAAAATCCTAATATCAAAACTGAGTGGTATTGTTGTGCTAACCGTTTGCGGAATCAGTTGGGATTCATCTGATGTAAAATCTAAAAGCAGTCCCGTGCTTGGCTCGAATAATTCTAACCAGATAGCATCAAGAACATCGACTGTCCCAGATAATAACGGTTCCGAAATGTTACCACCCAACGTCAATTCGGCATCGATTAACGAACGAACTCCTTCTGGAAAACGAAGTTGCATTTCATTGCCAACGGCAGTGATATTTAAATTCCCCAACGCATAACCGTTCAACCCTAACTGCCCACCGAATTGTACTTGTCCGCCTCCGAGCTCACCCATGAGGTAGTCAAATCTTAAACCTTCAGGTTCGAAAATAACTCTTCCATTGATATTCTCTAAACCGTGCGGAAATGAAAAATGCCGAACTCTTCCACTATCAATCTCAGCTTCGCCAGTTAAAATCGGATTACGAATCGTCCCTCCGATATCAGCTTTAAGTCGAGCGTAACCTGAACTTCGAATGTCAGGGAAAAACCCCTGAAGAATCCCGAGACCAGCATCACCATTAACCCTCAGTGACACACTATCGTCATCGAGCGCTATTTGACCAGTCATTACTAATTCGGTGTCCTCTCCAATTAGCTGCATTTGTTTCACCCGAACAACATTCTCTTTAAGAGAAATTTGCAAGGTTTCGTTATTACTAACGATATAATCGTAGAAATCAACCTCGAGTTGTTCAACTATCACATCCACTAATAACTGCTCTGTACTTCTGAGTGGACCGACAACACTAAGTGTTCCACTTGTGATAGTTGTTAAACTATCTGGTAACTCTGGTTGAAATATGCGAATGTACGGATCTAAGTTTGTATTCGTAAAACGAAAGAGCAGGTCGGCTTCTGTAGTCTCTGCTAAATTAACCCGACCAGATCCAGAGACTGCTAAACGTGGCGAAGCCGCCTCTATATCTAACCCCATGACTCCATCTCGAACATCAATACGACCAGTTACCTGTCCTACTACTTCATCACTAATTGTAAAATTTGAAATTGAACCATGAACCTCATATCGTGGATTATTAAAGGACCCAACACCACTAGCTACAAACTGCGCCACTCCAGCAAACGGCAATCCCGCATAATGAATAGAATCTATTGAGTCCATTCCAATATCTCGTGCATCCACGTTAAACGAGTAGGTCTCGTTCCATCTAATCAGCGCAGCTCCAGTTATGAACCCATTACCTTTACTCACGTTTAAGCCATCGATCCGAACTGCATCACCTTCAAATCGTAGACTTGCAGTAGCTAATTCGAATGGCTCTCCGTAGGCCGTAGGGTGTGAAAGTTCCAATAATCCAAATCCAAACGGACGACTATACTTGCCGAAAAGATGGAGCTCGCCAGACAATGGACCGTCGATGTCGTAGCCAGTTAACCCAAATGCTATTCGTATATTTGCGGCAGGAAAAGAAATGAGACTAAAACGCGCATCGATTTCTTCTCCACCATCTTGCCTTGGAAATCCGAAAGCGAACTGTCCCTCAACTTCGAGAGCAAAAGAATCTTTTTTAAATAAACCTTCAGTTACATCTAAATAGGAGTTCTCCACTGTAATTGATCCAGAACCAGTTCCCCACTGCACATTCCATGCTTGGATTTCTTTTCCTGAAAAACGAGCTTCGATCTTGGGCGACGCAAACGACCCAAGCATTACACCATCCAATAATCCGAAACCATGAACTTCTATTTCACCAGTCGGTCTTCCCGTAGCAGTTAAGAACGATGCCATAAGACGATCACTCTCTTGCCAATTGCTACTGGACACATGAAACGGGATTCTCGAATGTTCACCAAAAGCAGTCCGTCCCTGAAATTCAATTTCTGTATGAGGTGTAGCAAGCCGACTAGGTAAAATTTCGACCCACTCTGGACTCACGGTATACGTAATTGTTCCGCCCATAGGAAAATTCCAAGGGGATGCTTCGACTATAAACGGCACTCCAGCATATGGCTGAGTTGAAACCACGCGATCAAGCATATCCCTGGCCATCAGCACATTGCCTTCAGTTTGAGACACATTAATTTGACCGTTTCCCGTGTGCTCAGAAAATTGACCTAACGGCCATGTCATTACGTTATAACCGCTTGCAAGTCCCTCAGGCCTAACACCCTTAATCTTTAGTGCCTCGAAAAGTGACGCTATAGCGATCTCTCGATACGTCATATCAACGGAAGTTATCCAAGGAGCCGGAGTATCTAACCTGTTCATCGAATACCCTAAACCTAAAGCACCACCATAGAAATCAGAAACAAAATCAAATACCTCAAAACGATCTCGCGTCCAAATGAGCGATCCTTGGAGCCGTGAAAAGTCAAGACCCTCAGACATTAACGACGCAGGTAAAGGATTAAGAACTGTATCTTCAGAGACAAATTCACCAGTTAATTCTCGTCCACCGTTAAAAATGTGCCACGCACCGATAAACTTTGCTCGTCCATCAACGGTAAACTCATCCCCTGCAAAAAAAACTTCTTTCATTTCACTAAGATTCACAGAAGATTCGACAATGTTGTAGGTCTGCTCTGGCCAATTAAGTAAGTCGACTTGACCGATCAATTCGGACTTAAGACCATCCGTCGTCAAATCAATATGCGGAAGCTGAACAATCCCATCGTCAACCTCATATGTTGCTTCCATCTTGGCCGTCATCGGCTCAAAATTTCCAATCTTTACCGTGCTATCGCTAAATGAAACCTCTCCACCGTAAGATTTATTTTTAGTAACAGTCAGTTCGACATTGCGAGCCACAACACTCCAAGGCACTCCATGATCCGTAAAAACAAGCTCGCCTTCATCCGCTAATAACTGACCTAAAACCGTAACAATGCTGAACCCAGTTTCTTTAGTTTCAACGTCCGTCTCTATTTCATTAGACGATTGACTGTCATCAGACTCTGTACTTACAAAGCGAGGAACATTATGCCGGCCGCCTGGAAAACTATCAATTACCAGCCGCCACTTATTTATATTTACAGAATCGATTAAAATCTCGCCTTGAAGTAGTGACAACCAGGACATGGAAACAACTATACGTTCAGTTGTAAAAAATGGTTCATCATCTGGCAAGAGCCCTTCAATTATGAGATCTTCGACAAGAAAACGGCCAGGGAATAGATACGTTCCTAGTCGTCCGATATGCACGGGTCTTTTGATCTGCGATGTGATTACTTGTTCTGCCTGAACACGAAAGATTGGTCCTAAATCAATCGTTACAAATGACACCACTGCTGCAGCAATAATTGCCAGCACAAGAATAAACGTCCGTCGTGCATATGGCTTTAAACGCTTCGGTAATAGCTTGCGCCACCAGTACACACGAACCTCAGACTGTTTGTCATGATCTGAATGCTCAGTCTTCGTGGTTAACTTGTCAGTCATATCTTTTTGCTGATAATAATGTTAAGTATAAATTCTTATGTAATCACGATTAACGCTTGTCCTGTTTCAACAGACATCCCCTCTTCTACGAAGATTTCCTTTACCCGTCCGGCACGGACAGAGCGCAGCTCGTTTTCCATTTTCATCGCCTCAACGACGACTAAACCCTGTTTAATAACCACATCCTGACCAGGCTGGACGAGTAACCGAACTACCTTACCAGACATCGGTGCAGTCACCTGAAAATCGCCATCACTATCAGAAGTTTCGCCCGTACGTGATATGAACTTCGTTGAACCACTATCTACTAAGGCTCGAAAGATACCACCTCCAACATGTACTTCTAGCTCACCGCTGCAACCAGTTTCTATGCAACGAACACTATAACTCTCCCAGCCGGTATTCATTAAAATGAGCGAAAGGGTATCCCGAGTTAAGTAACGGGCATCAACTTCTCTAGTAACATCGTCCCATGAAACGCGAAATCTATTGTTACCAACAGATTCAATTTGTTCAACCTCGACCGAATGGGATTTTCCGTTAATCTCGATCTTAATGTTTCTATTTAACATCTTCTTACTCACGTATAGATGATAGCCACACTAAACGCGCAATCCGGCTAGACGAGCTGCACGTTTCCAAGCCGACGATGCTTTATCCATATCAGCCGAATTAGAAGCTTTCTGTTCGCGACAAAGAACTGTGTGAATCGCTGCTGTAAGAATAGCAACTTCCTCAGCTTCTTTGGAAAGATTGAAAAATGCTTCTGAGTCTCTCGTTGCTAGGATTCTGTCGAGAAAGTTTGTATCAAATTTTCCTTCCACAAAGTCTGGGTGACAAAGAATCCAACGGAATAATGGAATCGTAGTCTTAACCCCACCAACCTCGTACTCAGTTAAGGCACGAGCCATGCGATCAATAGCCTGTTTACGATTACTCCCCCAGGCTACCAACTTAGATAGCATCGAATCGTAGTGCACTGGCACTTCGTATCCAATCTCGACCCCACTATCATCACGAACCCCAGGACCAGCAGAAACTTTGAGATTGGTAAGTAGTCCAGGAGAAGGAATAAATCCCACCTCTGGGTCTTCCGCATAGATTCGACACTCAATCGCATGACCTCTTGGCACTAACGTATCGATGTCATCTAAAATCAACTCCTCACCTCTAGCAATCTTTAACTGCCACTGGACAAGGTCGACTCCAGTCACTATCTCCGTCACTGGATGCTCAACCTGTAGTCGGGTATTCATTTCGAGAAAGTAGAACTTACCAGCAGAATCAAGCAGAAACTCAACAGTCCCAGCATTTGTATATCCCACTCCCCTGGCAAGTGCAGCCGCAGATTCAGCTAAAGCCTGTCGAGTTTTAACATCCACAACTGGTGAAGGGGTCTCCTCGATCACTTTTTGATGTCTCCGTTGGAGTGAACATTCACGCTCAACAAACGGAACAACGCGTCCATATTCATCAGCTAGCACCTGTACTTCAATATGCCTGGCATTAGCAACAAAGCGCTCAAAATAGATTTCTGAGTTGCCAAACGCTGATTTAGCCTCAGACCGAGCTGACTGAACTGCACTAGTTAATTCTTCAGGTTTGTGGACCAGACGCATACCTTTCCCGCCGCCACCGGCCACAGCTTTCACGAAGAGAGGGTAACCAACTGCACTCGCTAATTCCGAGAGTTCTAAGCCGGTTAATTGATCAGATAGTGGCTTTTCTGTTCCTGGAACGATAGGAACACCAGCCTTCTTTGCAGCCTGTCTTGAGGCTGTTTTCTCGCCCATTAGAGCTATAACATCAGCAGTAGGACCAACGAACAGTATTCCGGAATCCTGACATGCCTTAGCAAAATTGGCGTTTTCAGCTAAGAAACCATATCCAGGGTGGATTGTATCTGCTTTAGTTCGATGCGCTGCTTCGATCATTTTATCGATCCGAAGATAACTCTCGGTGGGTTGATCGGCACCAAGCGGAACAGCCTCATCTGCATACTGCACATGGGGTGAAAGTCGATCACTTGGCGAGTACACTGCTACAGTGGAAAGTCGCATCTCTCGACAGGCCCGCATAATACGAACGGCTATTTCGCCTCTGTTAGCAACAAGAACTTTCACTGGAACAAGGTAATCCTAGGTAGGAACATCATTTAGACAAGTCTAGCATCTGACCGTCATCTAAGCCTTCTTTGAAGGATATATTCGAGGAAATTCTTAATTTAAAGAAATTGGTTAAATTTGCTTCTAAAGTGGTATATTTCCATGTTTTTTAGGCGGATTTTTATCCCGTTTTCCTTGTAGGCTTTTAAGGGCAGCAATCAACCGTGGCCTGGTAATTCGGGGTTCAATTACTTCATCAATAAACCCATGGCCAGCCGCAACAAACGGAGTAGCTAGTTTCTCTCGAAATTCGGTCGCTTTCTCCTGGAGAAGTTTTTCCGGATTATCAGAAGCTTCTAATTCCTTTTTGTAGAGGATATTGACAGCCCCTTCTGGCCCCATGACTGCAATCTCTGCAGTAGGCCACGCGAAGTTGAAATCAGTGCGTATATGTTTACTTGCCATGACACAATAAGCTCCACCATAGGCTTTGCGTGTTATGACAGTAACTTTTGGTACCGTAGCTTCAGCAAACGCAAATAACAATTTTGCTCCGTGGCGAATAATTCCACCATGCTCTTGCTGCACGCCAGGCAAGAACCCTGGTACATCCTCAAAGATGACAAGCGGAATGTTGAAGGCATCACAAAAGCGAACGAAACGAGCAGCTTTAACAGAAGCATCGATATCTAATGTCCCAGCTAAATGAGCTGGCTGATTGGCAACAATCCCCACTGAGTAACCATCAAGGCGAGCAAAACCAACGATGATATTTTTCGCATAGCCTCCATGCACTTCAAGGAATTGGCCTTCATCAGCTACAGAGTTTATGAGATCCAACATATCGTAAGGCTGGTTAGGTATCTCTGGAACCAGGTCATTCAGTCGTTCGTCTGCACGATTAGCTGAATCAGTAGTTTTTACATGCGGTGCATCATCTAAGTTATTACTTGGTAAATAGCTAAGGAGTGTGCGAATCAGTAACAAACACTGGCGATCGTCATCAACGGCAAAGTGGGCAACGCCGCTTTGCTCATTATGGGTCATCGACCCGCCAAGTTTTTCTTTTGTGACTTCCTCGTGGGTAACAGTCCTAATCACATCTGGTCCCGTAACAAACATATAACTCGTTCCGCGAACCATAATGTTAAAATCGGTGATAGCGGGTGAATATACGGCTCCCCCAGCACAAGGTCCCATAATCGCCGAAATCTGAGGGATCACCCCAGAGGCTAATGTATTTAGTAGAAAGATATCAGCATAGCCACCCAATGAAAGAACACCTTCTTGAATCCTGGCACCTCCAGAGTCATTGAATCCTACGATTGGAACACCGTTACGCATAGCAAGTTCCATAATTTTGACTATCTTTGAAGCGTTCGTCTCAGAGAGCGAACCACCAAACACTGTAAAATCTTGCGCAAATGCATATACCAATCGCCCATCAACCTTGCCATGACCGGCTACAACTCCATCCCCTGGGATCACCTGATCAGCCATCCCAAAATCCTGACACCGATGTGTAATAAGTTTGTCTATTTCGAAAAATGTATTAGCGTCAAAGAAAATATCGATACGTTCACGCGCAGTAAGCTTCCCACCTTTATGTTGTCGTTCACGGCGAGCCTTACCACCACCTAATTCCGCTTGCTGTTCAATTTTTTCGAGAATTTTACGTTTATCCATTCTCTTCCACGCTAATAACTATTAACTAATCTAGCTCTTTAAACCTTGCGTCTTATTCCAATCAGACAAAAATTTTTCGAGACCAATATCTGTTAAAGGATGTTTATAGAGTGATTCGATCACACCCGGTGGACACGTGCAAACATCAGCACCTATCTGCGCTGCCTCAACTATATGCATTGGTCCGCGAATGCTTGCAACAAGCACTTCTGTAGCAAACTCGTAATTCTTGTAAATGTCGACTATTTGAGCAATAAGTTCCATGCCTGATGTAGCTATGTCATCAAGTCGACCAACGAATGGGCTTACAAAAGTTGCCCCAACCTTAGCTGCAAGGAGAGCCTGGGTTGGCGAAAAAATTAGTGTAACATTGACTCGCATACCTTCCGAAACTAATGCCGCACACGCTGCCACGCCCTGCTGGCCAAAAGGCACCTTGACGACAATGTGGTCATCAATAGACGCAAGATGCCGCCCTTCTTGAATCATTCCATCAGTATCTGTAGCTACAACTTCAGCACTCACAGGCCCACGAACAAGATTGCAGATCTCTTTAAGAATCTGTTCTGGCTTTCCCCCTACCTTCGCTAAAAGTGAAGGATTCGTGGTAACCCCATCCACGATCCGGAGAGGAACAAGTGCTTTGAGATCGTCAAGGTTAGCGGTATCGATAAATATCTTCATACTTTGACTCCTCGTATCGAATTATCACTAATAGAAAAAGCCTCAGGAGTAATGCTTTCTTTAGTTAATTTGATCCTAAAATCATCTAGCTTGCTCTACAACGTACTCAGATAAATCACTCCCATTAGATGGCCTAGCATGATCGATAGCTTGTACAGCATATCTATAGTAAACACCAGCCTCTACAGTCGTATCCTGGAAGGTTGTATCCTTGATCGTGATATCCGTTATAACTTCGAGTGTCGTATCTGGGTCACGGCTACGTAAGACTATATACCCTGCTAAATCTAGCTCTACATTTGGAGTCCATGACAAGTTGACTGAGCCTTCACTCGCAACTGCAACCAGTCCCTTAGGCTGAGATGGCGAAAATATATCAATTAAAGAAATGCAAGTAGGCATGGACGGTCGACTGAAAATCTTAAGCGTGTTAATAGTATCAACGACCCGTACCGCATAACATCGCTCTATTCCAAACTCTATACGCGTATCTGTGTACGAAGTAACCATTAAAGCTTTATCATTAAGTGATTTTGGCAAATCAATCGGACTGTGTTTTACTTGCTTTATTACTTCGTAAACCTCATAGCGTGATGGGGGATCAAATGCAAAAATTGGCTCTGATGGTAAAACCCAATCTTCTATTAATTTCTGATCTGGTAATCTCCCAGTCGCTGATTCGTGCCAGTCAACTAATATCTCGGTCTCGGTTCGAAAGATCGGTTCTGATGGTAACACCCAGTCTTCTACGTGTTTCTGGACCGGAAGTATCGCAGTAGCCGATGCTTGCCAACTTATTAATACTTCATTTTCAGTATATGTAACAGTAGGCGGTTCTGGTGGTTGTGGTGGTTCTCCGAGTGAAACATTAAACTTCTCTGAAGGCTCACTCTTTAGTCCCCTAGTGGATACCGCAAGAATTATATAAGTACGAATTGGTGGACGTTCTATTGGTAATAAGATTAGCGGAACATTAGAGATTGCTTCGTTTTGAAAATTTTCATCCGTTGCATGTAATTTTTCCTTTTCAATCGATAGCGGGATTAATAAATCTGAACCTAATAATTCAACGAGTGTTACTCGATCTCCTTGAGTATAGTGCTCAACATCAAAAGGTCTGTTATTTAATGCAGCGCTTCCAGAGGCACCTGGAGGCTTAACTGAAACAGTTGCCACTAACGACGAAGCATCGAGCCACTCATCAAATGTAAGTTTAACTTCGTTACTACTTGGAAAATCGGTCGTTAATGCATAGACCTCTATATGACTTAGGTCTGCAGGAGCTCGTTCATCAGCATTCGTTAAGGGAATTTGAAACTGGATGTAGGCCTGATCATATAGACGCTGAACAGACACGTCTGAAACGCTAGCAGGAATAGTAACCAACGGTGACAACGGCGGGCCCTTTTTTCCACAACCCACCTGAACTGCCGCAAGCATTACAAGTACTATAAACTGAAAAACTAGTCTCAGTTGACTCACAGAATATATCGGGATAAATCCTCGTCCTTGACAATATCAGCTAGCATACGATCAACGTAGGCACCATCGACAACAACCTTCCGTTCCGACATATCAGGGGCATCAAATGAAATTTCATCAAGAAGCCTTTCCATAACAGTGTGCAATCGACGCGCCCCGATATTCTCACTACGATCATTAACAAGCGTTGCAAGTTCAGCAATTCGTTGTATAGCATCAGAACTAAAGTGAAGCTCAAGCCCCTCAGTTGCAAGCAACGCTATGTACTGTGTGGCCAGTGCGGCTCTAGGTTCAGTTAGAATCCGAATAAACTCTTGTGTTCCTAACGCGTCTAATTCAACCCTAATAGGGAAACGACCTTGCAGTTCAGGAATAAGATCAGATGGCTTAGAAACATGAAACGCACCGGCAGCAACAAACAAGATGTGATCTGTTTTTACCATGCCATGCTTAGTGTTAACCGTTGTGCCTTCGACAATTGGCAAAATGTCACGTTGAACACCCTCGCGACTAATATCTGGTCCCTTTCCGCTCTCTCTGCCTGTAATCTTGTCTATTTCATCGACGAAGATAATACCTGACTGCTCAACTCGAGTAACCGCTGCCCGACTTACACTCTCCGTATCAACTAGTTTCTGTTCTTCTTCCTGAATCAAGTACTGAAATGCTTCCTGAACTTTCATGCGGCGCTTACGTCCACGCCCTTGAAATAAACTTGGCAACATATCTTTTATGTTCACGTCAATGTCTTCGATTGATGATCCAGTAATTACCTCAAAAGATGGAAACGATTTATCCCGAACATCAACCTCAACAAAACGACTATCGAGACGCCCAACATTTAATTGATTTCTAAACTTCTCACGTGTGCGCTTTGCGAGATCATCCGAACCTTTCTGATCTGGATTGTTATCGACAAGTTGCACTGGAGGAAGGAGCAAATCGAGTAAGCGTTCTTCGGCATTCTCTTTGGCCTTCTCTCGAACTTCAACTAAACGCTTTTCACGAACCATATCAACCGCAAGCTCTACCAGATCTCGAACCATTGATTCAACATCACGTCCAACGTACCCAACTTCAGTAAATTTTGATGCCTCAACCTTGATAAACGGCGACTCGGCTAATTTAGCCAATCGGCGAGCGATCTCGGTTTTACCTACTCCGGTAGGGCCAATCATTAAAATATTCTTAGGTGCAACCTCCTCAGCTAAATCTGGAGGAAGTTTCTGTCGACGCATTCGATTACGGAGCGCAATAGCTACTGCCCGTTTTGCTAGAGCTTGGCCAACAACATATTTGTCAAGCTCAGCAACAATCTGACGTGGCGTTAAAGAATCAATACTAGTAACTGTGGTTTCGGTAAGATTAATGTGCATGGTCGCAGATTAAGAACTGTTATAAGTCAACCGTTCGAGTTTTCTAAGAGTTCCTCAATTGTGATGTTAGAATTCGTATAAATACAGATACTCGCTGCAATGGTCATTGCCCGTTCAGCAATCATACGCGCGTCAAGATTAGTATTCGTTGCAAGCGCCTTTGCTGCAGCCATCGCATAGGTTCCTCCAGACCCAATTGCTACAATACCGTCATCGGGTTCAATAAGATCACCGTTGCCTGACAAAAGGAAAGTTGCCGAGTCATCAACAACCACAAGCATGGCTTCAAGACGACGAAGCATGCGATCAGTTCTCCAGTCTTTAGCTAATTCCACAACAGAGCGATCTAATTTCCCTCTGTGCTGTTCAAGCTTTGACTCAAATCTAGAAAACAAAGCGAATGAATCAGCTGCCGAACCAGCGAATCCAGCTAAGATTTTATCGTTGTATAGTCTTCGAATTTTTTTTGCTGTTTGCTTCACAACAGTATCATTAAGCGTAACCTGACCATCACCAGCCATTACTGCTTGACCCTTATGCCGAACGGCAAGCACTGTCGTGCTGTGAAAGTTTTGGTTCATTGCTAACATCCACCTCTAATTTTCATCGTCGATTAATAGACATGTGAGAACTGATAACCCCAGAGGCAACCATTATTGTGTAAGAAGTTGGCGTTCAATCTGGTATTCCTTTAATTTTAACCACTCTTCCGCCCGGTGTTTTACAAAAATCTCAACCTTGGAATCAATAAAATCACGGTGCTGAAACATATCTCGGCGAGGTTGCTCACCAGTGTACCCAAAATCAGACTGCATAGTGAATGGCCCAACCGAAGCATCAGGTTCTAACCCTTGTCTCCCGACAGCACGAATAAAGGCGTTACCCCATTCCTGTTCCTCGCCAGTGCACGTCTCAAGCGCTGCCCCCGGAAGAGAAACTTCTGATCCCTGGATCTGAGATCCTGCGTAAGCTGGCAAACAACGTCGAAATATTCCATTTAACTGTAGCGTACGCAATTTATTGTAAGACACATTTTTAATATGAAACGAAATCGTTGGTACAAGCTTATTACGACCAAGTTCATCAAAACCGACATCTAACCATCCAGTTGTAACGTCAGAAACAACTAAGTCCTCGGGAACGACAACTGAAGAATTACAACCAATTCCCCAAAAAAGACTAAGAAGAATAATGAAAAATTTATTTACCATAACCAGTCGAGATCTATCCACACCGTCGAAACTATCAGACATGTAGAAATTGTAGATCAGATTCACCCTCACGAAACCCTATTCGTCCAGTTATGGTTATATTGTCATCTCTTTAAATTAGATGACATGCGTTCACGAACCCGATTTCTAGCTTCCTCTGAGGACAGCTTGCCATCACGGATAGCGAGAAGGTCTGCGCCGAGGATACGAAGAGTTAACGTATGAGGAAACGTATGAGGAATCTTCCAGTAGCTACGATTAGTAAAACTGCGTCCATCTCGTGCTGCGACAGTAAGCCATTCATTACCACGCAAAGATACTATTTCGCTAGATTCGATTATTACATCTGTCAATTCGCTAGTTAACGTTTTTAGATAGAGCTCCTGTGGATCTATCGATATTTCTTTTCCTTGTTCAATAAAAGACAAACCTATCTTGTCATCAGAAGACAATTCCGTTGATGCTCGAATTTGAACCGCAGTC
>Ga0315336_1001817_pt1 | contig 37269 bp, 31 predicted proteins | sample ASW5metaG_FD_204512 | JGI IMG/M metagenome (GOLD analysis project Ga0315336, IMG submission 204512) | Ammonia-oxidizing marine archaeal communities from Monterey Bay, California, United States - ASW #5 | ecosystem: Environmental > Aquatic > Marine > Intertidal zone | place: USA: California... | reverse complement strand
CTCGACTCGAGCGACTCCAAAGTCAATAATTTTTGGGTCTCCGTTACTATCAACAAGAATATTATCTGGTTTTAAGTCCCGGTGAATAATGCCCTTCTGATGTGCATGATGCACCGCATTACAAATTTTCGAAAAAAGAACAAGTCTGTCACTTAGTGACAACTTTTTCTTCTCTGCAAACGAAACAATGCCGCGAGCTCCCGGTATATATTCCATTGCGAAAAATGGAACTTCTCCGCTCTCGCTGTCCCACATTCCAGCTTCGTAAATCTGCGCAATATTCGGATGGCTCAGTTTTGCGAGAGTCTGCGCTTCGAAGTGGAACCTGTGCAATGCCATTTCGCTTGCAGCATTTATCTTAATGACCTTTAAGGCAACTCGGCGGCGAGGTGCTTCCTGCATTGCCTCATAGACAGCGCCCATGCCACCAGAACCAATAACGCCCAAAATTCTGTAGCGACCAATTTCTTTGGGCATCCCCTGTGTTGCGAACTTGCCGGGTTCAGGAACACTCCCTTTTCCGGAGTCGTCACTTGGAAGACCAATGGTTTCTGCATTTGGATCAGTGGGATGGTCACCTGTTGTCATAAAGTCAAAACCTTCATATTCACTGTATTAGAGAGAATATATAATTCTACGATACCATGCAGGCCGAATTTTGCCCATAAAAATCGGCTATTTAAATGACATAGCCCTTATTTTTACTGCGTTATCGAGTATTCGCATGACTTAACTTCTGGCCCTATGATGCTACGCAATGGAAACTTCGCTCAGAGTCGGCAACACAGCAACACATACGTTCCTTGTAACTCAGGATATGCAACCAAGTTTTGAAGATGAAATTATTCATCCAGTTTGTTCGACCTGGGATATGGTGCATCAATTTGAGGTTGCCGCGAGAAAAACATTAGAACCTCACTTATCTGAAGGAGAACAGGGCATTGGCTCATTTCTATCGATTGAGCACTGTAGCCCTGCTCCACTTGGAGCAAGAGTGCGAATCGAGGCAATTGTGACTGAATGTGATCATTCAACACTTGTTTGCTCGATTACAGCATGTATTGGCTCGCGTATTTGTGCAACCGGCAAACAAATCCAACGAATCCTCCCATCTGCTACGATTAACGAACTCATCAAGAAGGCGACTTCACAGTAGTGATTCCTACGGTTACGATGCTCCTTTATGACTTCTGAAAAACATTTGTTAACCGCGATTGATGGCTCCGTCGCAATCATTACTATCAACCGCCCAAAAGTGCTCAATGCACTGAATCTTGAATTGATGGAAGATCTTGCTGCTCTTCTTGAAGAGTTTGATGCTGACAATCAAATTCACGTCATTCTGCTTTCAGGAAATGAACGAGCGTGGGCTGCTGGTGCGGACATTGGAGATATGACCACTGCTTCTTCCGAAGAAATGAAAAAACGAAATCAGTTTGCAGTATGGGAGCGCATTAAATCAATACAAAAACCAATCATCGCAGCAGTGAGTGGATTCGCCCTCGGTGGTGGTTGTGAACTCATGATGCATTGCGATATCATCATCGCATCTGAAAATGCAAAACTAGGGCAACCAGAAATTAACATTGGTGTGATGCCTGGTGCAGGTGGAACACAAAGACTTACACATGCAATCGGAAAGTCTCTTGCAATGGATGTTGTATTGAGTGGGCGATTTCTTTCCGCGAAAGAAGCACTTGAACACGGGTTAATCAGCAGAGTCGTTCCAAAAGAGCATTGGTTTGAAGCGGCACTCGAAGTTGCAAAACAAGTTGCAACAAAGGGACCAATCGCACTCCGTGCTGCGAAGGCTTCGGTACTTAATGCACACGAAGAACATCTTTCAAACGGGTTGCTGGAAGAACGATCTCTCTTTTATTCACTCTTTGACACGAATGATCAAACAGAGGGCATGACTGCCTTTGTAGAAAAACGTAAACCCAATTTCTCTGGAACTTAAAATGACTATCGCTCCAACATTTGAAACCATCGAAGTCACTCTTGCTCATGGAATTTGCGCTATTTCCTTACAACGAACTGATGTACTCAATGCATTTAACAATGCCCTCACGGATGAACTGAAAACAGCGTTGAAAGATGCAGCGAAGAATAAAGAGGTACGTGTGATCGTCCTTACCGGTAGCGGACGCGCTTTTAGTTCGGGACAAGACCTAGCGGACCTTAAGGAAAAATATGTCCCGGGGCACGAACCGCACCTTGGAGAAGATTTAAAGAAGCGGTATGACCCTATTGTCAAGGCTATTCATTCAATGGAGAAACCAGTTATTGCATCGGTAAACGGGGTTGCCGCCGGGGCGGGTTGTTCACTCGCACTCGCATGCGATATGCGAATTGCAAGTGAACACGCATCATTCATAGAGGTGTTCGTCAATGTTGGATTGGTTCCCGATTCAGGTAGTACATGGACTCTTCCAAGGCTTGTTGGTTTTGGCAGAGCGATGGAACTCTGTTGTACGGGTAGACCAGTCAAAGCAAAAGAAGCACTTGCAATTGGGCTAGTCAATGCTGTAGTCCCTCACGAAGACCTTGAAGTAGAAACTTTGAAACTTGCAAACCGATTAGCATCCTTGCCAGCGAAAGCGATTGCATTAACAAAGCGGTTGTTAAATCAATCATTTGAGAATGATTTTAAAGAGCAACTCATTCAAGAAGCGTACGCTCAGGAAACTGCAGGACGTACACATGATCATTTTGAGGGTGTTGTTGCATTCATAGAAAAGAGGAAACCAAACTTTACGCATGAATGAATCCTTTCATAGTTTTTTGCGTATGATTGTATAAACGATGACTACTAATGCAACAAATCCTATTGGCATTATTGGCGCTGGCACTATGGGTGCTGGCATTGCTCAAGCTGCTGCTTTTTCGGGTTGGTCCGTTCGCCTATTTGATATAGAGCCAACGTTGGTAGCACAGGCTGAATCAACTATTACAAAGCGCTTTGTTCGATTAGTTGAAAAGGGAAGAATTTCGTGCGAGCAAGCGGAAGAATGCCAAGACAGAATTATGACATCTACTACCCTTGAAGATCTTGCGGATTGTGATCTCGTCATTGAAGCTATCGTTGAAAATTTTAATATCAAAGTAAAAGTATTGCGAGCAGTAGCAGAATTATCTACTGGTGCGGTTATTGCTACGAACACCTCTTCATTGTCTGTAACTGAATTGGGTGACGCTTCTGGTTATCCAGAGCGAGTCGTAGGCATGCACTTTTTTAATCCTGCACCCATAATGCCTCTCGTAGAAATTGTTCGCGGGAAACATTCTTCAGAATCTGCAGTACAAAGAGCAACGCTTATTGCCGAAGCGTGGGGGAAAACGGTTGTTCAAGTCGCAGATACCCCTGGGTTCATTGTCAATAGAGTTGCTCGCCCTTACTATCTTGAATCTTGGAGAATTGTTGAGGATGGGATTGCGCCAGTAGATCTGGTGGACGAAACCTTGCAATCACTTGGTGAATTTAAGATGGGGCCTTTCATCTTGACCGACCTCATTGGGCAAGATATTAATGTTGCTACGACAAGAAGTGTTTGGGAAAGACTAGGAAAACCAAATCGACTTGCCCCGAGTGATAGACAAGAATCGCTTGTTGAAAAAGGAAATCTCGGTCGTAAAACTGGCTGTGGCGCATATGCTCATGATGATAAAGACAACATGGTTGCAGCCATATTAATTGAGGCTCAGGAGCTCGAGGTTCCAGAACGATTGGAACAAGCCATCAATGATTTTTGTTTAGAAGCAACATGTATCTCAGGATCTCTAATTGAAAAATATATATTCGCACGAGTTCTTGTTGGTGTTATTAACGAAGCGATGTGGGCTGCCTCTGAAGGAATAGCAAGCCCAAAAGATATTGACATAGCAATGAAATTAGGAACCAATTATCCCCAAGGTCCACTTGAGTGGGCGGATAAAATTGGTATAGAGAAAGTCCACGCTCTGCTCAATGCAATGAATGAGACCGTGACGGACAACAGATTTGCTGCTCCCCCATTGGACACTGTTCCAGCAAATTAATTGTAATTTTTTCAAAAAGAGTACAATAGGTGGCATGAAAAGACGAGCCGCTATCGTATCCGCTGTCCGCACTCCCATCGGGCGTTATGGTGGTGGATTAAGCAAAATTCGACCTGACGACCTAGCAGCGATAGCCATTAGGGCAGCCGTTGAACAAGCAGGCGTAGACCCAAACACAATTGACGACGTTTACCTCGGTGCTGCAAACCAAGCAGGCGAAGATAATCGTAACGTCGCAAGAATGTCGGCGTTGCTCGCAGGGTTACCTGAAACAGTCCCCGGCTCTACAGTAAACAGATTATGCGCCTCGGGACTTGAAGCGATCAACGTCGCAGCACGGATGATTGAAGGAAATTGTGGTGACATTATGGTCGCGGGTGGCGTTGAATCAATGAGTCGTGCGCCCTTCGTTATTGCAAAAAACTCTACAGCTTTTAGTCGCCAGTGTGAAATGTACGACACCACAATCGGTTGGCGCTTTACGAATCCAGCGCTTTCTGAGTTGTACCATCCATTTAGCATGGGAGAAACCGCTGAAAATGTTGCAAAGCAGTGGTCTATTACACGTGAAGCGCAAGACCAATTTGCTTGGGACAGCCAACAAAAATGGAAGGCAGCAAACGATGCTGGTAAATGGAACGAAGAAATAGTTCCGGTAAGCGTTCCTCAACGGAGGGGCGACCCAATCATTGTTGACTGCGATGAACACCCCCGACCTGAAGTCAGTATTGAAAAACTGAACTCCTTGCGCCCTGCATTTTCGAAAGAGGCGGACGCTACTGTGACTCCAGGAAATAGTAGTGGCGTGAACGATGGATCTGCTGCAATGGTATTAGTTGAAGAGTCCCTTGCAAAATCTTTAGATTTGCAGATTATGGGATACGTTGGCCCTTGTGCAGCAAGTGGAGTTGACCCTGCCATCATGGGAACTGGCCCGATACAAGCGACGAAAAAATTATTGGAACGTTCTGAACTTTCATTGAGTGACATTGATTTGTTTGAACTCAACGAGGCCTTTGCGGCGCAATCCATCGCATGTATCCAAGAAATAGGGATGGATGCTTCAAAAGTGAACGTCAATGGCGGAGCAATCGCGATGGGGCACCCACTTGGGTGTAGCGGTGCACGGCTTGCTGTTACTTTAATCCATGAGTTAAATAGGGAAAAAAAGAATGTTTTAAATAACGAGAAGATTCTTCGAGGAGTTGCTACACTCTGCGTTGGGGTTGGGCAAGGATTAGCGACCCTCTTTGAAGGAGAACCGATGTGAGCGCAAGTGCGAACGTAGAAGTAAATATTAAAGACTGCGAAGAAGCAGATCCAAAAAAACTAGCGGCCTTCGAAGCACATGTAGCTTCAGGTGGACTCGTTGAACCAAATGACTGGATGCCAGAAGCATATCGAGCACTCATGTTACGTATGGCTGAGCATCACGCGAATAGTGAAATTGTAGGCGCGCTCCCCGAAGGCGAGTGGATTACAAGAGCTCCAAGTTTACTGCGTAAACTTGCGTTAACGGCAAAGGTGCAAGATGAAGTCGGCCATGGACAAATGCTCTATGAAGTAGCCCAAGACTTAGGGAAATCTCGAAATGCGATGCTTCGGGATTTAGTTACAGGCGTCACAAAATACCACAACTGTTTTAATTACCCATGTCCAACGTGGGCTGATATCTGCATGATTGCATGGCTCATCGACGGAGCTGCAATATTAAACCAAGGCACACTCGCACACGGTTCTTTTGGTCCTTACATTAGGACTATGCGTCGAATTAACATGGAAGAAGCATTTCACTTCAAACATGGTGAAGATATGGTTCTCACACTCATGAGCGGCACAGATTCACAAAAGAAAATGGCTCAAAATGCTTTCGACCGTTGGTGGGGACCAGCCCTTGCATTCTTTGGTCCAAACGATCGCCCAGACGAACGAGAACGCCCCGCGATGAAATGGCGTATGAAAACTGCAACGAATGATGAGCTCCGGCAGAAGTTCGTCAACCGCTTTGCACCAGCAGCAATGGCAACAGGGCTCGTTATCAATATTTGCGAAAAAGATGAAAGTGGATTTATCACATCAGCAACTCCCGACCCTCTTTTGAAGCTCAATGAAGAAACAGGCGATTGGAGTTTTACACAACCAGATTGGGACGAGTTTTTCCGAGTCATTCGAGGCAAGGGTCCTTGCAACAAGGACCGATTGGCTCTGCGAAGGTTTTCCTACGAACAAGGCGAGTGGGTGCGAAAAGCCATTCTCAATGATAGCCATTCCAGCAATATGAATTGAGGCGAAGATGTTATCCGAAGCAAGAACACATGTCCCTGAAATCACTGGCGATTTAGAATCAACAGAGGTTGACAATTTTCCTATTTGGGAAGTCTTTACCCAAAAGAAGGAGAGTGATGTTCATTTACACGCTGGCTCATTAAGTGCACCAGATGCTTCCTTTGCAAAACAATTTGCTCGAGAACATTATGGTCAAGATCAAGAGTGCGCCAATATGTGGGTTGGTCTACGAGAATCATTTTTATCCAACGACGGTTGCGATGAATCATATGAAGTGTTCGTTCAAAAAAATGCGGGTAGCCGGCACGAACATGTTGGTTGTGTTGAAGCAAACAACGGAAAAGATGCTCGAGATAAGTGCAAGAAACAATTCATAAAAGGTGACGCCTTCTATACTATTTGGACTTGCCCCCTTTCTGCACTTTCAAAAATCGAATCGGACATCGATATGATTTGGAGAGAAGCTACAGACCAGTCCTATCGACTTGCTAGGGGTTACAGCAAAATTGTTCGACAGAAATGGGATGCACTTCGTGCTACAAAATCTGTCGACAAGTATCAATCCGAAGATTTGAAGGAGACATTTTAAATGAGTGAACTCGAGAAAAATTTTCACGCGCCGATGATGAACGTGCTCTTGTGCGTTGCTGACGATAAATTGTTTCTTGGTCATCGAAACAGCGACTGGACTGGTATTGCACCAATTTTAGAAGCAGACATCGCGTTCTCTTCTCTTGCACAAGATGACATCGCTCACTCAAGTGCTTTTTACGAACTTATCAGTTCTGTTACGGGGCAAAACCCCGATCAAATAGCTTTTTCTCGCCAGATAAATGAATACCGTTGCGCAGATATCGTGACGAAGAGTGATCAGTTTAATTGGGCTGCTGCAATTGCTCGTCAATTTTACTGCAATGTCTACGACTACATTCGACTCCAAAGTCTCAGCAATTCGACATGGACCCCTCTTGCAAATCTTGCTAAACGAATCTGCGCAGAGCAAGCAATTCATGTTGATCATGTCACATCTTGGATAGAACACCTCGGTCAAGGTACAGAAGATTCCAAAAATCGTATCCAACACGCACTCGATGAATATGCCCCATTCGCTTCGATGCTCAATGAATCACCTGAAGGAATAGAAAAACTCTTTGATGGTGGTGTACTCATTAATGAAGGATGTTTGTTTACCGCTTGGAAAGAACACGTGATCCAAATTGTAAATAAATCTGGGCTTACTGTTTCTATTGAGCCATGCTCAGTTGTTGGTGGGCGTAACGGGAAACACGATGAAGACTTCACTCGTTCACTTGCTGAGTTACAAGAAGTCTTTTTGACTGACCCTGCTGCAGCATGGTAAACAAAGAAACAATATTTCAAGTTCTTGGAACAATTCCTGATCCTGAAATGCCTATTAGCATTACTGATTTGGGTTTGATTGAACATGTACACATAGACGACACCACAATTCAAGTCACAGTCTTGCCAACGTTCATTGGGTGTTTCGCTTTACCTGTTATCGCAAAAGAAATTGAACAGAAATTATCTGAACTTTCTGGTGTTTCATCTGTGGAAGTCAACTTTATCAATGATCCACCATGGAGTACCGACCGTATTTCAGACGCTGGCAAGGCGTCCCTTGCAGAGCATGGGATTTCTGTGCCCGAGGGCTCCTCCCCCTGTACCTCAAGTACGGAGTCGGGCGATGTAGAACTTCGCACCTCTGCAATCTCCTGCCCATGGTGTCAATCGCGAGAAACTACTCTTACAAGCCCTTTTGGACCCACACGCTGTAAATCCATACACTTCTGTAATGCTTGTAGACAACCATTTGAGAGAATGAAAAAGGTGTAATGAGGATTCCCTCTGCTATGATATGGGGTCTGTCATGGCAACTGAGAACCAAGATAAAACAACTCCAGCCTCTGAAAAAGAGGTCGCGCCCCCCAATACACCTTCTGCAATGAACACCAGCCCGATTGATTTAGGACATATCGAAGTACTTCAAATTCTTAATGAACATGGAGAGGTTGATACTGGATTAGACCCAAACCTTTGCGATGAAACTCTATTACATGTTTATAGAGCAATGGTGTTGGCGCGTGTATTCGATCAACGAATGCTCACAATGCAACGTCAGGGTCGAATGGGTACATTTGCACCGAACCTCGGGCAGGAAGCGTGCATTATTGGGCAAGTTGTGCCGCTTACGGACAATGATTGGTATGCGCCTTCCTACCGCTCCTTCGGTGCTCAAATTCTCAGAGGATGGCCCATGGAACACTTGATGCGTTTGTGGGCAGGCTTCCATGATGGATTCCCGCCTCCAGAAAATGTGAATGATTTACCTTTTTCAATCGTGATTGGTTCCCATGTATTGCCCGCTGTTGGCATTGGCATGGGCATGAACTACAAAAAGAAAAAAGATTGCGTTGTCGTCAATTATGGTGATGGAGCAAGTTCACAAGGTGCAGTAAGCGAAGCCTTAAACTTCGCGGCTGTCTATAAAGTCCCCGTTGTTTTTATCTGTGAAAATAATGGTTGGGCAATTTCCACCCCTATTCAAAAACAAACAGTTAACGAAGTTCTAGCAACAAGGGGAAGTGCCCACGGAATTCCGAGTATCCGTGTTGATGGAAACGACATTCTTGCCATGATTTGCGCAACCCAAGAGGCGGTAGCACGTGCAAAGAATGGTCAGGGGCCAACTCTTATTGAAGCGTTGACTTACCGCATGAGTTTACATACCACTGCTGATGACCCTACTGTTTACCGAAAAGATTCCCAAGTCGAACCATGGCATTGCCGGTGTCCAATTGCCCGTTTTGAAACGTATCTCAAAAATAAACAGCTTCTCAGTGATGAATCCATCAAAACAACTTTTGAAAATTGTGAAAATGAAGTGATTGTTGCAAGAGATGCTTTCTATGCGATGCCTGATGCGGACCCAAGTGAAATTTTTGATTATCTGTACGAATCAATCCCAGAAGAGTTGAAGGCACAGCGCGACGAATACTTGAAGCGACTACGTAATAAGGGGGAGGAATCATGAGTAAACTCACAATGGTTGAAGCATTAAATCTAGCACTCGATCAGGAGATGGCTCGCGATGAAAATGTTTGTTTACTCGGTGAAGATATTGGAGTGAACGGAGGGGTCTTCCGAACTACAAAAGATTTACAGAAAAAGCATGGCGAAGATCGGGTGATGGATACACCACTTGCAGAATGCGGAATTGTAGGAACAGCGGTAGGGATGGCAATCTATGGGGTGCGACCTGTTGTTGAAATCCAGTTTTCAGGTTTCACAATGCAAGCGTTCGACCAGATTGAACAGAATATGGCGAGAATACACAACCGAACTCGTGGAAAATACACTGTACCGATGGTTTTACGTACACCGTACGGTGGAGGCATTCGAGCAGTTGAACACCACAGTGAATCAAGGGAAGCCTACTGGGCACACACACCAGGGTTAAAAGTTGTCATTCCTTCTGGACCACGTAATGCCCGCGCTCTACTCGCGGCATCTATTCGTGAAGATGACCCGATTGTTTTTTACGAACCAAAGGCTGTGTACCGAGCGTTCAGAGAAGAAGTTCCAGATGAACCCGAAGTCATGGAAATTGGAAAGGCAGAGGTTATTCGAGAAGGGAAAGACATTACCTTAATCTCATATGGTGCGATGATGCGTCCTTGCAAGGAAGCCGTCGAAGATCTTGTAGATGAACACAACATTAATGTTGAACTCATTGACCTACTTACGATTTCTCCAATGGATACTGAAACGCTTACGACTTCAGTACAGAAAACAGGACGGTGCGTCATTGTGCATGAAGGTCATCGAACGTGTGGAGTTGCTTCAGAAATAATCGCGAGACTCAATGAATCTGCATTCGAGTTTCTAGAAGCACCAGTTAAAAGAATTACCGGTTTTGATACTCCGTTCCCCTACTTCCAAGTTGAAGAGCACTTCCTTCCAGAAAGCGAAGAAATTGTGCAAGCAGTAAAAGAAACCATCGATTGGCAATAATGGAATTTAAACTCCCAGATTTAGGTGAAGGCGTACACGAAGGTCAAATCCTTGCTGTCCACGTGAAAGAGGGGCAATCCATTTCCGAAGATGAATTATTGATCGAAGTAGAGACCGATAAGGCCGCCGTAGAAATCCCCTCCCCTTATTCAGGAATCGTAGCAACTATCCACGTTAAAGATAAACAACTCGTCCGTGTGGGCGATGTCATGGTGACATTTAACACTGCTCCAGTGACGAAAACTGTTACGCCAGCAACGCCCATCGCTTCCCCAACAACTGGGGTTCGTTCTTCACCATCGGTTCGTAAATTAGCGAGGGCATTTAATCTTGATATTGCAACAATCACTGGAACAGGCCCAGGCGGACGAATCACACGAAGTGATGTTGAAAACGCTCGAACCAAACCTGTTCCTACAGAAGTTGTTACTCCAACCACTATCACCCAAGTGCGGACTCGACAGAACCCAACACTCACTGTTGAAAACGAGATCGAGGGCGTTCAAGAGCAAACTGAATTTGGCATTGTGATTCGCCAGCCAATGTCCCAAGCGAGAAAATCCATTTCGAAAGCGATGTGTCATGCATGGGAAACAATCCCGCATGTCACCGATTGCAACGATGCTGACATTACTGAAATCGAAACTCTCCGAAAAAATTTCAAAGATCCAGATCAACCCAATCTTAAATTAACGCTCTTGCCATTTGTGCTGAAAGCCGTTTGCCGCTCACTGAAGAAATATCCAATTCTGAATGCAGCCATTTGCCAAGAAAGCGGAGATGTATTGTTTAGGCAGTACATCAACATCGCAATTGGGGTTGATTCAGAGCGAGGATTAATTGCACCAGTCATTCGAAATGTTGAACAAATGAGTGTTGGTGAAATTTCTTCACACCTTGACCAAATCACAGCAAACGCCCGTAGTGCAAGTTTCACATTAGCAGACACAAAAGGCGCGACATATACAATTTCAAATGCGGGGGCAGTTGGTCGCACTCGTTATTCGACCCCAATCATTCAGAAAGATACCGTTGGGTGCCTTGCTGTTGGAAGAGCAAGATTGATGCCATGGGTTATTGATGAAGAAATCGTCCCTCGACTCATTTTGCCATTGAGCCATTCCATTGACCACCGCCTCATTGATGGAGGCAAAGAAATTCCATTCATCGAACACCTCATTAATGACCTTGAACATCCAATGCGATTTGCGGTGTAACAATGGTCGTTGGTCAGTTTAGTCAAGATGTAGATATTCTCGTCATCGGCGGAGGTCCTGCTGGATATACAGCGGCTTTTCGAACCGCTGAACTTGGAAAAACAGTCGCCATCGTTGACCCCAACCCAACATTAGGTGGCGAATGTTTACACCATGCCTGTATTCCGTCGAAAAGCAACTTACTCGGCGTAGACACAACAAAAGCGATTGAAGCATTAAGCAAGGGTCTTGAGCAACGATGTAAATCACTTGATGTCGAACGACTCTACGGTATTGCCCATTTTGAAAACAAAAAGAGTGTCCAAGTGACCGGCGAAGAAGTTTCTGTTGTGAAATTTAAAAAAGCAATTATTGCAACCGGCTCGATGCAAAGAACGCATTCGGATTTCCCAAATGCAATGCAGGTTGAAGAAGTCTATGCAACGATTTTTGAAAATAAAAAAATCCTTGTCGTTGGTAACACGCCGAGTGCTGTTGAAGCAACTACTTTCTTGTCATCAAACAACCGTGTATCGTTGTGGGCAGATGGTGAAATCCTGGCAGCGTTTGACCAGCAACTCGTCAAATTCGTCAAACGCGAGCTTTCGTTGTGCAAAGAGAAACCTAATGCAGAATTGTATGACTTGGTCATACTTGCAGGACACCGGCTTCCACAGACAAATTCACTGCAACTTGAAAATGCAAACGTAACTCTTGCCGATGGATTCATCGGAACAGATGATACCTGCGTAACAAGCAATCCAAAAATATACGCCGTTGGCGAATGTGCGGGTTGCGGACACAGTGCAGCACTTGCAATCGCGCAAGGCCGAGTTGCGAGCGAAGCCGCTTGTGGACTTAATGCACATGTTGACTCGGTGTTCATTCCCCAAGTCGTTTGGACAAACCCTGAAATTGCACAAGTCGGAACATTCAGTCATGAAACCGTCGCCGTTCGGTGGGGTAACAGTGGACTTGCTGTAGCTCTTGGTCAAGAAAACGGCATCACCCTGCTCGGGTACGAAAAAGAATCACAAGCCATCACAGGCGTTGGCATTGTTGGGGCGGGTGCGACCGAAATGATTGCAGAAGGCGCTCTTGCACTTGAAATGGGTGCAACCTTATATGACCTTGCCACTGCAATTCACCCACACCCTACTCGCAGCGAACTGCTCTCAGAAGCCGCCCGCTCCGCGCTTTAATGCTCCCGCGGCGAAAAAGCAGTACAAAAAGGTCACTCCGCTCGCGGTTAATTAGTTACTGCTTGTGTTTTGGGGCGTGGTCGGTGTACGGAACGCGTTTACGCTCCGTTTCGACCTCGGTTAATGGTCCACACTCGATGCATGTTTCGTTGTGCCTGGTTGCAAGGTGTTGATAAATACGAGTACCTTCACTCTTCCAACAAATCGCTTGTTCGTCGAGTTCCTTGATAACTTTTGCTGGGCACCCCGCCACCACAACGTTTGGTGGAACTTCGGTCCCAGATTTGACAAACGCCATCGCTGCGACAAAACTATTCTCGCCAATGACTGCGCCGTCCATGACAACCGCGTTCATTCCAACCATTGCATTTTTCTTAATCACACACCCGTGCAACACTGCACCGTGACCAATGTGCCCATCCTCTTCGATAATAGTGTCATCTCCGGGAAAACTGTGCACAACGCATGTGTCCTGCAAGTTGCTCCCCTTCTCCATAATCAATCGCCCAATGTCTCCTCGCATCACAGCGCATGGGCCCACTAAACAGTTTTCACCAATAATAACGTCGCCGATAAGTACCGCTGTGGGATGAACAAACGCAGATGGATCGACTACCGGTTTTATCCCTTCAAATGCATAAATGGGCATTTTATACTTCTACCTTTTGAGGTTCAGGCACGAATGTACGATTCTGAACTACATTAAATCGACCAACAACAAAGGCGGCGTCAGACAGAGTTGCATTCCCAGAGGGGTTCGCGCCACTGACATGGAAATCGCTAAAAGCCGCAGATTGGTTCACCCAGATATTGCCAACAAGATTACAAGAAACTGGAACACCTGCTTGGGTCATCGTATCGACTGTTTTCTCAATAACTTTTTTATCTGTACTGTACAACCCACAACTAATAGCCCCTTGCTTCTTTGCAATCGAAGAAGCCAGTTCGATTGATTCATCTGTCGATGCTGTTGCGATGATGTACACGATTGGCCCAAACATTTCTTGCGCAAAAGTTTCTTGCTGTGAAGAATCCGTCTTCATTATTTTTACGGAACGAATTCGAGCATCGGGGAACAAAGCGTGCTCGATTGGACTTCCTTCTCTGAGTATGACACCAGCAACGGTATCTACTCGATCCGCAGTTGTTTGATTTTGTAGTGCTCCAAGAACTTCATTCGCACGACCTTGGTCACTCAACATCCAATCAACTGCTTTTACGATTGCGTTTGCAACTTCATCGAACGACAGACGTCCATCTGCTGTTGCAATACCATCTTTTGGAATAAAAATGTTTTGTGGTGTTGTGCACATCTGACCGGAGTAGAGGCAGAGACTGAAACCAAGGTTTCCTGAAACTGCTTTCATTTGCTCAACACTGTCAATAATGATGCTATTTACACCTGCTTTTTCAGTGTACACCACCGCGTTGCCTGCGTTCGCTTCTACCCAGTCGCCAAACGTTGTTCCGCCGGTGTAATCAACGATGTTGACAGATTCGTGCTCAACGAGCGATGCCGTAACCTGATTTTTGGGGGAGTCTGCTACGAGCGTGACAAGATTTGCATCGAATCCCGCTTCGACCAACACATTTTGGCAAATTTCCACTGTGATTGCTAGCGGAAGAATCGCGCCGGGATGTGGCTTCACAATGACAGCATTCCCAGTGACTAAACTTGCGAACAACCCTGGATATGTATTCCACGTTGGAAATGTTGAGCAACCGATGACTAATCCAATGCCACGGGGCACTATTGTGAATGTTTTGTTTAGCGTTACGAAATCATCTCTCCCGACTTGCTTCTTCCACGTTACTTTCGATGGGCAATCTTGCATCGCCTTGTATGCATATGCAATTGCTTCAAGACCGCGGTCTTGTGCGTGTGGACCGCCTGCCTGAAATGCCATCATAAAACCTTGACCAGTCGTGTGCATGACTGCAAAAGCCATTTCAAAACTTCGTTTGTTAATTCGATGGAGCATTTCAAGTGCACAGCCGACTCGAGTTTCAACGGATGCGTTTCTCCACGCAGGGCATGCATGGCGCACATGTTCAACCAGAGTATTGATGTCCACTTTTGGATATTGAGTCCCAATGTTGAATCCATATGGGGATTGCTCCTCCCCAATTGTGCCCTCACCTGAGGATTGATGGAGTGGAAATGCGGCGGCTTTATACCCTTCGAATGCATCAATTCCCTCTTGTTTCGCGTGCTCTCCGTAAATTTTTCCACTGGGAATTTCGGGATATGCAGAATAATACCCACGTGATTCAATGGCTAATACAGCTTTTTTGAGCAATGAATTGTGTTGATTAAAAAAACCGTTTGACATGAATAACTCCGATAAAACCCATTTTCCGAATCGTAAATGTACATTGTACCATGTTCATTATTCCAAACAGTATTGAAATGATTACAATAAATGCGACAACCTTGTGTTACGGATATGAATAGATAAGAACCACAGTGACTGAACAACCAGTAAAACCCGACACGCTCCTTCTGCACCAAATTCACGGTAAGTCATTGCCCGCTATTTCGGTTGATTTAGGCGAAGCATGCACGCTAGGCAGAAGTCCTGAATGTACACACCAACTTGCAAATCGATACGTCTCTCGCAAACACGCTGAAATACAATGCAAGGACGGTCGATGGTCACTCCATGACCTCAAAAGTCGGAGTGGCACATACCTCAATACGATTCGCATGGAGTCTGGGGAAGATGTGCAACTTCAAACGGATGATTTAGTACAAATTGGACCTTGGAAATTCTTAATCCGCCTTGGCGGAGTGACAGAGAATCTTAATCAGGCGATGGTTGAGGAAATAGATAAGGCCCCGTTGGAGGAGAGTGGAGATGAGATTCCGACGCTTGTCCGTACAGTTAATGGTAGATACGAAACAAACATGGACTTACTCCTTCAACTGAAGTCTGATGAAACTGTAAACAGAGAAATGGGATGGGGCATTTTTGTTGACCGATATGGTCCAATCATTTGTGGGTTTGCCAGAAATGCTGGTTTGCCGAGTAGTGAAGCGGACGACATTATGCAAACTGTGTTGTTCAACTTTTTCAAGGTAGCAGATCGATTCGAATACGACCCAAGCAAAGGGCGCTTCCGAGGGTATCTAAAAAGAATTACTCTTAATGCTATTCGCCAACGGTACCGTAAAAAACAAGAAAAAAATCTTGATACACACGGCATGAAAGTTGCAGAAGATCCACGCGATGATCTTGAAGCAGTGTTTGATCGTGAATGGGCAGAACATTTACTCTCTGAAGCAATGACAGAAGCAAGACCGAAGTTTGAACCCAAAACTTGGGAAGCATTTGAACTCTACGGACGACGTGGAATGAGCGCACAACGCACTGCTGACCGACTAGAAATGACACCCGAATCCGTTCGACATGCAAAAAGCAGGGTCATGCGATCGGTTCGTGAAATCGTCATTCGGCTCCGCGAAGAAGAACTGTAACGAGTCTGCGACGGTTCTAACCCCCGCTGCTATGAAGAACGCTAGAGTTGCAACCCGATACAATTCACCCATTAGCGCTCGTAGCTCAGTTGGATAGAGCATCGCTTTCCTAAAGCGGAGGTCGCAGGTTCGAATCCTGCCGGGCGCGTTATGGAGTTCACAACACTAGTAACTGTAGCAGTTGGTGGTGGTATCGGAGCAACCTTGCGGTATCTCCTTGCCAATGCTGGACAATCGCTCACAATATCAGAGTTTCCTCTGGGCACGCTTATTGTCAATATCGTAGGTTGTGCTTTGATTGGGCTCATAACCGCCCTGCTTATTGGCCCCCTATCTCAACACCGTGAGATTTTACGATTGCTGCTCATCGTTGGAATTCTCGGAGGATTCACTACATTTTCTACATTTGCGATTGACACGTTTGAACTATTCGAAGATGGTCGGATTAGGCAAGCGATGTTATATGTAGTTTTAAGTAACGTCATTGGCATTTTCATTGCTTGGGGATGCTATAGAATTGGAACTATCTGTTTTCAATCAACACCTGTGTAGCTCTGTGCGTTATTCTCACATGCTCACTTAAGAGGAGACCCCTACATGTTAAGTATTTGTTTTATCGCTTCTACACTTTTCGTTATGCAAGATGTTGAAGCACAGCCTCAAAGGATGTGGAGGACACCTACGGAGATTGTGCAACAACTCAATACGCTTGATAATTCACACGAATCTGTTTCGATTTCAATTATTGGACAATCTGCAAATGGCACACCAATTCAATGTGTACAAATTGCAAAAGGAGGAAATGTCCCAATTGAGAATCGATCTGCTGTTCTTGTTGTTGCGGGGATTGATGGTGATCAATTACTTGGTATTGAAGTTGCAACTGACCTAATCGATGAGTTATTATCGATGGATTCAGAACAAACGAAAGAACTTCTTGAGACACATCGGCTGTACATCATTCCACTCGTAAATCCAGATGTTGTATCACTCTATTTTGAAGATGTGAAAGACAACCGCCGGAAAAACTTGAGACCTACAGACAACGACCATGACGGAGAATGCGATGAAGATGGTGGGGAGGATCTCAATGGTGACGGTGTCATTACGATGATGCGAGTCCCAGATGTAGAAAAAGCCACGCACCTTGCCGATCCAGAAGAGCCAAGATTACAAATTAAACCAGATTCTTTTGAGGGTCAGATCGCTTCATTTAAGTTGTATTCCGAAGGAATTGATAATGATGGTGATGGGAAATACAACGAAGATGGCCTAGGAGGAGTCGACTTAAATAAAAACTTCATGCATGGGTATCAATTCCATGGAGAAACTGCTGGGTCTTGGCAACTTTCTGAAAATGAATCTAAGGCTCTCGCTGATTTTGTTCTAAGCCATCAGGAAATTGCGGCAATACTTGTATACGGACAACATGACACACTTTCAAAAGCAATGAAAGAAAATGGCAGGAATCAAGCAGGTGCCCCAAAAAATTTAGACGCAGGAGATGTTGAACTGTATAAGAGAATTAGCGAACGGTTTAATGAGATAACCTCACTGAACAATACGGAGCAACCAAATTGGGACGGAAGTTTTGTTGCATGGTCATATGCACAGTATGGAGTTCCCGCTTTTTCTACTCCACTTTGGTCGCGACCAGACCTTTCAAAAAAAGATGGTATAGAAGAAAAAATTACACACGCAAGTGATGAATCTCTCTCAAGTGGTGATAAGTCTAATCGTGGTGAAGGACGGGGCCAAGGTGGCAGAGGTGGTTTTGACCGGGAAGCAATGATTGCTGAATTTGATTCTGACGGTGATGGAGAGTTAAGTGCTGATGAACGAGTTGCCTTTCGCGAATCGATGCAGGATCGATTTGGAGGTGGTGGCCAAGGTGGAGGTCGCGGCGGCGGTCGTCCAGGTGGCGGAAGACGACCGAGTAACTCCGATGACAACTCAACCGAATCAGAAAACAATTCAAATTTAACTCCATCAGGCATCGGAGACATTTCACAAGAAACATTAGATGAACTTTACCAAGCTGCACTTGATGCTGGGTATCCAGTCAGCGAAGAAGACATGGCTGAAATTACACCAGAACAAGTCGAACAATATGCAAAAATGTCTGGGGTAGAGATTCGAAGAGTAAAAATTATTAATGGAGATGAAAAATCGGCAACTGGCGACGCTGCTTGGCTGGCATACAGCGACGACCAGAGAGGGGGCGAGGGTTTTGTAGAGTGGACAACTTTCGATCACCCACAACTCGGCATTGTTGAAATTGGAGGATGGGTCCCCTACTTTAAAACTGTACCTCCAACTGATGTCATCGATGAAACAACCACTACTCAAGCAGAATTTGTTCTTGACCTCGCAAGTAAACTCCCAGATGTTCACCTAGGAACACCGAGTATTGAAAAACTTGGCAATGGGCTTTGGGAACTTAAAATTGCCGTTAGAAATGACGGTTGGTTTCCAACAGGAACTGCAATGGCAAAGAGAAACAAACGAGCAAGACCTTACGTCATTCGACTAGAAGTTCCGAACGAAACAATCGTATCTGGACAAAAAGTTAATCGAATTTGGGCTCTCGAGGGTGGCGGAACTAAAAAGTGGTACAAATGGATTCTCCAAGGAAAATTAAACTCTGATGTGAATATCACTCTATACAGTGAAAAATTCGGCAACGAAACAATTTCGACATCCCTTAAAAACTCAACTGGAGGTGGATCGTGATTCGTCTACTTACAACTATTATTTTATGCTGTTTGACTTCGAGCACATTTGCTCAAGCACCCTACCCATCAAAAGTAAATCTACGTTTCGACCACTGGTACGATTATGCGGAGTTAACTCAAGCACTTCATGACCTTGTAGATGCATATCCAGAATTGTTATCGATTGAATCAATCGGGCAAAGTGTTGGGGGTAGAGAACTTTGGATGGTAACGTTGAACAATCCCGCTACTGGTTCGGATCGTGAAAAAACTGCTATGTTTATCGATGGAAATATTCATGGTAACGAAATTCAAGCAGCAGAAACTGTGTTGTATTCTATTTGGTATTTATGCAAAAGTTACGGCGTGATTGATCGAATTACTGAACTCATTGATGAACGCTCTTTTTACTTTATGCCAATGGAAAATCCTGATGGTCGAGAAGTGTGGTTTCACCAACCTGCAACGCCTCATTTCCTTAGAGGTGGCATTCGGCCTGTCGACAATGACCATGATGGTCTTTTCGACGAAGATGGCGCGGATGATTTAGATGGAGATGGTCACATAACAACGATGTGGATTGAAGATGAACTTGGTCGGTATGAAATAGATGAGGACGACCCTCGTTTCTTTACACGTGTTGGTTCAAATGACCCTCCGGGGGGCTGGACAAGGCTCGGAGAAGAGGGAATCGACAACGATGACGATGGGCGTATCAATGAAGACGGCATCGGTGGGTATGATCCGAATAGAAATTGGCCTTCCGACTGGCAACCAGAATGGATTCAATACGGAGCAACTGATTATCCATTTAGTTTGCCTGAAACGCGCGCAGTCGGAGAGTTTGTCCTTGACCATTCAAACATTGCTGCTTGTCAGAGTTACCACAATGCTGGTGGCATGATTCTGCAAGGTCCAAACGCGGAATACTTCAAATATCCTGCATCTGACAGTCGTATCCATAGTGAAATTGCAGATAAGGGAAGCAAGATGTTGCCCTTTTATGATCCAATGATTGCATACAAGGATTTGTACACCGTTCATGGTGGCGAAGATGGGTATTACTATGAGGGGTTAGGTATCGTCAGTTTTACAAATGAACTTTGGACAACAAAGCGAATGATGGCAACCGGAGAAAATCCTTCAAGAGAGGATTCGACTCTCTTTAGAGATTTGTTGCAATTTGAAGATGTGTATGTTCCATACCATGAAGTTGAACACCCGAAATATGGCACTATTCTTGTCGGCGGGACGACAAAATATTCAAGCCGTGTCACTCCTCCATGGATGCTTGAAGAAGGGTGTCACAGAAATTTTGCTTTTACAATGTATCATGCTGATGAAATGCCGTTGCTTGAGTGGGGCGCACTCGATGTCAAAAAAATGGGCGACCGGTTGTGGAAAGTAACGATTGAAGTTGTTAATGACAAAATTATTCCATCTCGTACTGCGATGGCTGCAAAACACAATATAGGTTCACCCGATGTATTGACATGTGTAACTGGTTCTTCCACTCATGTTGCGACATCTGGCACAGTACGTTCATTACTCAAAACGACAAAACTAAGCGTCATTGATTCTGAACATCCCGATCGCATTTTGGTGAACAGGGGTATAGGAAGCAATGATAGCACGCTCTTCCAGTTCATTATTGATGGGTATGGCGATGTTGTATTTACATACGAAGCCGAAAAAGGTGGAACAGTAGAGCGTAAAGTACAACTCAAAGAGCAATTTGAGCCAAGGTTGTATGAGCATAAGCGGGCTATACCTACACAAGATTCATGACTGCATCGTTACAACGAAATCTTCGGCTATACCCTTGGTACGTCGGACTATTCCACGCCTATTTCTGGCTACCAGTTTACTTTCTCTTCTTTAACAGCAAATTAGATCTTCCAGATGTTTTGTATCTGGAGTCGCTGTATTTCGCAAGCGTGGTGGCAATGGAAGCGCCTTCTGGTTGGTTTAGCGATATGTTTGGTCGCAAGAAAACCCTTGTTGTTGCGAGTATTTTCCTATGCGCTTCTTACGTTGTATTTTTGTTTGCTAATTCATTTGAAATGTTCGCCATTGCGCAGATATTTCTTGCTGCTGGAATCGCATTTAACAGTGGTACAGACACCAGTTTTCTTTTAGAATCAACTCAGGCCCTCGATAAGGAAGATTCATATGCACAACGCGAAGCGAATGCGACACGTTGGAATTTTTTAGGAACCGCATGCGCTGGAATCCTTGGTGGGGTTGCTGCAATTCCTGATTATCGAGGTGCCTATGTCCTCTCACTCGTTGGTGGAATTGCATTACTTGTGATAACAATGCGTTTCGTAGAACCAACCCAAGGAAAAAGGGAGCGTGGCTTACATTTCATTTCACAAGTAGCATCATGTTTCAGATTACTTAAAAATACGCACTTGCTCTGGCTCTCAATATTTGCAGTCTTTATGCTTGTACTCAACCATATTCCATACGAATTTTATCAACCATACATTAAAGAACTTGCAATTGAGTATAAAGTTATACAAGCAACCCCATTCCTGTCGAGCATCCACCTGACACTTACGATGCTTATTGCGGCTTGGATTGCATCGAAATCTATCGAGATTCGAGATCGAATTGGTACGGGCGCAACTTTACTCTCTGCAGCGGGACTACAAATTGCAATGATGGCAATCATGCATTTCTTTGTCAGCATCCCAGCAGCGGTTGCAACTTTACTAAGAAGTTGTCCGAGGGCGTTGATAACCGCACCATTAAATGTAGCCGTTGCACCAAATGTGCCCCCAGAACGAAGAGCAACATTCTTGTCTCTGCAAAGTTTGTTTGGCCGACTTGGTTTTTCGATGACACTTGCAATGTTCGCAACTGCTGCAAGTGGAAAGGAGTGGGCTGATATTTCCGCAATGCTCAAGTGGAGCATGTGGGGAGGACTTGTAGGATTTATCTTACTACTTGTTACTGTTCGTTGCATTAAGGACGAGGGCTCTTCTTCGAAATCGTAAGTTTTGTTTTTTTTGGTTTTGCTGATCCCCCACAACACGTTGCGTTCTTTTTACCCCGAGATATAAATGGTCGAATAAGCGCGTACACGGCGAGAAAAACAATAAACGTCACAAGCCAAAATTGCCAACTCTCAAATGGCATCAGTTCATCACCATCGAAACCACTGTAAATGTAATAAACGACGCAATCCATGCAAGTACAGTCATGTATCCCAGTTGCATTAGCGCCCAATTCCAAGAACCTGTTTCACGCCTAGTCACCGCGATGGTTGGCAAACACTGCATTGCGAGCACAAAAAACACAAGTAAACTTGCCGCCGTTGGAATGTTAAATATTCTTTTGCCATCATCTCGTTTTGCATACTCTATCTTTTCAATCACCCCAGCATTCTCTACATCATCATCCCCCGCAGTCAATACCGCAAGAGTTGAAACAAAGACTTCCCTGGCAGCAAAACTTGTAATCACTCCGACTGTAAGTTTCCAGTCATATCCAAGGGGAGCAAACACTGGCTGCAACAATTTACCCAGTTGCCCTGCAAAACTGCCTGAGAGTTGAGTTGAATATTCAAGTGAACTTGCTTCGCTCAATAATCGCTCAGAAGTTTCGGTATCACTCTCTGCAACAAGACTTGCTTGCTCTCTTAGCACAAGCACTGAATCAGGTGTTTGAACTGTGGGATATGCTGAAAGCCACCACAGGATGATGACAATCGCAAGGATTACTGTTCCTGCATTCTTTAGGAATACCCACGCTCGATCAATTGTATTTAATACTGCCGTTCGCAGTGAAGGCCACTTGTACGTTGGAAGTTCCAGCATCATTGGTCGCGAAACTCCTGGTATCACAGTGCGACGAACAAGAAGTGCTGTAAATAATGCCGCTAGTGCGCCAAGAATATAACATCCGAAAAAAGCAAGCCCTGCGATAAATGGTTGGTCAATAAACAGAACACCAACCAAAAGAACGTAAACGGGAAGCCTTGCCGAACAACTGAAAAACGGTGCTACTAGGATTGTCGCAATCCTGTCTCTTCGATCGGGAACAATTCTGGCCGCCATAATCGCTGGAATGGCACAAGCATGTGCTGATAAAAATGGCACGAATGATTGACCGGGCAAGCCAAATTTTCGAAGCAATCTATCCATAACAAAAGCTGCTCTTGCCAAGTATCCGGTGTCTTCAAGTAAACTAATTAAAAAGAATAAGAGACAAATTTGGGGCAGGAATACCACTGTACCTGCAATCCCTGCAATAACACCATCCACAACAAGGTCGTGAAAGTCGCCTTCTGGAAGAAACCCCCCCACAGCGGTGCCCACATGACCAAAAATAAAATCAACGAAATCCATCGGGAAGGCTGCAAGTGTAAATATTGTCCAAAAAAGACCAGCCATTACCACGGCAAAGAAAAGAAGGCCAAGTATTGGATGAGTAAATGCTCTATCGAGGCGATCTGTCACCGTACCAGTTGCTAATGTACCCCCAACACTAGAGGCGATTATTTCATTTGCCCAACCATTAACAGCCTTGTAATCTTCAGAGCTAGGCAATGCAACTTTCGTGCAAGTCAAGTGATCTAAAGCAGCGTGAAGTTTAGGAGCCCCAGCGCCCGTTCGAGGATGTACAGCGACCACTTGGCATCCAAGATGCTCACCAAATTTTGCTGTATCAATTGTTAAACCAGATTTTTGTGCAATATCGACCATGGACAATGCGATGACACATGGCACATCGTGATGAAGAACTTCGTTTACGATGGTTAAGTTTCTTCGCAAATTTGTTGCGTCTAGAACGACAACAACTGCTTCGGGCGGTTCGCACTCCACTCCATTAAGGGCATTCGTGCAAACTTGGGATAAATCATCGCTTGCATGAAGGCTGTACAAGCCCGGCAAATCGATAAATGTTCGTTTCAAAGTACCAGATGAACTCGTTCCTGTTCGTGACTCTACCGTACTGCCTGGAAAGTTTGAAGTTGCACTACGCAAGCCACACAACCGATTAAACAGTGTTGTTTTTCCTACATTTGGATTGCCCAATAACAATACTGAACGAGCAACGTCAGATTGCGATTTGGAATTTTGCATTATTTTGGAGTTCGCTTATGCTTCGTTACAAACCCCACATCGCCGAACCATGATTCTGCTTGTGAGTTCTCTCGCTAAACCAAGTCTTGTCGATTCCACCTGCACGATACATGGCTGGCCTTGTTGGCAGAGTTGAAACGTTACGTCATCATGCAAACCCATTGCAGAAAGGGCTATTCTCTCATCTATATCCAAATCCGTAATATGAACTACGGCTTCTTCTCTCTCGCCTAACTCGGAAAGAGGAATAAGTTCACGTTCGATGGTCGGTTGTGTTAGGGTAGCCATGGTATTCATACGCACGTTAATGAGACTGGTTCTCAATGGAATACTGAAGAATACACGACCGCTATACCCTTGACAAGGTGAATATGGGGGCATTTGCCTTTTTTAACAAATCCACGTTATTTATAGTACCAGTCAGGTTTTATCCGTCATATCGATGACTTTTTTGTTGGAAATAAAAACTAATTTGGTCGTAACACATTCGCGACCTATTCCAAGGAGCCTCGCAGCAGCGAGCCTGTAAGAAGAGAGTTGTGGAGCATAATGCATAATCGCTCTTTCTAATGCCTCGGGCTCAATGCGGTCAGTTTTCCAATCAATCACTTCCGCGCGAACAATCGAATCTGAATCATCTTTGTACACAACAAGCCGATCGATAGACCCTCTAATATCAGTAGGTTCGTGCATTGTGACATTCGTAAACTTCTCACCTTTCTTCACTCTCAAAATAAAATCTTGTTCTCGGTAAACCTCTGCGCTTTCTTTTGGTGGGGTGAGAAGTTTCGTAAATTCATCTGATTGCAGGGCTTGAATACACCGATTTGCGGCGGATAATAATGCTGAACTACCTACTCGACTTGCTTCTTCAATTGGCGCACTCTCAAGTAAACATTCTGTTGATGGAATCTCGTTGAGCCATTCAATATCTTCAAGCCATTTATGCGTAATCGTTCCTAAATCAAAAGCGGTATTTGTTCCTCCCGCGAATCGTTCGCCGATGTTGACCACTCCTCCGCCCTCCAAACTTGAAGGTGAAGCAGATGCGATCCCCTTGCCAATTGCTGTTGCGTCCTTAGGAGCAGGGATAGACAAGGGTTCGATATCAGTTTTTTTCTCTTCTGTAAAGGTCTTAAAATCATCTACCCATTTTGGGTTGCTACCATTTGCTGTCCACACAACCGAGTTTGGTTCTTGAGCTTGTTTCTCATCCAATAGCTGCAGAAGCAAGCCATCGAGTTTTTTATGATGAGTCGTTGCACTTTCTCGGCATGGTAAAATCATGTGCATTGCCCTTTTCGCTCTTGTCATCGCAACATACAACAAACAAATGGCATCATTCACTTGTGCTTGCCGTGATTCTTCCCGCATTTCCTTATATTCAGGAATAACTTCGTCAAGATATTCACTTGCATATAAACCAACCCGAACGGGCTCTTTGCACGGATCTACGTGCAGTTCCATCATGTCTGGAATTTTCCAAATTGCTTGATCAAAATCGCAAACGACAACTGCGTCGAAGGATAAACCCTTCGACTTGTGGATTGTCATTACTTGCACTTGAGATGATGCTGGATCTGCGACTGGAACTTCACGAACAATTCGAACAAACTCCGAAGGCCGAAGTGTTTTATCCGCAGAGTATGCTTCTGCGAATTCGACGAGTTGCCATAAACGTAGGCGTTCTCGATCATCAACATGTTCAACAAGTTGTTCCGCATATTCATTGATAAGGTTTGCATACCCGGTTTTTAGTAGTTTTCGACGAATGGAGACACCCAATACATCTATTTCCGCTCTATCTAATGGATATGAAATATCTAAATATGAACCGAGCGGCGAACTGACAACATGAAACGCGTGAACGGTATTGCAATGGTCATCTGCCATTAATAATGCGGAAAGAATCAGGGTAACCGCGGGCGAATCCGTCAGCGAGTTTCCGCCGAATTCCGAAGCGGGGATATCAAACTCACTTGAACGTAGTGCATGCACAATTCGCTGTATCTGTTGTTTCGTATTACTGCGAACTAAAATTCCGACCGTGGCTGCTGGCGCATCTGCATGAATTTTTGCGACAACTTCAACTACCTTATCTATACACAGTTGGAGTTTTGTTTTATCGGGGGCCACATCTGCAACCTGTATATCTGCGTAGCCTGCTAACGCTTGAATAGGTTCTGCTGAACTGTGAGACACAAAATCATCGCTCCATATTGTTGCTGCCTCTGGAGCATGTTCTGTGAGTAGATTGGCGATTCCGACATTGCCAAAAACAGTATTTACCGCATCCAATATTGGCGGTGTACATCGCCAACTTGAATCGAGCCGTGTTGTTTCACCGTGGATAAGTTCTTCTTCTAAGCCCCGGAGTAATGCTGGTTCGCCACCTCGAAAACCATACAAACTCTGCTTTACATCACCAACAAAAAAGAGTGATCGATCATTTGTCGCTTGATTAATTTCATGCACAAGTGGTTCAAGGACCCTCCATTGGGTTAATGAGGTATCTTGGAACTCATCAACAAGCATGTGATCTATAGAAGCATCCATTCTGAATTGAAGTTCTTCTAATTTATGCATAATCTCACTATTGCTTAATTGGAATGTCACATCATCAAAAGAATAATACCCACGGTGGTGTTTCGCATCAAGCCAACATGTGTTCAACTCTTGCATGAGTTCATAGGTGCTCTTGTTTTTGGCGAGCATTAGATTCGCCATCACACTAAAACCGTGTGCGATGAGTGGCTGGTACGCTTCTTCGATACCATCCTCTATGTCCGTGTTGTAATACCGAAGAGACCCATCTATAATTTTTGGCGCTATCCCAGCGGTGAGAAAACTTTTCCAGTCGCCACTTTGCATGAGTTCTACTGCTTTGTGCACAGCATTGATTTGATTTTGAATTTGTAACTGCAATGTAAGGACAACAGAAATTGCATCATCTACGGCTTGGTTTGAGAGGGTCGGCAATTGTTCACCCCAAATCCAAACAAGTGCATCAGTGCCACGAACAGCCGCATAGGAATCATCTTTTATGCCACGTACTGTTCGATTGATTGGTACTTTCGCGCCAGATTTACTTAACCGTAGCATTGTTGCGAGTTGTTTTGTTTTATTCACATCTTTCGTTAGTCGATGAATCGCTTCAGAAAATATCTGGTCTTCATGTACTTCATCAAGGATGGTCCACCCTTGTGAGAGTTCAAGCGTATCTGAAAATGCAAGCGCCGTTTTTACGAAGAAGCTATCTATCGTCCCAATGTTCAATCGGTGAATCATCGAGACCAGTTGTCGCAAAAGAATTGCACATTCTTTTTGGCCTTTTTCTAAGTTAGCGTTTATTTCAGGCACTCCAATGATAAGTTGGTTGAATCCATCTTCTGTCAATATTGCGTCGGATAACATTTTGACAATTCGATCTCGAATCTCACCCGCGGCTTTTCGGCTGAATGTCGTTGCAAGAATAGTCGTGGGGTCAGCGCCCAGTTTCATTAATCGCAGAAACCTATACGCAAGCAATTGGGTTTTGCCAGAACCAGCCAGCGCTTGAATAATCTCTACTGGTTTAAACTTACCCATAAAAATCACTCGACTCTTCTATCACACTGTTGTCTTGACATATCCATGAAAACGCATCACTGAATTTTGGTGCTGGAGTGGATGGAGCTTCGTCATACACATTATCCAAAATAGAAAGAATGGTGCCATCAATAGTATCTTGCAAAATCGCATCAACCTTGCCTGAAGGTGTTAAATAATCGATTCCGCTTGTTGATTCTTGATCCCCGATTTTAAAGTAACCAAGAACAACATTATCCTTACTCGTGTCAGCACTCCTTAATTCTGAAATTTCAGAAAGGAGGAGGCGGTAAAGTGGGAGTTGCAAATCAATCCAACAATCTCGTTTGAAGTGCGCCTTATTTGCCGTTGTAGAACCAGTTTTGTAATCGAGAATCCTGATTCTGCCATCTCCATCAATCTCAACTCGATCGATAACCCCTCGGATTGTGAAATTCTTCCCTTCAACTTCTAGTTCTTTTTCTAAGAACACTTCGGTGCACACTATTTTCCATCCCTCTGCGGCACTCATGGCTTGATGCTTCGCAAATTCTCGTAATCTAAATCTCGCAAGCTCTACTTGTACTTTTATTTTACCGCTTGCATTCTTACCTAACTGTTCAATCACAACTTCTTCAAGTGCTTCAAACATGAAGTTCTCAATGAGGGATATGTCTGAAGAACTATTCACAGAAGAGTCTTCCCCGAAACGCTGTAACCCTGCGTGAATAAATGTACCGAACAACTTTGCGTCTAATTCGCTTCCACCCTCTTCTGCGATTCCAAGTTTCAAAACATGTTTTAACCAAAAGCGATACGAGCAGGAAAGATAATCTTTAAATGCTGTAACTGATAATTTTTGTAGTGGGGAAGTTTTGAAATCAGATGGTTTTGGAATTTGTATTCCACATCCCAAAGAACTTGCATCAAACTGAGGCGGGACGATTGGTTGTTCGCTGTCAAATGACACTACCAATTCGCCTGCGCGTCTTGCGAGTTGCCTCGATTCTTCAACTGCAATGTCTGCAGGGATTTCTTCAAGATTATCACATCGCATGAGTAGTGGACTTGGTGACAAAGGATCACCATCTGTGTTTTTTCTTCCGACAATCCATTTCAAGTTTCCATGCTCTTTTCTCGATTGTTGCATTGCAATGATGGCATGTGCATCTCTCGCCATTCGCCGATCAATTGTTTCTAATTCCAATGCATGGAGTAATGCGTCTGGAAAATATGCCCCACTTGGATTATTACCGCCACCTAAATCTGAACTCATCCCGACAACAATGAGGTTCGGTGTATCGACTGCCATCCCTTCAAGCCAACCGACGATGTCAATCGCTGCAGGGTCAGAAAGTGCGGGGATGGTACTGGATTCAAGTTCTTGGAGCATCAACTGCATAACTTCTGAAACCCTCATCTTTCCAAGATGTTCAGGAATCACATCGAATCGATCAAGTACGCCAAACAACTGTTGTAATGCCTTCAATACTGGATCTGTCCTATCACGTTTGTCTGAACCATAAATTTGCAATAACAATGTACGAATGATTCCCGAACACTGTGCTATTGAAATTGGATCCTTTTCGCAGTCAATGATGGGTTGAAACAAACCAAAAACCTTGCGATGTAGTTCGCTAAGACCTTCCATGCTGTCTCTAGAGCTCTTGGGAATAAACCATTTTTTTGGATTCAAGCGACTCGGAACAACATTCATTGAATACTGACTTAGTCGCTTAAGGACATCTTCTTCAATCTCAAGCAAATTGACGATATCGGGGTGACGGATAATGGCTGCATAAGCTGAGTACGATTGAGAGGAAACAAATTCAGCAATCCCTGCAATGAGAATTGCTTCGGACGTTTGCAAGACAGGGAGGCCCCCAGAAAATCGGCTACGTACACCATGGCCTTGCAGATGACGCTGTAAAATTGGGATAATGTCTTCATCAGTTGTCGCGATTGTGATGGTGCCTGCAGATTCATTACTATCAAGTGCGGACAACGCGCGAATTACTTCTGCAGATTGAGAACTTGGCGTTCCTGCAACCACGATGTCTTCATCAGAAATATCAATATTAGCATTCAACCAGTACTCCGTTTTTATACATCCGAACTCATCGAACCCATCTTGTTGAGATTCAGGCCCCCTAACTAATACATCTACAGTCACACCCTCGTCACTAATCCGATTCAACAATAATTTAGCAACACCCGTTAAATCAGAACCACCAACAATAACGACGTGCTCTAATGCTCCAACATTAATATTCGATGATGGTTGCACGAGTGCAAGTTGTTCAAGTTCAAAAATGTTTAAATCGCTCAGCGCGAGGAGTTGTTGGACCTCATGTTGGATTTGTGCAAGCACATCAAATCTTCTCTCTGCATCTTCAGTCAAAACCATTTGTGCAGCGTCGTTCCAAGTCGTACGCTGAACTGATACTCCACCACCAGATGCAATTTTAATCGTATCCCACACTCTTCTTGAAACATGATGCCAGGCCATGACATCATCTTCCTCAATGAACCGAGGACCAATGATTGGTTGAACTTTTTGCTGAGGCATGCCCTTCATCACCGTCGCTGTTGCAAGTAAGATTGATTGCGGATCTGCGAGCCGAAGTCGACTCGGGAGCAATTTCATCATAAATTGCGAAGTAGTCTCGGTGCTTGGCAATTCGACGGCTCTGCCATGTTTGTTCGCCTCGGTCACGAACTCCGATTGCAACCTTCGAGCAAATGCTTGGCCAGAAACCAAAATAAACAGGCGCTCTACCGAGCCCAGTTCACCTTGTAAACAGTGCTCTTGCAACCACTTGGCAGAAGAGGGAAGGAATGGTTTTTCCCACCCCAAAAAGTGTCGTTGAATGCCTGCCATGAGGTGTGAACAATACCACAAGACCCCTCAATTCTCTGACTACATAGTGTCGCCAAGATATGAAGAAATATAGGAAATGTTCCACGCATCTGGGTCAAGATGAGGTGTCGCAATAGGTTACGAATCAGATTCGTAGTACCGATAAAAACCTAAAAAAAATACCTTACGCAAGGTTTTGGCAGTACTAGAGTTGTGAATTTGGGTAAATAAAAGTGGAATATTTCCCCCTAAAAGTGACCTAATTGATGTGGAACTGCCGATAACCTAACAAGCGAAGTGGTGGAACGTCCTCGAGCAATTACCGTCTGAAAAGACGCTCGTTGCGTTCCTTCTCTTCTCTTCTCTTCCATCACCCTTGGATCCTCGGATTCAAGGGTGATTTTTTTATCCCCTATTGCATATATGAAACAGGATTAAAGCCGAAGGCCCAATGACATCTGTCCAAAACCACGGACCTGCATTTCCTGGCGTGAAGTTTCCAGCTGTTACCATTTGGTACACATGCCCGACAGCGTCACCCCAAAGCCAAATCGAAACTGCAATAACAACCGCACTACGAAACTGTCTTGATGCTTTGAGCGAAAGTAATCCGAGTACACCAACTACAGCATTTGCGATTCCAACTTCCCATTGAAATGGACTATTTTTCCAACCAATCCCTTCAGCTGCTAAATCTGGCCAGAAGCAATGCAAGGCAAATGTATAAACTCCCACAAGACCTACGAATAAAAAGAGCATCCAAAACTCAAGTGGTTCCCACACATGCCCCTTCTTTGAATTTGCTCTCTTTACAAATCCAATGATTCCAAGCAATATGGCGAAACCAAATGCGATGAGAGAGGTGTTTGCAAAAAACCATGCAAGTGCGTTATTAATCATAGTTGCTCCATAGTTATCAATTGCTCGCACATTTTTTCAACTTCGACGTGGTGATGAGAAACGATAATAGTAGACGCTTTTAACTCTGTATGTATTGTTTGTATGAATTCTTTCATCGTTTCTCGGAGTAATGGATCAATCGAAATAAGTGGTTCGTCAAGTAATAACACCTTTGGTCGAATAACCACTGCTCGCGCGAGGGCTATTCGCCTACGTTCACCCCCACTACATTTCGATACTTTTCTATTGGCAATCGATGCAAGGTCCAGTTGTTCCATGAGTTGGGCAACTGGGGATACATTTTTGCCCCGAGCGTGTAATGGGAAAGCAATGTTCTTCTCCACAGTCAAATGTTCGTAGAGAGGTTGATCTTGCATCATGATGCCAATGCTACGTTGATGAACTTGAACTGCATTCATTGCCTTTCCATCAATAGAAACCTCCCCCGAGTCGGCTTCAATCAAACCTGCAATGCAGTGTAGTAGTGTTGATTTTCCGCACCCTGAAGGACCAACAAGAGCGAGCATTTCAGAATCTCCTACACACAATGAGACCGAATCAAGGATGGGCTCTCCCTGTGGATATTTAAACGAGATGTTCTGAACATTTAGCGCCATGTTAGGTAGCATACACCCCATGCTCATGACCACCATACTCATTGCGACGATGCAGCCTTCTCCAACAGCAAATGCTGAAGAACCCCATGGAACTCTAACGTTTACCGTTTCTGATAGTGATAGCAATCCTATTCCAGCAAAACTCAGTTTTACGGATAGTGAGGGGAATAAATCTGATATGTTCCCAAACGCAGATGCCGAGCCAGAGAAATTAGCAATTCGATATCACGCCATTTACACACTCGATGGCGAAGGATCTGTGACTGTTCCAGTAGGAACGTGGCATGTCTATGCATCCCACGGGATTGAATGGTCACTCGACCATACAACAATAACGATCGAAGAAAACAGAGAGTATTCGTGGGACGCAGAACTTGTCCATGAGATTGATACGACTGATTGGGTGAGTGGTGACTTTCATTTACATACTCTCACGTACAGTGGGCACGGCGATTCAAACATGAATGAACGCATCATTTCGTTAATCGGCGAAAATGTAGAGTTCGCAGTCGCAACCGACCACAACCACAACACTGATTACCAACCAACGATTGATGGGCTTGGTGCAAGCGAACATATCACGGCAGTTGTTGGCAACGAAGTTTCATCTCCATACGGTCATTTGAATGCGTTCCCACTGGATGCCAACGCAAAAGTGGTGAATCAGAAGTTAGAAGCCCCCGAATTGTTTACGCTTATTCGGGCAGAAGAAAATCCGTATGGGGTCACGCCAGTTATTCAAATCAATCACCCGCGCTGGGGAAACATCGATTACTTTGGCACGAGAGGCCTCGACCCGATTACAGGCGAATCGCACGATGAACGGTGGTCATGGGATTTTGATTCCATAGAAGTGTTAAATGAGAACCCTGGTTGGGGTTTTTATGATGCTGAAATTACAGATATGCCAACAAGGTCAAGCAGGCACAGCGTTCTTCGCGATTGGTACAACATGCTTAACGCTGGAAGGAACATTTCCGCAGTTGGTAACAGCGATAGTCACACTGTGACTAAGAACATCGCTGGCATCCCTCGCAATTATGTATACGTAGGAAACGATGACCCTTCGGGCATAAACCCCGCAAAAGTGGCGGATGCCATTCGTTCAGGACGGATGTCTACAACAACGGGTCCATTCCTTCGCATGACAGCGAACGGTCATCCAATGGGTTCAACGATTTCCGTGCACAGTGAATCGCTCGATATTCACCTCGATGTTCAATCCGCATCTTGGATTGATTTAGATTCCGTTCGCATTATTCAAAATGGAGATGAAATCGCGAGTGTTGATTTTATGGAGGAGCAACGAGGGTGGTGTAAAGGCATGGAACAATCACACTATCGCCCACGCATACGAATTCCTATTCCACGCGACTGCTGGATCGTTGCCATAGCGCAAGGCGATGAACCCATGTCACCGTTTGTTATGCATAATGATCGCGATGTGTTGCCACTGGCAATCGCAAACCCTATTTACATCGATGCGGATGGTGATGGTGAATACACACCTCCTCGGAAATGGGCTGAGAGTGTCATTGCGACAGGCGACCTTGAAACAATTGTAGATATGTATAGCGAAGTAAATCCTACCGAACAATCTTTGCTTGTACTTGCCTCCTCCACGGACCCCGAAATTGGGCACAAAATGGTGCTCCTTGGCCTATCGAGCGACGAACGCATCGTTCGTCTCGCAGCGACAAAAACTGCGGAAGCCCTGCGTGACAACTTATTACTACCGATGTTAGCAGGAGTTATTGATAGCCCAGAGAGTGACCGATACCTTGCGTTCTCGGCATGGATGGCCATTGATGAAACTGATGAAGCGTTCGGGCGAATGTTATTGAAGCGGTATGCAAAACGGTTTGGCTGGGATACGGCAAAACGGTATACAAAAGAGCGCTCGCTCAACCTTCCGGGTGAGTTTGTTCGAGAGTGGCAAGTTGCTAGATATTTTGCACTTTCAAACGATGATGATCGTTTGTCAAATCTCGAACACCAAAAACAAATTCCCGAACCAAATATCGCAATGCTTGTCGTGCCGATGACGACAGATGGTGAACCACTTACGTGGGATGAGATGCAAAGTGAGAAGGATGGCTACCTGAACCTTTCGCTTGGCGAAACAACTGAAAATGTCATTGCATACGCAAGGTGTTGGCTCTGGAGCCCCGAGGAACGCAAAGTTGATTTCACCGTTGGCAGTGATGACGCATGCCGAATCTGGGTAAACGACGAAGTGGTCTTCAACGATGCCTCTTGGCACAGCGCCCGTCAAGACAGCAAGTTTGGCTCCTGCACCCTGCAAAAAGGTTGGAACCCTGTACTTTTCAAAGTCCTTAATGGGCTTCAAGGCATGGGGCTGTATTTTCGTGTACTTGACGATGAAGTGATAAGTACAAATACCAACTACAGAAATCACAATGAATTCGACATGTGACCGTCACACCATGTTTACGAAAACTCCACGCCCATCGCTTCAAACTGTTTCTCAATCTGTGGAGCCCACCCACGGTTCGCCATAGGACTCGCTGGGCTTGGGTGCAAGATGGTTTCGATGTCAGCTCGATCAAGTGTTTTCATTGCACGTTTTTTTGCGAAGCCACCGATGCCGACTATTTTTGAGGGTTCTAATTCCTGAACAAACTTTCGTAATGCAGTATCACACACTTCAAACACCGCATCGCGTTCCTCTGGTTTGAGTTTATCCGGAGTGCGGTTCTTTCCGCCTTCTTCCATAAAACAAAGCGGGCAATAATTCAGCACAAAAAACCTACTGAAAAAACTTTCTGAATCGCCGTGCCGTTCTTTTGCCCACTCCCACACTCTTCGACCGCTCACTTCACTTCTTGGGCAATCGAAACCTTGCACGGGTCTTTTTGGGTGTACACGCTCCGGCTGTTTTACTTCTTCATCAATCCCAAGAAAATCACGGACATTATCAACTTCGCCGAAAGGCACACCAGTCTGCGCCATTCCCCACGGTCCTGGATTCATGCCTATTAGTAACACTCGACCCTTCCCCTCGCCATACTTTTGCAAATACGAACAATGGGATTTCCATGCATATTCAAGTGGGTTATAGACATGCGAAACAGGTTCACTAAACGAAAGTTCGTTCACACCCTTAGAGAGTGCTCGCGTAATTGTAATAAGCCGTTTCGACATTGCTCTCATGGTACCATGGGTACTTCAATGAATAAAACCTACCATTTCAAAGTTCTTGGCTGTCGTATGAATCATGCAGAACGTCGTGAAATGGAGTCGATTTTGATTGACCGTGGATTACAAAACTCAACTGAATCGCCAGATTTAGAAATCGTTCACACATGCAGTGTCACAGGGCAAGCGGCTGCAAAATCTCGCAATGCCATAAGGCGCGCAAAACGAAATGGCAAGCATGTTTTCGTAACAGGATGTTTCACTGGGACTGACATGGAAGTCGCACAAGAACTCGGCGATACCATCATCACGCATTCCGGTGAAACTCCGATGATTGAAAGATTTGCACAACAAATCGACACGTGGCTCGAAAGGCCACATGAGCCGACGAAAGAAAAAACCACCTCCCTCCCAATTGCAACCCTACCAACAATTCCAGGAGCACATACGCGAGCTGAACTTCGTATTCAAGATGGTTGCGATGCACACTGCACATTTTGCATCATCCCTAAAATACGAACAACCCTACGTTCAAAAACCGTTGAAGATACTGTTGTCGAAGCAACCCGATTGGTCGAACTTGGTCATAAAGAAATTATCTTTACTGGCATATTTATTGGTGCGTACGGGCATGAAACTGCACTGCGTCGGAAACAAGATTCGCCTGACTCCGAATATTTAGCGGACTTGCTCGATGCTGTTGCACAAATTGATGGGCTCAAGCGACTTCGTATTAGTTCGATGGAACCGGGAGATGTCACACCTGTCTTACTTGATGCGATGGCTGCTAATAACAAAGTAGTCGTCCCACACTTACACCTTCCACTTCAATCGGGTAGTGATACTGTGCTACGCAAAATGAACCGACAGTACAACATTTCGCAATACATGAAAATGATAATGTTGGTCAATGAAAGATTAACGATAGACGGACTTCCGCCTGCAATCACTACCGATATCATTTGCGGCTTCCCAACTGAAACAGAAGTAGACTTTGAGAAAACTGTCACGATAGCAAAACAGGTTGGTTATTTGCACATGCACATCTTTCCGTATTCAGTTCGTACTGGCACTGCCGCAGCACGCTGGAACATTCTGCCACCGAAAGTTGTGCAAGAGCGAGTACAAACATTGCTACAACTCGACGGGGAGCTCTCTCTTGCATATCGAACTCGTCTCAAGGGTCATACGATCAAAGTTATGATCGAGCAGCCCGCAGAACTCGCAGGTCAAATGAAGGGTCGATGCGAGCACTATGCAGAAATTTCATTGCCCACAGAAGCTGCAATTGGCTCAATTGTGGAAGCGAAAGTGATGCAAGTAGAGAGTGATAAAACGGTTGCAATGCCATCGCTGCAGATTCTCTAATGTAACATCAAAAACTCTGGGATAATTCATCGAGTACGCAAGGCAATTCCTTCGATACATCTACATGGTGAGATGGCTTTCCCTCATTTCTGTAGTTTGCTCGGTGGCACATCATTGTGTTGCGGATATTTGGCAATGGGTAGATGGGGATAACGATGGCTCCCTATGGCTTTCGGGTTCGGCTGTTGAACCCTATGCTGATTTGAGCGGAGAACTTTTGTGGTGGGCGGAGTTACCCTTCGCGAATTTACATCACTCGAATCTGATGAGTACCGATTTATCTTTCGCAAATTTAGTGGGCGCCAACTTCAAAATTGCAAATCTCACGAATGCGAATTTGTACGATGCTAATCTTGATGGTAGCGTTCTAGCGTATGCAAATTTGTTTGGGGCAAATTTGGATTCGGCGAATATCGAAGATGCAAATATGTTTTATGCCGATTTCTCGAATGCCAATTTATCAAACTTAGAGAATTGGGAAAGTGCATTTTGGCTTGCAGCTCGGTACAACGCAAATACTATTTTTCCCGAAGGTATGGATCCAAGCGATTACGCCATGATTGAATTAGAAGTCCCTGCGCCTGCAACTGGAATATTTATTGCTGTACTCATTTTAAACTTGTATAGAAAACGCACCTAACTTAATAACTCGCTTTTCCAGCGAGTGAATCAAACTCTTTCCAAAGTTCAAGCATTTCTTCACGAAGAAATGCAATCCCCTTTAATGGTCGTTCCTCGATAGCATCGTTCATTGCTTCA
>Ga0315336_1001816_pt1 | contig 37296 bp, 24 predicted proteins | sample ASW5metaG_FD_204512 | JGI IMG/M metagenome (GOLD analysis project Ga0315336, IMG submission 204512) | Ammonia-oxidizing marine archaeal communities from Monterey Bay, California, United States - ASW #5 | ecosystem: Environmental > Aquatic > Marine > Intertidal zone | place: USA: California... | reverse complement strand
CCGCGTTTCCTGCCTTGCGGGATGGATGCGCGCACATCAGAGCACTGAGACCGCATCTGCTGAAGACGAAGCCCACGAAGTACGCGGCCGTCCTGCACTCCATGGAATCCAAGTTCATCCGCCAGCACAAAGCGCCGCGGGACGATCGCCAGCACTTCGAGGCTTTTTACATTGCCTGCCAGGAGGCACACATTCCGTTTGAAGTAATCACGGAAGAGCAGATCCTGGATGGGACCGTTGGTGAGTATCCCGTGCTGGTACTCCCCAATGCAGAATACATGAGCGATAGAGTTGTGGAGGCAGTGCAAGGCTACGTCAAGGCTGGTGGAGGGCTGGTGATGACTCACCTGACCGCTCGCTGCACCGAGGATGGCCAAAGCCGGAACGACCTCCCCCTTGCGAAACTCGCGGGCGTGCGCTTCACCGGCGAGGTGGTCCGCAACGGAAAGCCGGAGGGGGAGAAAGGATCGACCAATTACTACCAGGCCGTTGTCGAACACCCGATCACCGAAGGGATGGATGCGAATACATACTCGTTCCGCGGGCAGCGGGTAGTGATCGAAGCGGAGGAAGGAACGCAGGTTCTGGTTCGGTCTCGCGATTACGCGGCCCTGCAGGATCGGGACGACGACTCTTACTTTCGCTGGTTCCCCGGCCCCCTCGCCGGGCCGCTGGTAACGCTGCAGGAGAAGGGTGGAAAGATCGTCTACATCGCCGGGGAACTCGATACGGCGTTCTGGTCGGAAGGGTGGCCGGAGGCGGGCCGAATCTTGAGTCGATCGGTGATTCACGCTGCGAACAGTCCTCCCCCCTACTCCACTGATTGTCCGGAACCGGTGTTGATTTCTCAACGCGTAGACGAAGACGACGGGACGGCTGTATTCCTGCTGGTTAACTATGCCACCAATCAACTCTACTCCATCGGCTTTCCGGGGGCGGGCGAAACGAATGTGCAGAGTCTTGGCCGGGCGAATGACATGCGCTACGGCATCGCCCACAAAGATATCACGCTCAAGGTCCCCGGCGAGTTCAGCCACATCGAATCGGTAACAGGACAAAAACTAGCCGTAGTAACAGAGGATGGTCACACAACCCTGCGCCTACCGCGGCTCGACGAGTACGAAGCCATTGTGCTCAGGCCATGAGCATTCAAAAGGGCCCCAAAGGGGTCAGTGTGTTAATTTGTTAATCCACTCTCCCCCATAGCCTGCATGTAGAATCGCTCTTTACCTAATTAACAGATTAACACACTGACCCCTTTTGATACGAAGTTACAAGTTTGTACTGTCTGGAAAAACTGAACATCTGAACACACCCCTTTTGAATCTTGCGTGCGAGGCAAAGCAAGATATGTTGGATTGCCCGGAATAATTATGAAATACACGAAAGTCCTAATTCTTTCTGCGCTACTACTGATTATTTCAGATCCGTCGAGCGAAGGAGTCGATGATCAAGTGCTTATTCAATCAACCGACAGCGAGATTCGATTCGGCATCTGGCCCGGGAAACCGAAGAACCCGTCCCCTACCCTTCTTTTCTTCGGGGGGGAGATCGAGGAGATGCTGCGAGACGATTATCAGCGGCAGTGCGGCAATATCCTGGCGAAGAAAGGTTTCATTTGCGTCTTCCTCGATGGACCCAGCGAGGGGCAAGAACTCAGGCCGGGTGAACAGGGTGGACTGAGCGGCTGGCGCAATCGCCTCGAGAATGGCGAAGATCTTGTCTCTAAAGTGAATGGCCGGGCCGGTGGTGTGCTGGATTACCTTGTTGCCGAAGGCTATACAGATCCACGGTATATCGCCGCTTGTGGCATATCGCGAGGCGGATTTCTTGCCATGCATTTCGCCGCAAATGAACCCCGGGTGAAATGCACCGCCGTGTATTGTCCGGTCGTAGATCTCGGAACGCTGAAATTATGGTTTGAGGGCGTGGAGAATCATCCTGCGATACGTTCGGTGAACCTAATGGAGCACGTAGACAAACTGACCGGCAAACCTCTGTGGATTGTACTGGGCGATCAGGACAGGCCCATCGATACCGACTATGTTGTCGAATTTGCGCGGAAAATCTCCCGGTTGTCGGGAAAAAACTCAAAGATCGAGCTTCACGTGATTGCTGAACCCGACGGGCATACGACTCCCGCGGGTTCAGACGAAATGTCGGCCGCATGGATCTTGAAGCAATTTCGAATCGAATAGATCAAACCAAACGCCCGGAACGACATGAGTGCCAATCGAAAGGACGCCGGGAACGGGCTGCGATTTGCCGTCATTACCGACGCGCATATCGAGCATCCCCGAGATGAAAGAGCGATGTATCTTCGTGCCGCCATTGATGCGGCGCAAACGCATCGGCCCGGGTTCATCGTGTTCGCCGGAGACCTGATCAGCCCGGTAGCCGACATGACCCGGGGCCGCGGTTCAGAAGCCGTCCATATGCATCCGGGCGGCGACACGATCTCTTCATCCGCCGCCGCCACCGAAGACTTCTCCTGGACCTCCGACCTGTTCGAGTCGCTGAACATACCCACGCATCGGCTGCGGGGAAATGTCGACGTTCCCCTCTGGAAGGAGCCTCTTCGATTTGCCTTCGCCATGGATGGAATTGCATTCATCGGCTTCGACACGGCACTGGGCACCGTGAACGAATCGGAGGACCACTGGCTCGAGGAAGCTTCACAACGCTTTGAGGGCATGCCGAAGATCCTGTTTTCACACTACTATGTCGGCGCGCTGGAGTTAGCGGGGGCGGAACGCCTGCTGGCCCGGCTTGCCGAGAGCGGCGCACTCCACCTGATCTCGGGCCATGGCCACCGCCGCGAGCACCATGTTATCGGGCAAACACAACATCACCTGGTCGAGGCCATCGATCCATTCAAGCCGGGCTCGCATCGACCCGGATTCGAAATCTTTGAGTTCGACGGCAGTGACCTGCGCCGCACTCACTACACTGTTTCCAGGGTCGAGCCCGATACGGTCAAACAATTTCGGGATTGCATCGGTTGCGCGCCATACGACCCAGGCGGCGTCGACGAATTCCATGCCCTGTTCACGGACTGCGGCCTTTGCCGTGCACAATGTCGGTTGACGCCGAATGTCGTTCAATCTCTCGGCGGCGACCGGGCAGTCGCGAACCTGCGGCGATGGCTCGAAGGAGGAACGCTTCAGTCGTTGAGCGTGCACGGCAGCAACCCGCAGATCGATCCGGGCGGGCACTGGCTGAATAGATCCACGATCGAACACGAGATTGGAATCTCCAGGGAAACCGGCGCCGTTTCGGTCACATCGCACCTGCCTGTCTGGGACGACCGAGAGATCTTTGACCAGGAATGCGGTCGGCCAACTTCCATCGCCCATTCACTCGTCGAAGTACTGGCGGATGGGCTCGGAGGGTACTGGCAAAACGGGATCCGTATCGACCTCGAAAACACACATTGGCTGGATCCGGCGCAATATCCGGACTCGCTCGAGGAACACATGCTCGGGATTCAGATCCATCATTTGCTCTGGTTTCGAGAGCAACTTGAGGCGCGGCTCAAAGACGTACACGGCGAGGTTGCCGGAGCCGGTGTTGCCTGTACGCTCGACGTCGGCCATGCGCTGACCAATGGCCCCCTGGCATCGACTCTTACCCTGCCGGACTGGTTTGCATCGCTCGGTTGTCACATCCGGTCGATTCATCTCCATGACGTAGTGGATCTGCCGGCGGGCGGGCGACAGGCTCATTTGCCCATGGGGGTGGCCGGAGGACTGGTCGGCCTGGAAGGCCTGATCCATCTCTGGCATCGATATTCACCGGATGCGATTCTGTATCTCGAGGTTGATACGCTGGAGGAGGTGCGGCAAAGCGTGGAGCACCTGCGGAATTGGTGAACGCATATTCTCCTGCTTGAAGTTCCTACTCGAGTTTCCTACTCGAAATTCCCATTGATTCGAGATCATCTTGTTGACAATAACTTTGACTGGCAAGTCCTCGAGTTGGAGGGAACGAGCAGATGTTCATGACTGTTCTTGTGAAAGAATTAGGTATTCTTGTTTGAATTTGCATAGGTTATGATGAATCTTTACCGAATCGGATTTATTGCCATGTGGACCCAGCGCTTACTCCCAGTTCTCTCTGCTCTCCTTCTCCTCCCGGCATCGTGCAGCCGGGGCGCAACCTGGCTCATGGAGGAAGGCAGTTCGAATCAGCTCCTGGACAACGACGGGGATCCGGATCTGACCTGCACGACCTATTCCGCACCTTTCTGGACCTTGGACGTACCGGCCGGCGAGGGTCTTTCCCACTCGCTGGACTTCGACGGGAGCACCCAGCACGCGCGACTCGGTGCGACCGGCTCACAGAAGACGGCGTTTCTCCCCGCGGAATCGTTCAGCGTGGAAGCCTGGGTCAAGTGGGACACCATCGGCAATCCGACGCAATACGTCGCGGGCAACCGGTGGTCGGGCGGCTATGCGTTGTTCATCGACCGCGACGCCGCAACGGCTACGTTCTATTTCTCCGGCGACACCACCGCAGTGTCCGCCATCGGGACGACACTCATCAACGACGGCGGTTGGCACCACCTGCAGGGGGTATACGATCCTACCAACGGGATCTCCCTGTACGTGGACGGGAACCTGGACGGAACCGACGGGCCGCTCATCGACACAGTGAACTATGACGGTGTGTTCGCAATCGCGGCGCGGAACGTGGGCAGCGAATACTTCTTCCACGGACGGATCGCCAAGGTGGCGCTCAACGGCGTCGTCCTGCCGCCTCCGGGAGGCGGCGGCGGCGACAACGAACTGGCATATTGGCTTTTCGACGAGGGTTCGGGCGGCACCGCCGTCGAGGATGGCGGCAACGCCGATCTTACGTTGACGCTATACAACGGCGCAGGATGGACGACGGATACGCCGTCCAACTATACGGGAAACCATGCGCTGGACCTGGACGGGATCAATGACTACGCCCGGCTCAGCCTCGCCAATTCCGGGGCCCTTGCATTCGGCCCGGACGACGCCTTCGAGGTCGAAGCATGGATCCGGTGGGACGGCCAGGGAACCTACCCGTTTCAGTACATCGCGGGGAACCGCTGGTCCGGAGGGTACGAGCTGTTCATCGACAGGGATAGCGGCGCGCCGTCTTTCATCTTTACCGGGGATACGGATTCGGTCACCGCGGACGCAACCGTCCGCGTCGATGACGGGGAGTGGCACCACCTGCGCGGCACCTACAGTCCGGACGAAGGCATTGCCATCTTCGTCGACGGGCAGTTGGAACGGCGCTCATCGCGACTGACCGGTCCCATCAACAACAATGGCTATTTCGCCGTCGGCGCAAGACACAGCGGCGTGGAAAACTTTTTTTCCGGCCAGATCGACGAGGTCCGCATCTCCCACGATCCCTACTGGGGACTGGTGAACGTGGACGTCCTGAGCGGCATCGACCTCCTCGCGTGGGACGGGAAGGTGCAGAGAAATTCGACCGCCGCGCCCGCGTTGTTCCGGGCCGATGTCGAAAATACGACCGGCGGCTCCTTGAGCCTGGATGCAAGGATCGACGTCACGCCGCCGTCCGGCGCCCCTTTTGTCGTCATCACCAACCTGATCCTGACGCCGGGGACGACCACGCTGGAGATCCCCTATCAGCAGACGGGATCGGCGGGTCAGGACATGCGCTTCCAGGTCTATTTCTCCGGTTCGCCTGCCGATCTCTACCACGAAAGCTTCTACCGGGTGATGGGGACCTATGATCTGCAGGGCGGAGAAGTGGCGCGAGGCTACGTCTCGTTTAAAGAGATGTCTCCGTTCGAACGCGTGTTTCCCTACAGCACGCCGATGGCTTCAAATGTCGGCACGTCCCTCTCAGTGCGGGCCAGTCCCGGCGAGTACGAACCCGTATCGTTCTGCGTCTACAACAAGGACCACGATCCCCTGTCGAACGCCACCGTGCAGGTGACGGCGCTCACCGGTCCAGGCGGCGCCACCATTCCAACCGGCGAGATCGACCTGTGCGTCGTGAAGGTCTGGTACGCGCACGGTGCCATTTCCCCTTCGGGGCAGACCCCGATCCAGTTCCAGACGGCGCCGGCGCGGCAGGAACTGGTGCCCGAACTGCTATTGAAGAGTGACGACCTGATCGACGTCGGACTTACCAACACATTGAATTTCAGCGGTGTTCCCGATGACGCCGCCTTGCTGCAGCCGGTGTCTATTCCACTCGGCCGGACCCGGCAATTCTGGATTACGGTCCGGGTGCCGGAGCAGGCGGTCCCCGGTCTCTATCACGGCACGGTGACCTTCACGCCGCAGAACGCGCCGGCACTGAACCTGGATCTCACGTTGGAGGTGCTGCCCATCGAACTGGCGGAGCCCTCGCATGTCCGTGGCATCTACTATCGGCACACGCTGTTCAGTCCATCCGACCCGGAATTCGTCGATATCAACGATTTCCGCGCGCACTTGCAGGACATGCTCGCGCACGGCCTCACCACGTGCACAGCATACGACGCCCAGCAGGGCGCCATTCAGCTTTCTATCACCGAGCAGGTGCAGGCCGGCATGACGGGGCCGCACGTGGTGATGAACCGGAGCCACATCACGGCCCTGTTGAACTTCACCCAGACCACCTGGCCCTCCGACACGCCGGAGTTGCTGTTCTACGTGTACGACGAACCCAACAGCCCGACGCTGATCGAGATTGCCCGCGCGCAGTGCGAAGCGGTGCAGGGCGAGGGCGGTGAAACGATTACTGCGATCACGAAATTCTACGCGGATCAGCTGGGGCCGCTGCTCGACACGGCGAACTACAGCATCGCCAATGCGTACAACTATATCCAGGATCTGGTCGACGGATCCGTGCCCAAGAGTGCAAAACCGGAGTGGTACTATTTCAGCGTTGCGCTCGAGGAGCCGGTCGTGAACCGCATGATGTTTGGCTGGTACCTGGAGAAGAACCAGCTCGACGGTTGTTTCCCGTACGCCTACCGGCACGTCTTCGGCCCCAGCGCATTCGACGACCTGGACAGCACCAGCCTGCGGGATTTGATGACGACCTATCCGGAGCAGGACGGCGGCATCCCGACCGTGCAGTGGGAGGCGTGCCGTGAGGGCGTTGACGATTTAAAGTACCTGGCCACGTTAAAGCGCCTGATTCAGCTGGGTGGGGACTCAGGATTAACGGAACCGCAGCTTGTCGCGGCGATCTCCAACGCACAGGATTTCGTCGATTCGATCCTCGACGGCATCGCGGTCCGGAATCCCGCGATCGGCGTCTCGTCGACGGACCAGGCACAATGGCGTGAACAATTGATCGACGAAATCCTTGCGATCCAATCGGTCTTCGAGACGCTGGGTATCGGCACTGCCCAGCCCGCGAACATTGTCGATCTGCTTCGCGTCCCGGCCGGAATCCGGTTGGAGTGGACGGGCAACGGGATTTCTACATACTACGTGGAATTCAATCCCGCCTGGGATGGATCTCCCGCGTCCTGGTCCATCGTCTGGACCAACCCGCCCGATCCGGGAATCACGAACTGGATGTTCGAATCCGGCGCCGGGACAGGCACCGGCAACTATCGGGTGCGGACGATTACGGAGGATTTTTGATTGCTTGAGGAGCCACAAGAATATTGCACGGCTGCTGTGACTGACGGATTCGGATCGGCTGGAGGGCGAAGCTTCAGCTGAGCCGGGAGCTATAGAAATCAATTTGGTAAAGACCCACCGATTGCCCCGGTTCTGGCTTGGTCAGCTTTGGTTCATCCGATCGGCTCAGCTGAAGCTTCGCCCTCCACATCGCATCCACGACTTACGAGGGAACCGCGGGCTCACAACTGTGGCACTCCATGAATTGTAGCGCGGGCTAAACTCCGCGCTACGGGATAACGATCCGGTAGAAATGTTGCGTCGGGGGACCGGAAGGATCGGCCAGGATCATCGTGCTTCCATTGCCTTCCAGGAACGATCCCGTGGGCAGGAAGTCGTCCGGCGGGCCCAGTGTGGTCCCCCGGTCGAGCCGGTAGGTCAACCCCAGCAGGCTCTCGAATTCGAAGATTGCGGCGTCGGTGACAGCCACCGTGTTGTACAAAACTTCGACGGGGGCTCCCACGCTGTTGTTGAAATAGAAATCCACCTCCTGGGCGGTCAGCGCGTGATCGAAGACCCCGACTTCATCGACTCGTCCGCTGAACTGATTGTACGTGCCGCCGAGATCCCGCCCGGTGCCTACCGAGAATACGGAGTTTCCGTAGTCCGGAGGAGATTCCGTAATGACCTTCTTGTGGTTCAAGGGCGCACCGTTGTCGACGTAGAGCAAAATCTCGCCGTCACCGAGTCCGTCCAGATCCGAGGCCGGATCGTTGACCGCAACGATGTAATGCCACTGACCGTCGAACAGGTAGGTGGTGTCGCTGACGCCGCGGGCTTGACCCGCGGTCTGGCCCTGCGTGAACACGGTCGCGACTCCGCCACTGGTCAGTCCGACATACCATCCGTTGCCGGTGCTCTGCTTTCGCTGGCCCACGATTTGCGTGAACCCGCCTGAATCCACGCTACCCTTGATCCACATCGAGACGGACCACGCCTGATTCTGATGGTCGAACTCGTAGGCGTCCGTAACGGCATTTTCGGCCCGCTCATTGAGCCCTCCCGAGACATCCAGGGACGTATCGCCCGCACCGCTGAACGGAGAGTCTACGTTGTACTCTGCGGTCGAACCGATCACCAGATCCAGCGAAGTGTCCCCGCCGGCGTCCGCCACCGTGTTTGGGCTTCCGGTACCCGGTGTTCCGTCGAAGAGGTAGGCGGCGATCCTTCCAGCGCGTGCGGACATCGGCTGCAAAGCAGCCAGAACCACGACCGAGCATAGAACCACGACCGGGCGTCCGGCTCGACAAGACATACTCATCCTCATCTCATTCTCTCCTCCGACGGACGCCCGATGTCAGCGGGCGCCCGGTGTACCGGTGACGTAATGGAACTTCCTTAGCGGCGGCGATACGCCAGCAGCAGTCCGCCCAATCCAAGCAGCACGAAGGTTGCCGGCTCGGGAATCGTGCTGAGGCTGTTGTTGTACCACTGGTCCACTTCCTGTGCCGTCAATGCATGATCCCAGATTCCGACTTCGTCAACGAGTCCGTCGTAGGCATTGTAGTTTCCCCCGCCATCGCGCCCGGTGCCAATGGCAAATTCGGAAGTGTCGTACACCGGAGGTGTTTCCGTAATGACCTTCTTGTGGTTCAAGGGCGCGCCGTTGTCGACGTAGAGCAGAATCTCGCCGTCACCGTTTCCGTCCAGATCCGAGGCCGGATCGTTCACGGCAACAATGTGATGCCACTGGCCGTCAAACAGATTGGTGGTGTCGCTTACACCCCGGGCTTGACCCGCGGTTTGGCCCTGCGTGAACACCGTCGCGGCGCCCCCACTGGTCAGTCCGACGTACCATCCGTTGCCGGGGCTTTGCCTTCGCTGGCCCACGATTTGCGTGAACCCGCCCTGCACGTTGCCCTTGATCCACATCGAGACAGACCACGCCTGGTTGTTGCTGTCGAACTCGTAGTCGTTCATCCCGTCATTTGCCGCCCGGTTCTGGATCGACTGCGTGACGTCGAACGAGGTGTTTCCGGCGTACGCGAAGGGGGTGTCCGCATTGTAGTCCGCCGAGCTTCCGATCGACAGATCGCGACCCGTATTCCCGCCCACTTCCGCGATCGTCGAGGGGTTCGCCGTATCGGCAATCCCGTCAAACAGGTATCCGCCGAAAAGACTCGCCTGGCCTGGCGCGGCGCCGAACAGTAGTGCCGATGCGCAGATGGACGCACCGAAGATTTGAACGCTTGTTCTTCTTCCCTTTTGCATGGTTACTCCTTCTCTCTTTCTCTTGCTCCGCTACTCATCGGGAGAACCTGCGTCCGCCCGCGTGATATTCGAAATCTCAATTATGCTCCTACAACTTGAGAACCTTGTAGACGTCCTGTGTGGAAACCCCTGTGGGATCGAACATCAACATCATATCGCCGTTGCCCTCCAGGAATCCGCCGGTGGAAGTGAAATTGGTGGAAGGGGGCGTGGCCTTGTCCAGCCGATAGACCGAACCGCTGACGCTTTGAAACTCGAATCCGCTCGTGTCGGCGACGTCAATCGTCGAAAAACTGACCTCGACCCGGTTCGACACGCTGTTGGCAAAATAGAAATCCACCTCGTCCGCAGACAAGGCGTGATCGAACAGGGCCACTTCATCGACCCATCCCGCGAACGCATTGTAGTTCCCCCCCCCAAAGCGACCCGTGCCCACCGAAAAAATCGAGCTGCCATAGTCGATCGCGTTGGTCTGGGTCTTGCTGTCGGTGAACACGGACCCTGTCCCGTCGACGTAGAGCCGGATCTCGCCGTCGGCGTCTGCGTTCGGGTCATAGACGGCGGTCATCATGTGCCACTGGCCGTCCTCCAGGGCCGTACTGCCCGACGCGCCGCGGCCATCCGAGCCCGATTGCCCCTGCAAAAAGAAAAACGGCTCACTGGAACTGGTCAGTCCGAGATACCAACCGTTTCCGGTGGATAAATCGCGCTGGCTTACGACCTGTCGAAAGCCACCGGTCACGGAATTGTTGATCCATGCCGTGACCGACCAGGGCACGTTGTTACTAAATTTGGCAACGTCCGTAATGTCGTTCGCAGCTCTCTCCTGGATTCCCCCGGAAACATCGAGCGACGTATCGTTCACTCCGCCAAACGGAGCACTCGCGTTGTACTGCGCACTCGAGCCGATCGACAACGTCGCATTGGTGTCCCCGCCTACGTCCTCAACCGTGTTCGGGCTCTGAGTCCCGGGCGTTCCATCAAACAGGTAGCCGGCGATTCGCTCTGCATGGACGCTACCGGGCGCGAATGCGGCAAGGACGGTCAGGCAGAGCGAAGCGGTAAGGACGCGATCGAAACGGGTTGCTATGGTCATTCACACGGCTCCATCTTTCAAGATTTCCATCCTGCCAATGGTTCGGGCCGGTGTCAAATCAATTTACCAGAATTGATGAAGCAAGTCCGTGCCGACATTCCCGAAGCAGATGGGGCAGCGCTTGGATTTTGCTGCAGAGTCAAGGGTCATCTGGTATGGAGTCTCGAATCACTTTCCATGAATTGATCCCAAAAAGCGGCAAAATGGACAATAACCGCCCGAATCTCATCCTGATAACAACCGATCAGCAACGCTGGGATGCAGTTGCCTGCGCAGGAAACTCGGTCATCCGCACACCGAACATTGACCGGCTCGCAGCGGAAGGGACCCTGTTTACCCAGGCGGTCACCCCCTGCCCCATCTGCATTCCCGCCCGGATCAGCATCCTGACCGGCCGAATGTCCGGCGCCTATGGTGTGATTGAAAACTACCAGACCCGCACTCAACCCGAAACCGTCCTGCCGCGCGCCCTGGCGGAAGCCGGATACCACACCCGAGCCATCGGTTGCATGAATTTTGTCCCCTCGACCGAAACATACGGGTTTCAAGAGATGACCCTGTGTGAAGAAACCGGCTGGGTGCGTTCCCCTTCGATTCACCCCGACGGCCGGATCCGATTCGACGACTACGACCGGTACCTTCATGAACGCGGGCTCTGGGGATGGGATAAGCCGATTCAGATCGGATACAACGAGATCAAACCAACGATCAATCCACTGCCGATAGAGCACCATGTGACAACCTGGTGCGGAGATCGCGCAGTCGAGTATCTCGAGGAAGTTGATCGAGATTTTTTTCTCTTCCTCTCCTTCACCAAGCCGCATCCGCCGTACGATGCACCGCAGGGTACCGAAGACTGGTACAGTCCCGATTCGATTCCCTCACCTGAAAAGGAAGAAGGCGAATTGGAAACCAAACATCCGGACCTGGAGACCTACCGGAAACGACACGAGTTTCACCTCTACTCGGACGAGGCGGCACGCACATCCCGGTCCTATTACTATGCCAACATTACCCTGATCGACCAGCAGATCGGCCGGGTGCTCGATACACTGGAATCACGAGGACTCCTTGAAAACACAATGATCCTCTTCACATCGGATCACGGCGACCTGATGGGTGATCATGGTTTGTGGTTCAAGTCCCTGGGCTATGAAGGCTCTGTACGCGTGCCGATGATCCTTCGCGGAGTTGATCCATCGACGCAAGGGCGGCGCAGCGATCAACAAGCGGGACTGATCGATATCCTGCCGACGTTTCTGACGGCCGGGGGCTGCAAACTACCGCAGAACCTGCCAGGCCGCGACCTGGCCGACGTAGCGCGGGATCCGGCGTCGGACAGGCCTTTCATGGCGATTGAAGTCGAATGCATGAACGGTCCCCTACAGATTCTGCGCTCGAAGAAGTGGAAATACATCCACTACGAGAGCGGCGACTTCGAGGAACTCTACGACCTGGAAAAAGATCCCTGCGAGTTCACAAACCTCGCGATTGATCCGGATTTTCACGAGACGGCAAGAAGCCTGCGTAGCGACCTCGCGGCCTACCTTTCGATACACTCGACCCCAGCGCTCAGTCTTGCCAATGGGGATCTTCGATCCCGCCCGTACACACCGATTTCGTCCAAACCAGGCCCTATGCCATTCTCGCAAATGCCCTGGATGCTTCGCGCCCCCCCGGCAACCCTCGACGATCCCGATCAGATCGGGTGGTGGTGGGCAATGAAAGAAGGAAGTGATTGGAGTTGCATGCTGGATGATGATCTGCGGGGATAAGATGTTTCGGTTTTCGGTTTTCGGTTTTCGGTTTTCGGATTGGGGATGATTTGAAATGAATTCTATGGCAAATTCGAAATCAGAAATTCGAAATCAGAAATTCGCCCCTCCGTCCTGGCTCGCCGACCGCCAACTCCGCTGGGCCTGGCTGCTCTGGGAGCCGTTGATGATGCTGCGGCGAAACGGCGGCCGATTTGAAACCATTGAAGCGGGGGCACACTGGCTCGAAGACTGGTACGACCGGATTCACAGTGAAGCCTACATCCGGAAGCTGAGCGACGCGGGATTCAACTGCATTACAACTCATTTTCACAAGGGTTTCGGCATGGTCGCCGAAGCGGCGGAAATGGAGCGGGCTCGTGAGTTGATCGAAATCTGTCACCGATATGACATTCGGGTTTTGGTCTACGTCCATTCGGTCTCCATCATGCCTGAGACATTCCTTTCAGAGGTTCCTGACGCCGAATCGTGGTTGCAGATCGATGAGAGTGGAGGACCACGAACGTATGACGGACAGTACTGGAGGCTCTTTCCCTGCCTCAGCCATGACGCATACGTGGATTACGTGCGTAAAGTAACCGAAAAAGCAATCGGTTGGGCCAAGGCGGACGGCGCCTGGCTGGACAACACCAATTTCTTCGGCTGCCAATGCCCAAGGTGCCGGGAGAAATTCCAGGCGTATTTGAATCGCCGGCATCCGCAACCCGATGCGGCACGATTTGGTATAGCGTCCCTCGATCGGGTCAACATCCCTGCCGCTGGAGCGCACTACGATCCGGTCTGCCAGGAAGCCATTCGTTTTCGCTGTGAATCGCTCGAATCCTTCGTTGAGACCATCCGCCGGGATGTGCGGGCACTGAATCCTGAGGCCGCCGTCGCCGCGAACTACGGGGCGCCCTGCCCCTATAACGCTGCGGAAGTTCTCGGCGTCGATTATTCGCGATCAATGCGAGCGGCGGATATCGTGCTGGCGGAGAACGGCAATTATCCACGGCTCCAGGATGACCGGATGATCAACCAGATCCTGGCCTACAAGGCCGGACACGCAAACAAGGTGGTCGTTGTTCCGAGTCACTGGCGCATCACCGGCACGGACCTGGTAACAACGCATCTGCCTGAGTCCGTGGAACAGATCCAACTCTCCCTCGCGGAATCCGCTGCGTTCGGCCGCCGGTGCATCGGATCGACCTGGGCAGCCCGGCCCACGCGCATGGGGCAAAGCACGCTGTGGGAGCGGGACGATATTCAGCCCGGAGTCGAACGGTACCACCGTTTCTTCGAAGAGCATGAATCGCTTTACGTGAACGCGACCTCTCTGGCCACAGTGGCAACCTACCGAAACTTTGCATCGACAGCTTTCGCCCAGGACGAGGTGGATGCATCAATCCTGGGATTCGAACAGGCGTTGATTCAAAACCGGGTTCCCTTTGAAGTACGCTTTTCCGAGAACCTGGAGCATGCGGAGCAAATGGACGGGATCCAGGTGCTCGTCCTGGCCAACATTCTCTGCATGAGCGACGAAGAAGTAGAGTGGATTCGGTCTTGGGTCGACTCGGGAAAAGGCCTGGTGGCCACCGGAAATACATCTCTCTACGACGAAAACTACCGACAGCGCGCGGACTACGGGCTCGCGGATCTCTTCGGGGTGTCCATCGCCGAGGCTTCCGCATCGAACGGGGAGTTTCGCAACGGGCGCGTCATCTTCACACCGCGAACTGATGAGCGGGTCTCTTTCAATCATCTGAACTACCAGCTGCGTCCGGAACTTCCGAAACGCGCGGATACGCTTGTGGGTTACGTCACGGAGCTGTGCGAGCCGGGCGTTCCGGTGACAGTCGAAGTCGACAGCGAATCCGTCGCCGTCGAAATCAACTCCGTCGAAGACGCCATTCTCGTTCATCTGGTGAATTATGCGAATGAGGATTCGGCCCCGAATGTGCGCGTTTCGCTGGCGGAAAGCCTGGCCAAAGAGGTGAACGGGAGCACCGCGACAATTCTATCTCCAGATGGTGAGACGTTTGAATTGGAATTCAAGATCACGGGAGAGGACGACGAGCCGCGCAGGGTAGATATTCCACAATTGGATACGTACTGCGTTGTTCGATATCCGCTGAAAAAGTAGCGAGAACTTCCGGCAGCGCCTGGACTACGGACTGGCCGAGCTGTTCCAGACGTCCTACGCGGAGCACACGGGTTCGACCGACACACACCGGAACGGCCGTGTGCGAGGAATTATTGGTAGGGCAGGACTTGTCGTGCAGACCTGCCCCGGAGCCCGAGAGGGGAAAGAGCAGGAACTACGTGGGACCGAAGGCCATTTCCTGCCCTTCAATGTCTCAATGCAGGCGCATGGACAGGTGCGCAGCCCCTGTCCTACCGAATGGGGTAGAACGGCGTGAACATCGATTTGGCTAGTAGTGCGACGGACCCCACAGCGGCTTGCCGCCTTCCGCCCATTCCCGCCCCGTCATGCCACGGGCGGATGCATCCGGAAAAACGAGGTTTCCTAGACCCTCGTGGCGCGGTGCGAAATTGTTGTAAGGGCCCTCCCCGTTCGACAGCAGTGGAGCATACGTGTCTTTTACACCGTCGCCGTCCGTGTCGGTCGTCAAAGGCTTGTCAAACGGGGAATAGATGTGCCCTCCCTTGGACGAATCCCCGGCCAGGTAAGTCGTCGGCTGCAAGTCCGTAATTGCAGCGGGAGGTCTCTCATTGTTCCTGTCAGGGGGACCGCTCATGACAAACGGGAAATTCGATCCATAGGTATGTCCCGTCATCCGGGACCGGTCGTAGGACGGACAGTAGATGGATCCCTCTAAATTCCAACTCCCGGGAATGATCCCGACCGAAGTTCGCTTGGGATTCAGTCCCAGGTATGGCGCAATCGAAAAATGCCAGCGGTCACCGCCGTAGTGGTTGCGGGGAAGTCTGTCATTATTGTCCTGAGAAAAGTAGTAGAGTGCGTATCCGATCTGCTTCATGTTGTTCAAACAAAAAGCCCGCCGCCCGCTCTCCAACGCGCTCTGAACGGCCGGCACCAAAAGCGCAGCCAGCACGGCGATAATCGCAATCACGACGAGGAGTTCGATCAGCGTGAAGCCACTTCGATCACTGCCCCGGGATCCGTTCATGAGTTCAGCCTGACTCCTTCGCTCCAGGGGACCGGAAATGCGTCTCCCCGGGAACCCAGGATGCGTGAATGGCGTGTGAATTGACTCTTGATCCCGCGGTTTCGATCATGCGAAGAAGGCTGTTCACGACCGCTTCGCCGAATCCCTCCACGTCGAAGTCCATGCGACTCCAGTTGGTATCCCGCGGTAGAGCGAAATTCGGCGTGCTGAAGGAGATGACCCCGAGGTCGCATCCGGGCACGATTCCATCGGCCGCGCAGACTTCGGCAACACCCGCCAGCACGACATCGTCCGCTACATACAATGCATCGGGCGGATCGTCCCGGTTGAGCATAGAGCGGAACGCTGCGAGGTTGTCTCTCGGTTGCACCGTACCGAAAGCCGTGCTCCGGTACGTCAGTCCTGCATCTTCCATAGACCGGTCATACGCCTTTTCGATGTGGTCGACGGGCAGGTCCGAACCACTCAGACCCAGGAGCCCGATGCGTGCGTATCCCGCCTCGGCAAAGACCTGGACCGCGCGGGCAATCGCCTCGTTTGTCTCCATGAACACGAACGGTTCATGGGAGATCGGGGCACTGGAATCCTGGAAGAAAATAATCGGCACGTTCGCTTCGCCGACCGCGGCGAGAAATCGATCCGGGTACCAAGGTCCGACCAGGTATCCGTCCGAAGGCGCTTTCTCCAGCCGTTCTGCCAGTTCGCGAACGGACAACTCGTGACCGTTTCGATGAGCCAGCGAATGCATGCTCACGCGGTGGCCAGCCTCTTCCGTACAATGCGCGATCCCATGGAGCAATGCCTGACGCGAAGGACTCGGACCAAGGGCAAAGTCCGTCCAGAGTCCGATCTGCAACTGCTTCTGCTCACGAGTCGGCACCAGCGGCCTCTGCCGGCCGTCCGAAGGCTCCGCATCGGCAAACAACATGTCGCTGGATACCGGCAGGTCGTATCGTCGTCGCGTATCGGGGCTGGTTGCGATCGGGACCCTCCGCAGATAGGTTCCGCTGCCGTGTCTGCGAACCAGAACGCCTTTCTCCACCAGGTGGTTCAGGGATCGGCGAACCAGGGCATGATTCAAGTTGAGCAACTGCACCAGATCACGCTCCGAGCGGAGCCGCAGTCCCGCCGTCGACGGCGGCTGACTCAAGGCGTGCTCCAGCGCGTCGGATAGGGCAGTATGTGATTTTGCGCTAACCATGTCCGTATCAATTGTCCTAAAATGATTGAAAAAGTCAAGGGGCGATCCCCGGTTCCGCCGCCCGGGGTGTTTCCCCTGTGTTGAGCGGATTGTTCCGGAAATAGGGCTAGGTTGCCGACTCTTGCTCGACACGGGGGGCCAAATCAATTAGGCTGAAGTGATTGATGCAGGATCCTTTACAGGATTGCCAAAACCACAATGAATCAGGAACTCAGCACAGAGACGCCGCGAGTACGGGCCGCCGAACCCGACGAAATGCCCCGGATCGTCCAGCTCATTCAGACTGCCTGGGCGGGCGAGACCTGCGAGCATTATCGCGCCGATCCCTGGTTCGGGTGGGAACAGTTCCGCGTGGCCGGCCTCAATGGATCGCTGGTCGGGATGCTGAAGATTTATCGGCGGGAGATCGTGTGGGGCGACTCCACCGCGTTGGTCGGCGGGGTCGGAGACGTGGTCACCCATCCCGACTTCCGGAACCAGGGCATAGCCCGCCGGGTGCTCGACAATGCCATAGAGCACATGGCCGCCAATGGATATGAGCTTTCGATTTTGTTCTCCGAATTGGCTGGACTGTATGAACGGTTTGGCTGGGTGCCGGTTCCCCAGCCCTTGTACCAGGCCGATTTGAGCCGGTGTCGCCACGCGGCGGAACCCGCACATCGGTTGCGTCCGTTCGATCCAGCATCCGACCTTGGTGATGTCTCTGCAATCTATGACGTCAACAACGCCGGCCGACACGGTGCCATCCTGCGTACGCGCGAGTACTGGAAGGCACAGCTCTCCTGGAGGCGGGAGGAGATGGAAGCGTTTACGGTCGCGTACGATGGAGATGCAGTCGTGGCGTATCTGCGGGCCAAACGGAACCGGAACGCCCTACAGGTCTTCGAATGCATGTCACGGGAGCAACACCGCGGGAGTGAAGTGGACCTCGCAATGCACGCCGCGCAGTTTGCGCGGGACCATGGATTTGCACGGTTGGAGTTCAGCCTTCCCTGCGACAGCCATGTGGTCGAAGAACTGCGGGATACGGACGTCAAACTCTCGAAAGGAACCAGTTCCGTGCTGATGCTCCGTCCCTTGGACACCGCATCCCTGGCACGAAAACTCAGACTGGACCCCTCTACGCCGGCAAACGAAATTCCGGCCCACATGCCGCCCTTCCACTTCTGGGGACCGGATGCGTACTAAGCGATGATCATTGATGTCCATGGACATCTCTTGCGCGATCCCGATGACCTCGAGTGGATCGTCGGGTCGAAATTGATCGACAACGTCTGGCTCCTCGCCATGCCGGAGATGCCTGCGCCGTACCGGCCCGATGCCAACAGCGTCACATTCGGAACCGATCCCGAAGTGTTGGAGGCGGCAAAGTCATTCCCGGACTTTTTTCGGCCCTTCGGGTTTCTCGATTTTCGAAATCCGCCGGAGGCAATCCGCGATCAACGGGAAGCAGGGATGGTCGGTTTGAAGACGATATTCGCAGAGAAACCATACGACGATCCCTCCTACATGGCATACTACGAGCAGGCGGAAGCGTTACGCATGCCGATACTCTTCCACCTGGGCGGTCTCGGCCCCATCCGCGCCCGCGATCTCGGTCCCGGACTGTCCACCCGCGCGGTCAACATGCGGCCGAGCCACCTGGGTACGATCGCGGGAAACTTTCCGGAACTGGTCTGCGTGGGGGCGCACATGGGGCAGAGCTGGCACGGCGAAGTGCTCGAGTGCATTCGCTGCTACCCCAATGTCTACTTCGATACGAGCGGCGGGGATACCGTCCTGGTCATGCGCTGGCTGCTGGATCACCTGGGCGAACCGCGGGTCACGGATCAGATCGTCACGGGAATCGACAGCGTGTACGGGCGCCGGCAGTATCACGAAGATATTCTCGAGAAAGTTCAGTTCTGGGAATCCTTCTTCAAATACGCCGGTCACTGGTTTGAATGGACGAACCAGGCGGAGAAATTTCTGCACGGAAACGCCGCGGCAATCCACATTCCCTCATGAACGTCCTTGTCATTCTCTCCGATCAACACGCGCGGGAATTCACCGGATGCTACGCGGGAGACGTGGACACACCGAACATCGACTCGATTGCCCGCGACGGCACCCGCTTTGCCAATGCCTACTGTTCCTCCCCGATCTGCGCTCCGACGCGCGCGGCCTTGTTTTCGGGTCGATACGTGCATGAAACGGGCGTGTGGGACAATGCGAATGCCTACAACGGCTCGCCGCCCGGATGGCCATTCAACTTTCATCGGAACGGCGTCCTCCTCACCACGATCGGCAGGCTCGATTTTCTGCCGGATGCCGACGCCGGCATCGAGGACAAACGCCTCCCGGGCGTGCGGGGTTCGTTCGATCCCATCACCTTCTTCCGGGAGCAGAAAACGGTCGAACGTCGCGCGGAATACTACGCATATTTCGATATCCGCGTGCGCCGCGAAGGCACGCATTTGCCGGAAGATGAATCGGAACCCGGAGACCGTGCGATCACCCGGGAAGCGGTACACTGGATCCGGAACGAACGCCCCGCCGACCGGCCCTGGATTCTCTATGTCGGGTACAACCATCCTCACCCCGAATGGGCGCCGGACGGAGATCTTTTCGACAAGTACCTCCAATCCGCCCCTCCCCTTTCCCCGAAATACTTTCAACCCCTGGAGGACCTCCATCCCTACGACCAGTGCAACGCGGTTTTCAACTGCTCTTATCACAAGAACGACGAGCGCGAGATCCGGAAGGTTCATGCGGCCTACCGCGCGGTCGTTGAGGAGTTCGATGGAGAAGTCGGCCAGATCCTGGATGCGATGAAGGATGAGAAGATTCGGGAAGAAACGCTCGTCGTTTATGCATCGGACCATGGCGAGTCCGCGCGGGCGCATGGGAACCTGGGAAAGACTTCCATCTACGAGGAGGCGATTGGTGTCCCTTTGATCCTGTCCGGGCCCGGTGTTCAGCAGGGAGCGGTCGTGGACACCCCGGTGTCCCAAATTGACATCTTCCCCACTGTCGCCGACGCGTTGGACATTCCAACCGACGACTCGTTCCGGGGGCGATCGGTTCTCCCGCTCGCCCGCGGCCATCTCGAGGGTATGGAAGAACGGCCGGTGCTCATCGAACATCACGCAGGTCCCGCTCCACGATCCGTCTTCGCACTGCGACTGGGAACCTGGAAATACGTCGAGCATGTGAACGAAAGGCCGTCGCTATACAACCTCGCGCAAGATCCCGACGAGATGAACGACCTGGCAAAGCACACCCCGGAAGATCCGGCCGTCGCGGAGCAGCTCAAGTTGTTTCGCGCCCGCCTCAGAGAAATCTGCTCGCCGGAAGAGATCGACCGGGAAGCCCGCGCAGACCAACGCCGCCGTATGCAGCTGATGAAGGAGACCGGGGATCTCGAACAGCAAGTGTACTATCGTGGATACGAACGCAGTGCGGAAAAACTCGTGCCGTGGGACTGGTCGGAATTCGAAGCGCTGAGGAACACCGAGAGTTAGAAATCCCGCACCCCGAAAGGATTCTGAACCCGGAAGTTCGGAATCATTCGGATCTTTAAATGAAATACCCTCAGAGCTTTGCTGCAATATCCTTGACCTTGGCAGGCATCGTGGTGTGGTCCGCGACATCACGCGCCCGACCCGGAGAAGAAATGGGAAATATCCGATACCACGAAGACTTCGAGACAGGGAATCCGGTCACCCACTGGACAAGCACCGGTGAATACGAGGTAAACTACGCCGGCCTCAGTTCGGAGCAAAGCCACTCGGGGGAAAAGTCGTTCAAGCTGGACATCACGTTGAGGAAGGACGGCAACTACAATTATTGGTCCGGGCCGATCCTGGACATTCCCGCGATTCCGGGCACCCGGCTGACCGGGCATGTTTACCTGGAGCAGGCGCCGCCGAACGTTTCCGTCAGCCTGGGAACCAGTTTTCTTCTTCCCGCCTTGAGGGAAACAACCGGGGGCAACGGTCGGGGGTCGTGCGTGGCGATCGGTTCGCTCAACCGTCACGGCAAAATGGGCGCGTGGCACCGGCAGACGTCGGACATCCTGATCGCAGCTGAAGGCATGAGCCGTAAAATTATCGGCGAAGTGACCCCCGCATTGCATCTCGAAAAATGGTACATCGGAATCTCGTGCCGCGAAGCGGTGGATGCGCGTCTTGTAATCTATATCGATGACATCTCGATTGAGGGCGGACCCGTGCCGGAAAACTGGCAGGCAGAACAGGATCGGCTTCTGAAATCATGGGCGAGAAATCACAACAAGGCAGCGATTGCTCGAAACCGCCCGTTTCGCGAGATCACAAAACGCATCAACGAAGAGGCGAAGACCCTTGCGCTCGAAATCTCCGAATCGAGTCTTCGGGAGGAGAACCCGGCCGGTGTTTGGCAGAGGCATGCGTCCGGAATGCTCGATGAGGCCCAGAAAATTACAGAAGAACTCCTAGAGCGCACCCGACCGGACTTTCCTGTGCCGAAAAAAGACAAACTGCTGGAGATACATCTCCACGATCTCCGAAATCAATGGTTGAATCCTGCGCGTTGGGCGCTCGACAACGCGCACAATGTTTGGTCCAGGACAGGGCCGTACCTGCTGACGGTAAGCAACGACCCCATTACGAACTACAGGGTGCTGCCTAGTTCACGCATTCTGACCGGCGAAATCGATAGCGGGATCGACCTGTTTGCCTGTCCGGGCGAATATGCGCCCGCCTCGTTTGTCCTCGTTCCATCCGAATCGACAACCGCAACGTTTACGATCGGTGACATAACCAACGGCGAGAACACCATCGCGGCGTCCAACCTGGACCTGAAGTCGGTCAAGGTCTGGTACCAGGCCGGCATCTCGTTCTCCGAGCTCGACAAAAAACTCCTCACACCGGAGTTGCTCCTGAACGACGACGCCTTGGTGCAGGTCGATTATGAGGCGCAGGCAAACAACGTCCGCGACATCGATCACCCGCGCGATGCCGCGGCATTGCTGCCGGTGCCTATCCCGGCGGAGACCGCCAAGCAGTTCTGGCTGACGGTGCAGGTGCCGGAATCGGCGCTTCCGGGCACCTATCATGGCTCGATCCTGATCCACCTCGAGGGAGTTGCGGAGCATCGGCTTCCGGTTCGCCTCGAAGTCCTGCCATTCAAATTGAAAGAATCTTCTCTGCACTTCGGCCTCTATTACCGCGGCGTCCTGTCCGCTACCAGGCAACCCGAGTTTGTCACGTCCGAACTCAAGACCGAACACCAATTGGAAACCGAGTTTCGAAATATGAAGGAACACGGGATCCTCTATCCTGATGTCTACCAGAGAGTGTACCTGCAGCCGGACGGAACGTTGGACACGGAGGAGCTGGCGAAATACCTCGATATTCGGGACCGCACCGGTCTGCCACGCGACAAGCTGTTCTACAACGGCAACGGCATCGACGTCCCGGCGACCGAAAAGGATGTTACGACGGAACTTGAATTCTTTCGCGAGATGTACGAGTGGGCGCGGAACCGGGGATTCGAGGAGGTCTATTTTTACGGCTCGGATGAAGCTCAAGGCGAGCAGTTGGTCCTTCAGCGCGGGGCATGGGCTGCCATTCGGAACCTCGGGGCCAGGATCGCGGTTGCCTGTGATACCGGGTTTTTCGACCTCGTGGGTGACCTCCTCGACTTGCCGATCATGAACGGCATGTCGCCGGAGGAACTGCCCAGAGTCCATGCCCTCGGCCACAAGATGTTTAACTATTCGCTTCCCCAGGGCGGACTGGAACAGCCCTACACCTACCGATACTTCTTCGGTCACTGGTTGCTGCAATCCGGAATGGATGGTTCCCAGACGTATGCATATCAGCATGGATTCGGCCCCGGAGGATCCATGGGCCGGCCGTGGGACGATTTCGACAATGCGATCTATCGCCCACACATTTTTGCCTACCCGACCGTAGACGGCGTGGTCGACACCCTGCAGTGGGAAGCCGTTCGCGAGGCGGTGAATGACACGCGATTCGTGGCGACCCTCCGCACGGCCATCGAAAAAGAGCATGGATCCGATAGTAAAGAATCTGCTGAAGCAGAGCGGTGGCTGGAACAGATTGATATCACGGGCGATCTACATGCAATTCGACGCGAAATCGCGGACCGGATTATCGAACTGCAAACTGTGAAATGACCGGTCGGGATTCCAATGAAGCCGGGTATCCGACAGACGAAGAGAGTGCGAATAACTTTGTAATGAGGCTTGGCAGCAGGCATATCGAAGCGGAGTTCTGTCCACACCGGGGCCACCTCCTGGCGCTCTCCACCCGCCGGGGGAACCGGATTGTCCCGTGGACTCGAAGAAACGGATCGACGATTGTCTTCGACGAGAAGAGACGGCGGACCTTTCACGACACAAGAGATCCGGGCGACTTCGACGTAGTGAAAACCGGTCGCCGCATCGCATCGCGCAAAAAACCCCAGGGCGCCGACTTCGAAGTGGTTGAGCAATGGCGAATCGTGGGAGATACACTCTGGTGGGATCTAAAGGTCTCCCTCGATCCCGGGGCAAAACCCCGCTCCATTGAAATCAGGCAGTTGCTCCCCTACCCCGAAACCGCCTACGGACTCGGGGTGTGGACCGCACACGCCGACTTCCCCTCCACCATCGAGAGGTTGGGCGGGCTCGACCTCCGATACGGAGAAATCTGCCACGGCACGCTGACCCCCTCCCTGACCTTGTACCGGGAGGACCTGGAGGCAGGGATCACCGTGACGAAGCCGTTCGACTTCAGGACATCGCGCCTCAGCTTTAATTTTCTCAACTATCGCGAGGAAGGCATAGAACTACGTACGTCGATGCTGGCGTTGCGTCCCGACCGGCCGGCCCGAACGAGCTTTCTCATTGCCGCGCACGAGCCCTGCTGGAGAAGCGGCCTCAACTGGCTCTACCGGAAGTACCCTGCCTACTTCGATCCTCCGAATCCGCAAGTGCGCGACCTGGAAGGTGGGTACGTCCTTGCCCATCCGCGCATGACGGACGGGGAAATCACCTCCATGCTTCCGCACAATTTGCGGTGGGAAGAACTGCACTGCGCCTTTCCCTGGTATGGTGATTATCTTCCCGAAGAAAAGGAGTGGCACCCCATCGACACCTGGGATGCCTGCGTGGCCTTCGACCAGGCCGGCGGCGGGGTCGTGGGGGGCGGAGAAGAGATTTCGCTACCGGCGGACGATCAACCTCTTTTGACGTACGATGTGATAAAGGATCACATCGCCACCGCCCACGAGCACGACGTGAAGAGCCTCTACTACTGGCAATGCGCGGGAGACGCCTCTCCGAACATCGTAGATAAGTTCCCGGACAGCATCGCCCGCAATCAAGATGGGGATCACTACCCGAGTGTGCCGGGCTCAATCCTGATGAACGCGGATGCGGGAACATCCTTCGGGCAACACATGCGCAGACAGATCTCGCGCCTGTTCAAACGATTGCCGGAAATTGACGGCATATTCCTCGACCAGCTTTGCTACGATGCGGTGGACTACGCGCACGACGACGGCATTACCATGGCCGACAACCGGTCGGCCTATATGCTCTGGCACGGCTACGAAGAACCGGTCCGCAAACTGGCCGCCGCCGTCCATCGGCGCGGCAAGGTTCTCTACGCGAACGGGCCGCACAATGTCGAAGTGCAGAAGGAGATGGACGGGCTGATGGCGGAGGGCAGCTCCTGGCTTGCCGAAGTCGTCAAGTACCTCTGCATCACCAAGCCCCTGATCTTTCTCGCGTTCTATCACGACGATCCGGACAAGGCAGAGGACATGTTTCAACGCTGTCTTCTCTGCGGCGCATCCTATTCCCTGTTTCCGCATCCTTCGAAAGAAGTACAAAAAATCATCGATTGCTACCGTCCCCTGGTGGAAAGACTGTATGGTCGCAAATGGCTGTTGGAGCCGGATCCGTTGCGCTTGCCGCCCGGGGTGGAAGGAAACATTTTCTCGGGCGAAACGGAATCCATTCTGATCAGTGTCGTGAGCACGAAAAAGAGGTTCGTGGATAACAAGGGGCTGACCCGGAACCTGAAACTGTCGGTGAAATGCAGCGCCGCGGAGCGCGTGAGCAAGGCGGTAAGCCTCGGAACACACTATCGGGGACAACGACCCGTGAAAAGGAGACGAATCGACGGGCGGCTGGAGTTGACGATCCCTGAGCACGACGCAGCGACGGTAATTGAATTGAAAATTCCCGTGACTCGATGTATTCCCTAACCTGAAGTTGTCTGCAAGCTGTAGCGAAACTCGCGGAGAGTTCCGAGTCTCCCCTTATGAGCTTACATCCGATCGTGAATTCAAAAGTAGCCGTCCACCTCCGGGGGACGACGAGGCTGAAGGGTCGCAAGTTGAGGAAGAGAGGGGCCTTGCTCAACCCTTCCCCCTTGCAGCGCCGGCGCAGCCTCAACATCCCCCGGAGGGTGATGACTACTTTGAGCCGCGGCAACCTTCAGCTTTCGTTGCCGAATACCGCACAAAATGTATAGTTGATTTCAGCGTTATCGATTCACGAGATTGATAACCGCATGGCAAGCTACATCACGGAAGAGAACCGGAACGGTTCGCGAGGGATATCATGAGCAGCGTCTTGTTATTGGGCGGATTTCATCCGGGGCAATCACTCTGGAGTATCCAGAAAGGTTTTGAGCGAATCGGCTGGGATGTTCTGTACCAGCCGACGCGTGGATGCATTCAGACCAATGTGGAAGCAGACATCGCTCTCGCGACAGAGGAGGCCGACAGGATTCCCGATGCCTCCGAGTGGAATCAGCCCTATAAAGATCAAGAAGCGTTTCAAGAAGGATTGTTTCAACTCATCCGGGAAAGAAAACCAAAACTCCTGATCTGGTGGTGCAGCAAGGACGATCGGCCGCCCGGGCTGATTCGTGATTTGCGGGAAACATTTCCGTGGTGCAGAACGGTGACTCACACCCAGGACGACCCCTGGGATTTGTTGAGAAGCCCCCACTTCACCGAGGAGTTCGAGTTTGCCTCGACCTGCTGCAGGGAAAGCGTTCCCGTCTACAAATCCAAGGGGATCAAAGCGATCGTGCTCTACCCGCCCCCGGCGTTGGAACTTCACAAGGTCGCGACGCCGGCGCTGCACGAGGTCTGCGATTTCTCCGTGACCATCCTCTCCCTCTACGCGCGGGAAGGCGGCAGCCAGGAAGCGTACTTACAATCCGAGGATACGGATGAGATCGTCACGCATGTAATCCCGTTCCCCGAGCAACGCGTGCTCCGGAAAGAACTCGTAGGCGCAATCCGGAATCTCGGGCATCTCCATGTCTATGGTGGACTGGGTTTCGGGACATTCGAGGGCGTGCCCAGACCATCCTATCGTGGATTTCGAACCTACCAGGAACTTCCCGGCGTGTATGCGGCCTCCAGAATCAATATCAACCAGCACAACTCGCCCCTCTCCGACGGCTACCTCAACCAGCGAGACACCGCCATCACCGGCAGCGGAGGCTTCATGCTCACTGACTACGTGACCGGCATCGAAGAAATCTTCGAGATTGGAAAAGAGATCGATACCTGGGAGACGCTCGATGAGCTGAAAGACAAGGCCACCTGGTGGTTGCGTCACGATGCCGAGCGGGAAGAAGCCGCCCGCAAAGCCCAGGAAAGAGTTCTCCGCGAATACGGGAACGAGGCGTATGCGAGAAAGTTGGCGCAGTTCGTAGGTATTGAGCCGTAACGTAGCGGAAGTCGCCAAGACTTCCGATCGGCGACATTCGAGCTCACAAGACAAGGCTCGGAACTCTACGCGAGTTCCGCTACTTCTCGTCGGGGAACATGACTCCTTCCTCCCCTCATCTTCTGATCTTGTCGCAGGCACAAGATCGCTTCACAGTTCCCTCGATCATGAAAACCACCGAAGAGCATTTCGTAGAATACCGCCGGGACGGATATACGATTTTCGAAAACTATATGCCGGAGGAACGCATTGCCGCCGTACGCCGGGCGATCGACCCTGAATTCGAGCAGCGATTTCTCGAAAATCCGAAGATGCCGCGGACCAAGATCGGCAATGTGATGAGCCATGATCAATTGGCGCCGATGGTGGGTGATCAGCTGCTCAATCCGCGCATGCTGGATTTCGCCGAGCTGGTGATGGGGCCGTTCCTGCAATTGGACAGCTTCGAAGTGACGGGGTATCCCACCCGCCCGCCGGAAGAACGGAACCGGGTCACGGGATGGCATCGCGACGCATTCAACGTATCCGAGATGTGGCAGCACCATCCTGGAACCGAGCACCTCAACCACAGGCCATACACGCCGCCGACTGCATGCAATTGTTTGATCTACCTCCAGGACATGAACGAGGAGTCCGGATCGCTGCGGGTGGTTCCCGGATCGCATCTCGACTATACATTCATCTCCGAGGAAATGCGGCGCCATCCGCATCCGCGCGAACGCATGCTACTGTCAAAGGCCGGCTACATGGTGTTCACCCACAACGAGATCCTCCACGCCGGTTCCGCCAATACCCTGCCGTCCATACGGTACTTCGCAAGCATCTACCTGCAGCGCTTTGGATTGCCTCACCGTGACCGCTTCGACAGCCCGCGGATCAAGGCGCTCATGCAGGCAGCCCGGGCAGGAAATGACCGGCGGACACTGCGCCTTTTCGGTGAAGACACACTCTTCGCTGAACGAGAGCAGGCAGCATGGCAGCAAATGATCGCGGAAGATCGGGCAGCGTTGCAGAGGTAACCTCGCGCATCTTGAATTTTCCCTGGAGGGCGAAGCTTCAGCTGAGCCGATCGGTTGGGACAAAGCAGACGGAGACTGGTTTCTGAGTCCTTGCGTACCTCACTGCAACAGAGCGAACATCGAACATTGAACATTCAACATCGAAGTGTTTTTCCTCTTCCTTCGATGTTCGATGTTGAATGTTCGATGTTCGATGTTCGTACTCAGACATTCGGAACAATCTGACCCAGGTCAGAGGTCAAACTTGTCGGTAAATACGTCAGATTCTTCAATCCTAATCGCAATCCTAATCGCAATCTGAATCGATTAGGATCGAGATTAGGATCGAGATTAGGATTGCGATTAAGATTGCGATTAAGATTGCGATTAAGATTGCGATTAAGATTGCGATTAAGATTGCGATTAAGATGCATGGAAAACTGTGACACCAAGTCACAGGCCAACCTGAAATCTGAGTGCCGGATTGTTTGTCGGCGACAGGTGAAAATGAAGCCACCGGCTCAGCTGAAGCTTCGCCCTCCAGCGGAGTGGATCACCTCACAAGAAAGCTTTCATGTTACTCAACCCGCTGTACTCTTAGCCCGTGCCACTCGACTCGAGACAGGTTAAAAAGCTTCTCACGTTGATCGTGCTTGCCATCGCCGTCTATCTGGGAAGGGATCAGTTCGACGGTTCAGAAGAACCCACCGGCAGCTCGACCCGAAGCGGCGAGGCCGTGTCCGTTTCTTTGGATGAACGCCAAAGCGGTGTTCAAACCGAAGGCAGCGGGATCGTCATCAAGGTCCTGCCGGATGACAATGAAGGGAGCCGCCATCAGCGCTTTCTCCTGGAACTGGCGTCCGGGCAAACGCTCCTGATTGCTCACAACATCGACCTCGCACCCAGGCTCCCTTCCCTCCGCGAAGGAGATGCCGTCGCGTTCAACGGCGAATACGAATGGAACGCGGAAGGAGGCGTCATTCATTGGACGCATCGTGATCCAAGGGGACGTCATGAATCAGGCTGGCTGAAGCACGGAGGTAAGACGTATCAATAGTTCACAACCTCACGGCCTCAGATAAAGGAAATACGACCGCGGCGACGCGTAGGAATGCAGATCTCCAAGTTGAAACCCATCGCCGTCGCCGCCGAATACCAGCATCTGTGTACCGGTCCACTGCGCGGTATGCAGGAAACGCCCGGCCGGCGCGTCCGCCGGGGTCATTTGCAGCCACGAATTTTGCGCTGGATCGTACCGCGCGCCATCGTTTGCTACACTCCCGGAAGCGCTCCTTCCTCCCCACACCAGCATTTCGCGTCCGTCCCACACGGCCGTGTGCCAATGGCGCGGTCCGGGTGCGCCGGTCAGTGAAACCGGCGTCCAGGTGTCGGTGCCGGGGTCGTAGATTCCACCGGTGCTCAGCGGATTGTTGAAGGCATCCCGCCCGCCCCAAACCAACAGTTCATTTCCGGTCCAGGCCATCGTATGTTCGATGCGCCCCTGGGGCGCGCTGTTGGTGGACATCGTGGTCCAGGAATCCGAGACGGGATTGTAAATCGCACCGGCTGCGGTCACGATCAGGTTCTCGTCCTTCCCACCCCACACCAGCATTCCGGTCCCGGTCCACACCGCGGCGTGCTCGACGCGGGAGGGAGCCGCGCCGTTTGTCGATACGTTACTCCAGCTGTTGGAGGCCGGCTGGTATCGGGCGCCGCTACCCAGAGAATTCCCTCCGTTGTCCCTGCCGCCCCACAGAATCATTTCGGAACCGCTCCAGACGGCAATGTGTTTATCGCGCGCCGCGGGCGCTCCGTTGGTGTTGATTGCGGACCATGAATCGCCGGCCGGTTCGTATCGCCCGCCATCTGCCAACGTGTTCAGTGAACTGTCGCGGCCGCCCCAGATCAGCATTTCACTTCCGGTCCACACTGCCTGGTGGCTCTTGCGGGCGACGGGCGCATTCGTTTGCGTCACCGGTGACCAGAGGTTGAGTGAAGACACGTAACGGCCACCGGTAGACATTGCGTTTCCGTTGGTGTCGCTGCCTCCCCAGATGATCCACTCTGAACCGGAGCAGACCGCGGTGTGACTGTTCCGCGGAGCCGGGGGAGGATCTGTCGCGAGTGTCATCCAGGTATCGGTTGCGGGATTGTAGCGGCCGCCGCTGGAGAGGACCCCGGTCGCGTTCCAGCCGCCCCAGACGATCAACTCGGTGCCGGTCCAGCTGCCAAGATGTCCGGTACGCGGCACGGGTGCGTTAACGGTAGAGATTGCAACCCAGCTGTCTCCGACCGGATCATAAACTCCGCCCGTATTTCGATATCCGTTAATGGATGTATCCTCGCCGCCCCAGACGATCATCCTGCTGCCGGTCCAGACCGCAATATGCCACTGGGTGGGCGGAGGCGCATTGATCACGGAGATGAACGTCCAGGAATTTCCGCCGGGATTGTATTTCGAACCCCTGCTGACAGGCGGGCCGATCCCCGGCCTTTCTCCCCAGATGATCATGTCGGAACCGGTCCAGATTGCGGTATGGCCCAGGCCGGGCGTATTCCCGGATTGCGGCACCGCTGTCCACGTATCGGTGACCGGATTGTAGCGGCCGCCGTTGCGCGGATCGAAACCATCGGTGCCTCCGAATACGATCATTTCCGTTCCGCTCCACACGGCCGTGTGGAGGAAGCGGGGGGTTGGGGCCCCGTTCGTGGACATGGAGGAGGACCAGCGATCCGCCAACGGATTGTACCTTCCGCCATCTCCCAACTTCACTCCGATCGGTCCCGCTCCACCCCAGACGATCATCTCGTCGCCTGTCCATACCGCGGTGTGAAATCTGCGACCACTCGGCGCGCTCACCGTCGAAACCGGTCTCCATTGACAGGTCACCGGATCATACCGGCCGCCATCGTTGTAGTCTTCGGTCTCCTGGCCGATGATGAACCATCCGCCCCACACCACGAATTCATCCCCCGTCCAGACCGCGGTGTGGTCATTGCGACTCACCGGCGCTCCCGCCTGCGCCGTCGGCGTCCAGAAGTCCGTGGCCGGATTGTAGCTTCCGCCCGTGTTCAAGGGAGTGGGGCTAATGGTTCCGCCCCACATGAGGAACTCGCTCCCCGTCCAGGCCCCTGCCGATGCGGTGCGCGCGGTTGGAGAGGCTCCGGCACGGGGTCGCCAGCCTTCAGGCACCAGGTCCACCTTGGCCATTTCCACGTACCCGGAATTGAGCAGTTCGGTATTGTTTTTCTCCTCGGAAAGAATCACCCCGCCTCCGGCCACCGCACTCTGACCGCCAGCTTTCAAATTTGCCGCCGCCGCCCCGGGTGCGAGGTGAAGGCTTGAAATGGTGCCGGTGGCAATATGCGCCGCCATCACCGCGTTGGGGGCCAGCTTCGCGGAGGTGATGGCGCCGTTCGTGACCGTTCCGGCCAGCAGCGCGTAGCCGACCGAAGTCATTTGCTCGCGAGGTGACAACGCGGTCCCGTCGACCTCTACCTCGACATACAATTCGTCATTGGTCAGCGCGGCGGAGAGAGATCCGCTTATCGTGTCGTCACCCAGGAACGTGGAGTATAATCCATCGATGACGGTAACGCTGTTCGAATCCGCATACACCAGGTTCCCGCTGGTGTCCGCGTCATACAGTCGAACGACCATGGCAACACTTCCGGTGACCAGGTTTCCATTGTTTACCAACCGGCCCTGCAGGTTGACGAGGTCGGGAACTTGCGCAGAGGCAGCGACGATCAGCACAAAGTGAAGTGCTAGTTGAACGCGCAAGAACAGCATTCGAGCGATTCGATTCATATCACAACCTTTGCATGGATGACGGCGAGATTCCGGAGTGCCGGGACACCACGGCTCGCCAGTTCGATCCTGGACGAGGATCACGTTTTTGGCAAGAACGGATACCGCGGGGTCGCGGACCACGCGTATGAATCCGGGTTCAATGTTGTTTCCATTGGCTGTTCGCGTAAAACTCACCTCACATGACGAAGAAAACCTCGATTCTGTTCATCGGCAACAGCTTCACAACCCGGAACAATCTGCCGGAACTTCTGTCACTTCTGTTGGCGGCGAGTCCCGAGAATCCACATCTTTCCTGGGATGTGATCGCAGCCGGCGGGGCTTCTCTTCGACGGCATTTGAACGCGGGCGAGGCACGGAGGCTCCTGGAGAAAAGCAGGTTTGATTTCGTGGTTCTCCAGGAACAAAGCACCCTGCCGATTAAGAACCGGAAACGATTTCACCAGAACGTCCGCGAATTCGTTCCCCATATCGAATCCGCCGGAGCAAAGCCGATCCTGTACGAAACCTGGGCGCGGGTCCACGAGCCTGAAAACCAGGAACTCCTCACCGAGGCATACGCGGAAATTGGCGCGGAACTGGGCGTGACGGTGGTACCGGCCGGATCGGCATGGGCCGCGTACCTGGAAAGGCACCGCACGCCCGCATTGCACGCGGAGGACGGGAGCCACCCCACCCCGGCCGGTTCCTACCTCGCCGCCTGCGTGTTCGGCACGACGCTGTACAACCTCGAGATTTCGTCAATTGAACTTTCAATCACGGGACTCGGCCCCGCGGAGGAAGCGCTGATCCGAAAGAGCGTGACCGCACGGTGAGAGGATGATCCGCCGGATCGTGCGTGGCAGTTTTGGTGCAACTCTCCCTTGATGTTCCTGAGCCACTCTGTGATGGTTGAACGGATAAATCATCATTTCTGGAGAGAGTGGATATGAAGGGACCGAAAGTTGTATTGATTGGTGCGGGAAGCGTCTTCTTCGGTCGGCAGACCATCTGGAGCATGGTCACCAAGGAAGCGCTGAGGGATGGTAAACTCGTACTGGTTGACCCGGACGAGAAGAAGCTCGGCTGGGTCGCTGATATTGCGCGGACAGCGATCGATGCAACGAATGCGCCGCTGGAGCTGGAGATTGCGACTGATCATACGGATGCTCTGCCCGGGGCAGACTTTGTCTCTCTCGCATTTGCCGTGGATGGCGTAAAACTACGAGGCCTGGATGCCAGGATCAGCACCAGGCATGGCATGACGATGTGCTCCGCGGATACGGTTGGGCCGGGAGGGATCATGCGCACGCTGCGGGAAGTTCCCCGGCAGAACGAAATCCTCCGGGATGTGCGGCGCCTCTGTCCTGATGCCTGGGTCATTAATTGGGTCAACCCCACCAGCGCCATGGGAATCGCCATGATGCGGCATTTTCCGGACCTCCGGTCCATGGCGTTGTGCGATGGACCGCACAACCCTCGATTCGACGACAACTTGATGGTCCTCGCGGGCCTGGCGGACTCCGCGGAGGAAGTAACCGATGCACTGCGCAGCCGGGTAAAAATCCGCTCCGGCGGGGTCAACCATTTCAACTGGCTCGTTGAAATGAGCCTGGACGGCGAGGACCTGACCTCCCGGATCAAAAGCAAACTGCGTGAAGACTCACAGGACATTCATCGCGGCACCAAGGAGGAGGGAAAGGTCGCCCTCACGAGCAAGATTTCATCGCAACTTGCGGATAGCGTTGGGTACGCGCCGATGTGTATCTGGCACACCCAGGAGTATCTACCGTACTTCCAGGGTCACGACGTCTCCGCGGATAGTGCCCTTCGGATCCTGGAGTGGGACATTGGAGTGCGCCAAAAATGGATGGACGAATGCTGGCAGGACATGCAGGACATTCCCTCCGACTCCGCCGCAACGAAAAAGTTTCTGGATGAAACCACTCCGGACCATGCGAGCGATGTCATCGAGTCGATGTGGGCAGGCCTGGGCAAACGTTTCTACATCAATACCGCAAACCGGGGCGCGGTGACCAATATGACCGATGACGCCTACCTGGAGGTCCCGTGTGCGGTGGATATGCACGGGGTTTATCCGCTTCATTTCGGGGATATGCCGCGGCCGCTGACCGGCTACATGCAACGCATTCTTGACGAACACGAACTGGCGGTGGAAGCAGCCATGACTTTCGATCGGGACACGTTGCGAAAAGCATTTCTTGCCAGCATGGTATCGGTAAGTATTCCGGATGTGGACGCCTGCATTGACGAACTACTCGCCGCCGAACGCGAGTACCTGCCCGCGGATTGGTACAACCGGAGTGGCTGAAACGAAAAGTTCTCATTATCAAAGCCTCAAATCCGTGATAGTCTTTGTTTAGTACAAAATCTGAATTTGGAATTTCCTGCATGATCGGATGCAAGAAGATAGAGGAGGAACCGATATGGGTGACCAGGGGAAAAGGGACAAAGGGCGAAGGGAACAACAGAAAAAGGCGAAGCTGTCTCCAAAGGACAAGCGGAAATTGAAGAAAGAAAAGAAAAAGTAGTTCCGCCCACCATCGCGTCCAGCCTGTTTCCTGTAGTCCTACTGCCATGGAACGACGCCTCCGGTTCGCGTCGAAGCAAGGCGTGTGAAAAACAAATACCAGATCGACGACATGACCTGGCCCGAGGTGCGTTCCGCAGCCGAGGAAGGTCGAATCGTGTTCATTCCGGTCGCAACCATCGAGCAGCATGGGTATCACCTGCCGGTGGATATGGACAACCGCGCCTGCTTTCACATGTGCGCGGAGGCGGCGCGGCGGCGGCCCGACCTGCTTCTGAACACCCCTCTTCTTCCTTACGGGTTCAACGAACACAACATGGAGTTTCCGGGCACGGTCAATATCCGGATGGATATTCTCATCGAGTATCTGTTCGATGTTGCTCATTCCTACGCTCGAATGGGATTCCGGCGGATCATGATCGTGAACGGCCACGGCTCCAACCAGATGCTATGCAACCTGGCGGCGAGAAAAGTCGTCAACGAAACCAACGCATTGGCGATGTCCCTGCCGTACTGGTGCCTCGGGGCGGAAAAATTCAACCAAACCCTTCGCGAAAGCATATCTCCCGGAGGGACGGCGCACGCCGGCGAGTACGAAACCAGCGTGTATCTTGCGCTGAACCCGGATGGCGTGGACATGGATAAACACGTAAAAGAACTCGCGCCGAAATGGTCTGACAAGATTTGGGCGGACCTGACTGCCGGATCCTCCGATGTTCATTTTGTTGATAATTTCAGCCGCTACAACACCAGCGGAGTGGAAGGCGATCCCTCGACGGCCACCGGAGAAAAGGGAAAACAGATCGTAGAGTGGGTCGTGGATGGATTGATCTCGCTTGCGGAGGATTTTCGCGGAATCGAGATCAAGCCGCGAAGAAATTACCAGCATGTGCCGAGGGACGAATCAGAACCGTAGCGGAAGTCGCCTAGACTTCCGATCGGCGACGAAAAAGCTCGCATTCAACCCATCGGAACTCTACGCGAGTTCCGCTACCCTTTCCTATGTAGCGGAAGTCGCCTGGACTGCGGAAAAAGGATGAGACGAACCCCGGAAGGATCGTGATCGAATGGGACGGCCCACAGAACGAAAAGTAATCACGTTTGCCAAACCCCGACAGGTTGAAATCCACTCCGCGAGCCTGCCTGCGACGGATGCGGACTCGGTACTTGTGAAGACGACCCATACCAGCATCAGCCGAGGGACCGAATTAAACCTGTACCATGGGCGAACGCGGGCAATCCGCGGCATCTGGTATGCGTGGTATCCTCTGGTGCCAGGATATGAAGCAGTCGGGCACGTGGTGGAAACCGGCGCCAACGTTACTCACGTAGTTCCGGGCGACCGCGTGCTCGGTGCCGGCGAAAGCGGCGGGAATTTCGAAGGATATTGTAATGCCTGGGGAGGGCAGACGGAATACGGCCTGTTCAAAGCAGAGCCCGCGCCCGGAAGCGACGTGGCGGAACCGGTCAAAATCCCCGAAACCGTCTCCGATGAGGAAGCGCTCATGGCGGTGCTGGCCGCGGTGCCCTTGAACGGCATTCGCGAAAAGCTGTCATTCGTCGGTCCGGGGATGACGGTGCTGGTACTGGGCCAGGGGGGCATGGGCCTCGCGGCGTGCCAGTTCCTGAACCGGATGGGCGCCCGCGTGATCGTGGCCGATGCGATTGAAGAACGCGCGGACATCGCCCGCCGGGCCGGGTGGGCGGAGGCGATTTGCGGCAGGGACATAGAGCTTCAAGATCAGGTTGCGGAGATGACCGACGGCGGCCCGGATGTCGTCCACGATACCTCCGGATCGCTCGAGTGCCTGTCGGCGGCCCTGGAAATGGTGAAGAGCGGGGGAACCGTCCTGGGAACAGGCCTGTATCTCGAGTCACTGGATATCGATCTCTGTAATACGATGTGGACCAAAAGCATTACATTCGCCTGCTGCGTGGGCTCCTCGCCCGCATTGCGCGCCGAGATCCTCGATATGATTTCCCAGGGCACGTTCGATGCAAAATCGATGCACTCCGAAACCTTTGATGTTCAGCAGGCTGACGAAATCTATCGCCTCACAGATGAAGAGCCTCATCGAATCATCAAGCCCATCATTCGCTGGTCGGGTGGCTAACCTCCAAGCGGCATGAAAAAACTTCGAATCGCTACCATCGGTGTCGGGCCGCAACCTGAGGCGCGCAGCGCGCGTCACATCGAAACCATTTTGAAGATGTCCGATCTGTACGAGTTGTGTGCTTGTTGCGACCTCGATCATATGCGCCGCGCCGTAGCGGCCACAACCGACCCATCTCCATCGAATCCGTAGCTTCGGGAGAGAAACGGGATACGGCTGAGCGTCACCGCAACGGCCGCCAGGATGGCCGCGCTTTTGTTTAGGCATCTTGCATTGAATCTCCCAATCGTATATACTATCTATCAATGTCTGAGCGACCCCATTCACAAGGAGGCATGCCATGACTACGACTGCCGTAGGCCCAGTGTCCGATTATCGAGAAACTTTCGACGAGCAAGGCTTTGTAATCTTGAAGAACTTCGTTGAACTCGAGGTCGTCCAGGGCGTCCGGAATGCGGTCAGATTCCTGTCGGAAGTTGTGATTTCCGGCCTGGTGAAAGAGGGCTTGATTCAAGATTCGTTTCCGTCTGAACCGTTCGAAACCCGGCTGCTCAAAGTCCACGCGCAGATGGAAGAGCCGCCTCAACTGGATTTTCGAGAGACCCTTCATGAGGAAGGCATGTATCCTCTCTTTTTCCACCAGGGGGTTCTGAACCTGGTCGAGTCGATTCTCGGTCCGGAGATCCGGCTATATCCGAACTACACGGTGAGGCCAAAGCTTCCCGACGACGAGGCCACGTTGGTGCTGTGGCACCAGGACGCCGGTTACACCGCCACCGACGGCCGTGGCAGGATCGATAACAGTCGGGGCCCGGAGGCCGCCACCCTGCGCATGGTTAACGTCTGGTCGCCGCTGGTTCCCGCCACGGTCGAAAACGGCTGCATGCAGTTTGTCCCGGGGTCCCACAAGCTCGGATTGGTTCCGCACTTTTACAAAAACCAGTACTACCTGGAAATTGTTGAGCAGGAACTGAAACCCCGGGTTTCGGAAGCCGTGAACGTCGAACTGGAGCCCGGCGACATCGTTCTCTTCAGCAACCTGCTCTTTCACTGTGGTTTGCCGAACCAGTCGGA
>Ga0315336_1001815_pt1 | contig 37324 bp, 37 predicted proteins | sample ASW5metaG_FD_204512 | JGI IMG/M metagenome (GOLD analysis project Ga0315336, IMG submission 204512) | Ammonia-oxidizing marine archaeal communities from Monterey Bay, California, United States - ASW #5 | ecosystem: Environmental > Aquatic > Marine > Intertidal zone | place: USA: California... | reverse complement strand
CTCGCGTGCAGACGTCAGCTGTGCGCGAGGCACCCGCGGCGCCATCGGTGGGCCGAGCTCGGAGAAGCGCTTGCCGCGGTCACGCAGCTTGTCCATGACCCCGTCGGGGTAGGTCACCGCGAGGAAGGCGGCGCAATCAATGCATTGAACCTGGTCTCCTGGCATAGGCAGGGGTTCGGACAGAGGAACCTTGGCACCGCATTGCGGGCACGTGAGCTTGATCGACATGGGAGGTGCGGGGGTGAGGGGAAGGGGAAGAGAGGGGGAGGGTGCGAGGAGTGTACCAGATTCAGGTGTTTCGTCCATAGGATGCGCTGAGGGGTCGTCAACAATCGTCAAGTTTCACAGGCAATTTGACGAAAGTCGTCCAGGGGTGTGTGACGGTTGACGTGGCGCAGGTTGGCGCCTACTCTTGGAAGGTGACACGGATGCCCATCCACTGCTGCTTTGCGCACACTTCAAGCAGGGTTGGGAAATGCGTCGCGTCGTGAGGCCACTAGCAGTGTTCAGCATCGCAAGCGCATTGACCGCCGTTTTGGTGGTTCAAGGGATCGTCGGGGCACTCGATGCCCGCGGCAGTGATTCGACCAATCCGCCAGAATACACGGTGTTTGGCAACGGATACGACCTCCGCTCCCTCAAGCTCGTGGACGCCACGTTGTTCCACATCGAGGAGCAGTACGTCGAGCCAGGGCGAATCAACTGGGAAGACATGTACGTCGAGGCCCTCGAAGCCGTCGAGCGGCGGGTCCCGGTGTGCATGTTCACCCGCGAACCCGGGGGCAGTGTGGTCGCCATCGAGGTGGGCGAGTACCGGACGGTTCTCGAGGTCGAACAGATCTCGTCGCGGAGACAGCTCGCCCTCGAGCTCAAGGCGATTGCGACGATCCTCTCGGAGCACATCTCGGAAGAGGACATTCCCAAGGCCGACGACAACCCGTTTGCACAGCTCGAATACACCTTGATCAACGGCATGCTCTCCACCCTCGATCCGCACAGCGTCTTGCTGCCGCCCGAGGATGCTCGAGAAATGGACGTCGAAAACCAGGGTGAGTTCGGCGGTCTGGGCATCACGATTGCCGAGAAGGATCGCCGCCTCACCATCGAGTACCCGTTCCCCGACACGCCAGCGATGGATGCCGGTCTTCAGGCCGACGACGTCATCACCCGCATCGAGGGCGAATCGACCATCAACATGACGTTGGACGAGGCGGTGAAGCTCCTGCGCGGGCCAGTCGACGTCCCGATCAACATCGAGGTCGAGCGCGAGACCTCTGAAGAGCCCATCGATTTCACCATCGTCCGCAAGACGATTCCGCTGAACAAAGTCGAGGGCATGCTTCTCGATGGCGGCATCGCATACGTCGAGATCAAGAGCTTCCACAACCACGTCGGAGCCGATCTCCACAACCTGCTCGACCTCCTCCATCGCGAAGCTGGAGGCGAGGTCTCGGGGCTGGTTCTCGATCTGCGCGGCAATCCAGGCGGCTACCTCACGCAGGCCGAGGCGGTCTCGGACACCTTCCTCGAGAGCGGGAGCATCGTCAGCACCATCGACCGAAATGGGCGAAAGGCCGACAGCACCGATGCCGGCAAGATGAACACCGAACCGCGGTATCCGATCGCGATCCTGGTAAACGCTTCCAGCGCATCGGCGTCGGAGATCGTCGCCGGCGCCCTCCGAAACAACGAGCGGGCAGTCATCATCGGCGAGCGCACCTTCGGAAAGGGTTCGGTCCAGAATCTGAATCGCTACTTCGACGACAGCAAACTCAAGCTGACCATCTCGAAGTACCTGACCCCGGGAGACCGCAGCATCCAATCCGTCGGCATCCCTGCAGACATCGAGCTGCGTCCGGCAATCGTCGACAAGGCCGACCCGGACGCTGACAAACCTCGCAAAGAAGACCTGGCACTGCTGTATTGGCGAGAGCGGGTACGGCGCGAGGCCGATCTGGACAAACACCTTGAACGGGTGACTTTCCAGAATGAAGAGCCGGCGTATGTCCTTCAGTATCGGCGTCCAGGTGACCAGCGCCGGCGCACCGCGGTCCTCGAGGAGTGGGTGCCCAACGATTGGGAAGTCATGTTTGCCAGAGATGTGCTGATCAGCGCCAACGGCAGGTGGAAACGCAGCGAGATTCTCCAATCGGCCGACGCGGTCGTGCGGGCCAAGCGACGCGACGGCGAAAAGTCGATCGAGGCGGGCTTCGCCGCGATCGGTATCGATTGGTCGAACGGCGCTCCCTACCCGCGAAACGACAATCCAAACGTGCATGTCGAGCTCGACCTGGGAGACGACGGCGCACTGATTGCGGGCGAGGATGAGACGATCGCAGTTCGGTTGACCAATCGAACCAACCGCGCGCTGTACAGGGTCGCAGTCGTGACGACTGACAACGAGATCATGGGCGACCGCGAGTTCTTCTTCGGCAAGATCCCCGCGGGCGCTACGCGGTCCTATGAAGCGAGGATCCGCTTCGAGGCGGGCTATCCGGCGGAGAAGACACCAGTCACCCTCGAAGTTCGGGACAGCGGCGACGACGCGCTCCTCACTCGGAAGATCAAGGTGCCTGTCGAGTCCGTCCAACTTCCGATGCTCACCTGGTCGTGGTCGATGTCAGAGGCCGAAGGAAACGGAGACGACATCGCGGAGACAGGCGAACTCGTTCAGATTGACGTGGTGCTCAACAACGTCGGCACCGGTGCCACCGTCGATCCATTTGCGCGCATCCGAAATCGCTCCGGTGCCGGTCTGGACATTGTTCGAGGCAACGTGGGGCCGGGCAAGATGCTCGATGCCGACGGCGCCCCTTGCGAGGTCCTCAAGCCCGGAAACGACGGAGGCCATGTCGTGGGCGACCCCACTTCACAGCGGGTTCTCGACAACAAGGCACCTCGGTATGCCAAGGGTTGCAAGCGAGTCCTCGAGCCCGGCGAGTCCTGGTCCGGGAACTTCCTGGTCCGCATTCGCGAGCCCGTCGACGGCAAAGACGAGCTCGAGCTCGGCCTCACCGTCGGTGACGTGCGGGTGTACGACTACACCGCCATCGTGCTCGCGGGGTTCTCCAGCTACTTCGACCAGGAAGATCACATCTACTTCGATCGGTCGACCACGCTGCCGCGGTCAGAATTGCGAAAACCGCCAGTCGTGCGAATCACTCGTTCTCCAGAACTCGTCGTCGACGGGGAGCGGGCGACGATCAGCGGTGTCGTCACAGACGACAAGGGCATTGCCCATGTGCTTGTCTTTGCAGGTGAAAACAAGGTTTTCTTCCAAGGCGGCGGCGAGACCAGCGCGGTGGCCTCGGTCCCGTTTACCGCCGACGTGAAGCTCGAGGCGGGCAAGAACTACATCACGGTTCTCGCTACTGACGTGGACGGCTTCACGCACACGGCCAGCGTCGTGACGTTCGCTGGCAATCCAGAGTTAGCGAAGGCCGCAGAGGGCCCAGAGTAGCGGCCGAGGTGCGTCGTCAGACGGCGTTTGCGAGAAGCAGGTCAACTTCGTGACGAAGTCTCTCGACTTCCCGAAGGTAGAAGTCCGGGGCCCGGTCGCCCATCTGTCGTACCTGCCGCTTTCGCATGGCCAGGGTCGTTGCGGTCTCGACGTACCGCTCCTGGTCCACCCCCGGTTCCAGCCATCCCTTTCGGGTTCGTTTCAACCACGACGCGATGATCGCTGGGTGGCCAGACGGCATATGTCCGCTGTCGACCTCAGCGTTGAGCTCGCTCTGGATCGCCCCCGACTCGTCGAGCAGGCAGAGTTGAAACACGATCAGCGTGACCAATGCCTCGACGAAGAGAATGAAGAAATCGATCGCGATCAAGTGACCTTCACCGCCCAGGACGTCGTTGAAGGTCAACAACCCATTCCAGAGACTGTGGATGCAGATCGCGCCGAGAAGGCCGAAGATCCCGCTGAAGAACAGCGTCGTCGGTCCGCGGAATCGCGCCCAGCCCAGGGATGCGCCGACGATTGCGGTCGCGGTCGCGTGCATGATTGCGGAGTAGCAGGTCCTCACGATCACGGTTCCGACCCAGACCTCGAGGTCGTCGACGGTACTGACGAAGTACATGAAATTCTCGGTCATCCCGAATCCGAGACCGGCCGCGGCTCCGTACACGAAGCCGTCGGTCATGTTGTCGAAGTCGGCATGCCAGATGATCAGTCCGAGAATGAGGGCCTTGGCGGGCTCCTCGGCAAGCGGTGCCACAACCGAGGGCATCGCGACGTCGAATAGCCAGTCCGGTCCGCCGGCCACAACCACACCAAACCCGACGATTGCGGTCCAGAATACGGTAAAGACCAATGAGAGGATCACCGAGCCGATTGCCCCCCACATGAAGGTGAGGGAGAGCAGCCAGACGGGTTCGCGGTCGTAGCGATCCATCCACCAGATGATCGTCAGGAAGACGAACATCGGAATGCCAGCACACAGACTGGAAGCCGCGACCATCAGCAGCGCCAAATCTCGCCTCCGGATCGAACCCTACCCTGAGCCGCGCCAACGGCTTCGTGTCGGGCGCGCGCACCACGACAAAATGCCGTGTTATCGGGGTGCATGCAGAACGATCTGGTCCCCATCGATCACGAGGCGCGAGACCGCGCCAGGACGTCTTCCACTCTCGGAACGCTATCCATCGTGCTCTGTCTTGTTGCTCCCTGCGCCAGCTGTCTGACCCTGTTCTTCGCGCTGCCGTTGTCGCTGGTCTCCATTCAGTTCGCCCGCACCGCCATGGAGGACTCCGAAGACGAGCTCACCATCGCCTACGGACGCAACGGCATGACGCTGGGCGTGATCGCGCTCATCTACACGCTGATCATGCTGTTCATCGCCTTCTGCTACGTGATGCTCTACGTGGTGATGTTCGGGGCCATTTTCGCGGGCACGATCTAGCCGCTACGCGTCTTCGACGAGCTCCCGGAACCGCCTGAGCAGGCCGGATGCGTGGGGGCTGGGCTTGAACTCGTCGAGCATCTCCTGGGCGCGATCGTGGCCGAATACCTCCGAATATTCGTCGAAGTAACGACTGAATCGGAATTTGTTGTCGTCGCCGGTGAGCTCGGGATGAAACTGCGTCGCGTAGACCAGCCCATCGCCGATGCGGACCGCCTGGTATGGGCATCGCTCGGACCGCGCGAGCAAGGTCGCGCTGGCCGGCAGGGACATGGCGCGGTCTTTATGACCCTCCTGGGCCGTAAATCGCTCGGGCAGCCGGCTGAAGAGTGGGTCTGACTTCGCCGCATCGGTGAGGAACATCTCGTAGGTCCCCACCTCGGCGGACGGCGGGTCCTTTCGCACTTCGCAGCCGAGCGCGACCGCGAATCCCTGGAAGCCGAAACACGAGGCGAAGGTCGGGAACTGTCGATCCGCAAGGCCGCCGAGCGTGTCGAGGAAAGACGGCATCCACGGCGTGTCGTCGGTGACCGAGAACTTCCCGCTCCCGCCGACGAGCACCACGTCTGTGCCTTCGCAGACGCGGTCGGCTGTGAGGTCGCCGCGGAGTGCATCGACGGCCTCGATGCTGTCGACTGGTACGTCGAGGCGCCTGGCGAAACTGGCCCGTTCCTCTTCCCGGACGGGTTCGTCTGCGGTCCTTGCCTGGATCAGGCGGTAGCGAAGCACTCAGCGCTCCTCGGCACGGAATCGCAAGATAGCCCACGTGGCCAAGCAAACGCTGCAGGTGAGCGCGAATGCGTTCAGCGCCAGGTACAGGGGAATCTCGGCGGGCGGCCCCGCGGGCTCTCCGGCCGCCCGGATCGCGATGGTCAGGGACAGCCAGTTGTTGATCAAGTGGCCCGCCATAGATGGCCAGATTGAACCACTCATCCAGCGGAGCCAGCCGAGGAACAGGGCCGTGGGCAGGAGGCCTATCGACACGGTCGGATCCCAGTGGTGGAGCATGAACAGCAGTGAAGTTCCCACGAAGGCCACCACCTGGCCGCGCTCGGCCTCGATCACCTTCCACAGGTAGCCCCGAAAGAGAAGCTCTTCGACGATGGGCCCCGTGAAGGCGATGGCGACGACGATGAAAATCCAGCCGCTCGCTCCCGTGTCGCGAACTTGACCCCCGACACTCGCGGCCGGACTGTCGTAGGACTCGAGGAGACGCCGAAGTACGGTGACGATCCACCCGGACAGCACGCCTACGGTGATTGCGCCCAGAACTCCGGGTATCAAGTAGGCTTTCACGCCGGGTTTCAGGGCCAGCGCATCGCCTCCCAGGCGTCTCGCCAAGAAGATGGCGAAGGCGAAATACGCGGCGTGCTGGAGCAAGGTGAGGCCGCCGTTCAAGCCCGGCCCGGCCCACGCGAGCCACGCAGCGGTGTCGGCGAGAGGCGTTGTGTCGCCAGTTGCGGTCTTCAGTGAAAAGAGCACCAGCCGCTTGGCGACCATCACTCCAACCAGGGCCCCAAAGAGCCCGATGACGCGTTGGATCATCCTTCGGTTGGTGCCATCGCGCGGACGATTCCCCAGGTCGTGCCACTGACGAGGCAAGTGAACCCGAACGCGGCGACGGCGATGGGCAGGGTCGACTCTCCGTCGAGATCGGCAAAGAATATCGTCAGCGCCACAGCGAGACCGTTGTTGACGAAGTGGGCGAGCATCGGCGCCCAGATCGAACCGCTCACCCAGCGCAGCCAGCCGATGAAGAATGCCGTGGGTGCCAACCCGACGATGTGGATGGGGTCCTGGTGGTAGAGCATGAAAAGGAGCGATGAGCCGATCCAGGCAAAAGCAGGGTGAAAGGCGCGCTCGAGGACGGACCAGAGGTAGCCTCGGAAGATCAACTCCTCCAGGATTGGTGCGCTCACCGTGACGGCGAGAATCATGATCAGCCATCCGACACCCGTCCCTTGGGTGAGCAATTTCGAGATGAGCTCGAGGTTGTTCGGGTAGTCGGGGAGCAGGTTCATGATCTGCTCCGACAACCAGCCCGCTGAGATGCCGATGGTCAATGCGCCGAGGAGCGCTGGAATCAGAAAGACCAGCCGGCCCTTCCCCAACGCGAAGGTCTCTCGCATCTTGCTGCCGAACTCGGTTGGACTCCTGGGGATGTGGGCGATCGCCGGCTCGCCGAGCGGGAGGAACTGTGCCAACAACAGCGCGGACACCGCGATGGAGAGGTGCAGAGCGATGGCCATGGCTCCGTTTCCGCCAGCGCCCATTACGTCCATCAGGGCGTCTGGATCCGTCATCGCGTTCATGTCGCCGCTGACGAGAACGACGGCGATCACACCGAGCGACAGCACCAGGATGGCGACAAAGGACCCGGCGAGAAACGCGAAACAGTGAACGGCGCCCATCCACCAGGGCATTGCGGCAGGCTGCTGCGGTTCGGTCATGCGCCTCCGTATCCCGGGATATGACACCGGGGGGGACCGGATGAGTCGGATCGACATCAAGGGTGCCCGTGAGCACAACCTCACCGGTGTGGATCTGTCCCTGCCGCGCGAGGCACTCATCGTCTTCACCGGCGTCAGCGGCTCCGGGAAGTCGTCCTTGGCATTCGACACGCTGCATGCCGAGGGGCAGCGTCGTTATCTCGAGGCGTTGTCCATCCACGCCCGGGGATTTTCCCGAGGGCTTTCTCGCCCAGCGGTCGACGCCATAGATGGCCTGCCGCCGACCGTGGCTCTCGATCAGCGGTATCGCGCCCCCTCCCGACGCATGACGGTCGGCACCTTCACCGATGTGCACGCTGTTCTCGCGGTGCTCTACTCGAGAGCGGGTGTGCAGCATTGCCCGATCTGCGACCGCGAAATCAGACCGCAAACCCACGACGAGATCGTCAACGAGCTCATGGGACTCGAAGCGGGCACCCGGCTGACCATCGAGTCCCCGGTGAAGGGGTCTGAAGGGGTCATAGAGGAAATCCAGCGAGCCGGCTTCTCGCGGGTCCGGGCCGGTGGCGAAATCATCAGGATCGAGGAGCTGAATCCCAGGAAGATCCCAGAGGAGATTCGCATTGTCGTAGACCGGATTCGCGTCGAACCGGATCGGCGGGGGCGCGTTCACGACGCCGTTCGGCTCGCCGGCCGGGCGGGTAGGGGAGTCATCGTCGCGACAGTGGGTGATGGGGAGCTCATCTTCACCGATCGACCGTATTGCCTGGTCGACGACCGCCTGTTGCCAGTCTTGGAACCCCGGCTGCTCTCCTTCGACAGCAAGGCGGGTCAGTGTGGGCGCTGCGGCGGAGCCGGCGTTGTCGACGGGAAGACCTGCAGCGAGTGTGGGGGAACGCGCTTGAGTGCACCAGCACGGGCGGTTCGCTGGCGCGGGATGACGCTACCGGAGCTCCTCCAGCTGTCGATCTCGGACCTGGCCGAGATGCTCTCGTCCACCGAGGCCGACGAGGTCAGCGCGGTGGCCCTCGCTGATCTGTCACGGAGATTGCGACATCTCACCAGCGTCGGATTGGGCGCCCTGTCTTTGCACCGAAGTGCCGTGGCGTTGTCCCGCGGAGAGTTTCAGCGCCTTCGTCTGGGGCGGCAAGTGGCCTCGAAGCTCTCGGGGATCCTCTACGTGCTCGACGAGCCCACCGCCGGGCTTCATGCCGACGAGGTACCGGCCATTATTGCCCTCCTCAAGGGGCTTGTGACCCAGGGGAACACGGTGGTCGTGGTCGAACACCAGCCCGACGTCGTGCGCGCCGCGGACTTCGTGGTGGACTTCGGTCCCGGGCCTGGTAGAAAAGGTGGACGGATCGTCTACGAGGGCGGCGTTGAGGGCCTTCTGGAGACGGACTCCCCCACGGGCCAGTGGTTGTCAGGTCGACGGACTCTGCCCCAGGGGGAGGCGATGTCTGGGGCCGGATCAGCGACGCTGCGGGGTCTGAGCTTTCGCAACCTATCGGGCCGGGATGTGTCGCTGCCCATTGGCGCCCTGGGGGCCATCACCGGACGAAGTGGCAGCGGTAAGACGTCCGTGCTCGAGGCTTTTCGCCGATATCTCGCCCAGCGTTTGAAACTCAAGGCCGGTCCTCCGCCACCGGTCACCGGGAGCGAGGGACTCGAGGCCTTCGGCAGAATGGTGGTCGTCGATCGCTCCCCGGCGCGTTCGCCCCGAAGTAATCCCGCTACCTACTCCGGAATGTGGGAGACGGTCCGCGATCTGTTCGCCTCTACACGAGAGGCCCAGATCCGCGGTTTGCCGGCGCGGTTCTTTTCGCTGAACGTCAAGGGTGGACGCTGCGAGGCCTGTCATGGGACCGGGCAGCAACGAGTGGATCTCGACTTGCTACCGGACGTCTACCTGACCTGTCCCATCTGCGACGGCCGACGCTTCAACGCCGATGTGCTCGAAGTCACCTGGAAGGGGCACTCCGCCGATCAGATTCTCGCGCTCTCGGTGGACGAGGCACATGCATTACTCGCGGGCCATCCGAAGCTCGAAAATGCCCTTCGCGCCTTGCGGGACGTCGGCCTGGGCTACGTCGGCCTCGGCCAGCCCGCTCATACCTTGTCCGGGGGTGAAGCCCATCGAATGCGTTTGGCGAGGGAACTCGCCCGCGCCGCGAGAGGGGGCATCGCAGACACGGTCTACCTCATCGACGACCCCACCAGCGGCTTGCATCCCGCCGACGTCGCCGCCCTGCTCGTACTGCTCCGGAAGCTGGTGGCCGACGGCGGAACAGTCTGGATGGCGACCCACCACGATGGACTTGCCCGTGGGGCTGATTTTGTCGTAGAGCTTTAAGTTATCCACAGGGTGTACTGCATTTCAACACGAGATGTCATGGGCGAAAGGGTAGGGATCTTCTTGCATTATGTGATTGGCTCTCATTGAGCGGGAGAAGTTATCCACGTAGATGTCCACACCCTGCAGATCTCGCCTGGAGGAGAATCCAAGCGGGGTGTGACGCTTCTCCCCAGCCACGGAATGTGTGCCGAGTACTACCTGCCTCTCGCGCAACTCCTCGCCGATCGGGGAGTCGCGGTCCAGCTGGTGACCCTCCCCGGCTACAACGGCACCGAGCCGATACCGGACCTCAACTGGGAGCGTCTGCTGGAGACACTGCTTCCAGTGGTCTCGAAGCACCGGGCGCTCATTGGCCACTCGCTGGGCGGCCTGTGTTCTATCCCGTTGGCGGCGAAACTCGGCGATGATCTCGACCACTTGATTCTCATGGAGCCGGGCGTTGTGCCATGGAAATCGGTCGCGAGATTCGGGGCCTGGTGGTATCGACGCAGCGTCGTGGACCGCAAGGAGCCAGAGTTCAAGAATCGCGGGCCCTGGTACTGGAGAATCCACGATCCGGATCGCTTTCCGCCCGAAGCCATGGAGATCGTGCTTCGCTCGGACGCATCCACAGACATCGAGACTCCGCGGGGCCTGACCGGGCGCTTCGCAGATCTGTATCCATTGCCGTTCGAGGACATTCGCGCGAAGACTCTGATGGTTCGCGGTGGTTCCTCGGGGGTCATGATGGCGTGGGGAAGCTGGCTGGTCGGCCGTCGGTTGGAGGCGAACTACGCCGTAATTCCCGATGCTGGACACTGGATGGCCAACGAACAGGACGCTCTGTTGGCCGAGGCGATTGGCGGTTTTCTAGAGGATTCGGGGAATACCGTGGCCGTTGGTCCGTAAGGTAGGGAAAGGAAGGTTCAATGCTCCGCCATCTCGATGTTGTCGCGCACGGTCTCCGCTTCTACGGTGCGTTGATCGGCGCAGTATCGGCCATCGGCGCCGCAGTGGCGGGTGGGGCGGGCCTGCTGGCGGGTGAGCCTGCCGTTTTGCTCGTCGCGCCCATCGTATTCGCGCTGGGCGCGCTCATCGCGGCGCCGTTCATCGTCACGGGCGACGGATTGCTCCGCGGTCGTCCATGGGCACGCATCTCGGGAATCGTGTTGTCGGCTTTGATCATCACCGACTTTCCCATTGGCATGAGCCTGGGTCTGCTGGGTCTCGGTGTGCTCCTCGATGACGAGGTGACGAAGGCGTTCGCGAACGAGACCGTGGCGAACGGCTCGCTGGAGAGTGACCTGCGTCGGGAGCGAGCGCTGGCGTCGATGAGGGCGCAGTCTCAGAGGATTGCGGCGGGCTGATTCTGGTGCCGACAAGCTTGTGGGGCCAGGGGACTAGTGCGACAGATCGGAAGTGCCTTCCCAGTTCCTGGAAAGGCACTTCCAATCCGCTCGCCCTACTACACCTGGCCGCGCTGACATCCCGAGCCCGCCCTTCGGGCGACCCTCCTTTCCTCGCTGCGCTCGTCTCTCCGGGTCGTCTTGCAAGCAAGACGGGCTCGAGACGTCAGCGCTTCGCGTCGCGCAAGCGCGCCACGACATCGTGTGACGTTACGAAAGTCCATCTGGCGATGAACTTACGAACCGTCGCACTAGATGTGCACGCTGACGCCCAGCGCCTGGGCAACCGCCTCGAACATCACTTCCGAATGCGTTGGATGGGCGTGGATCGTGTTCAGCAGCACGTCTGCCGTCGACTCGGACGTGATCGCGAGCGTGAACTCGGCGATCATCTCGGTGGCATCGGACCCGACGATGTGGGCGCCGAGGACCTCTCCGTACTCGTCGTCGATGAGCACTTTGACCATGCCTTCCGGATGCCCGGACCCCTGGGCCTTGCCGTTGGCGAGGAACGGGAACTTGCCGACTTTGTAGGACTTTCCGGCTTTCTTCGCAGCTTCTTCAGTCATGCCAACAGACGCCACGGAGGGTTGGCAGTAGGTGCAGGCGGGGATGGTGTCGTAGCGAACGTCGGGGCTCTCGTGGCCCGCCAATCGCTCGGCGCACATGTGGGCTTGTGCCATTGCGGTGTGGGCCAATCCGCCTCCCACCGAGACATCACCCAGCGCGTAGACGCCCGGTACCGAGGTCTGACAGTTGCGGTCGATCGTCGCGAAACCGCGCTCGGTGTTGGCCCCGACCTGGTCGAAAATCCCGGAGTTGGGGACAATACCCAACGCGATCAAGCAGAGGTCGGCGCGGAGCTCAGTGCCGTCTTGCAGCGTGGTCACGGTGCCGTCGCCATCGCGGCCGACGGATTTGACGAATTGGCCGAGCTGGAACTTGATCCCGGTCTTCGCCATCTGCTTGCGGACGATGGCCGAGATCTCGCGATCCTCTACGGGTAGGATCTCGTCGAGGCCCTCGACGACGGTGACGTCAACGCCCATCGCATGCCAGAAATAGGCGAACTCCATGCCGATGGCGCCGGCGCCGAGGATGGTCACTGACCCCGGGCGATCTTCGGAGACGATGGCCTCTCGGTAGGTGACGATCTTCTCGCCGTCGGGCTCGATTCCGGGGAAGGTCCTGGCCCGGGCGCCGGTCGCGACGATGACCTGTTTTGCCGTGTAGGTCTCGTCGCCGATGACGACCTTTCCGGGCTCGGGAAGAGAAGCTGTGCCGGCGATGCTGGTGACGCCGTACTTCTTGAAGAGCCCCTTCACGCCCTTCTCGAACCGCTTCGAGACCTTCCGTGAACGCTTGATCACGGCGGGGTAGTCGATCTCGGCTTCCGCAACCCGGATGCCGAAGTCTCCAGCGTGTCGGATTTTATGCACCAGTTCGGCAGTTTTCAGCAAGGCTTTCGAGGGGATGCACCCCCAGTTCAGGCATACGCCACCGAGCTTCTCTTTCTCTACGCAAGCGGTCTTGAGACCGAGCTGCGCGCAGCGAATGGCGGCGGGGTAGCCACCTGGGCCGGCCCCGATGACGATGACGTCGTACTCATTGGACATGAGCTTCTCCGACCTGGCTAAACCAGGAGAAGGTAAGGACTCTCTACGTACTGGCGGAGAGTCTGGAGGAATGCGGCGCCGCTTGCGCCATCGATGACCCGGTGGTCACAGGTCATGGTGACCTTCATGCGGTAGCCGACGGTGAGCGCGCCCTCGGCGACCACGGGAACCTGCTCCATGGCGCCTACGGCGAGGATGCCGGCCTCGGGCGGGTTGATGATCGCGGTGAATTGCTCGATCTGCATCATGCCGAGGTTGGAGATCGTGAAGGTCCCGCCTGTGTATTCTTCCGGCGCGAGCTTCATGTCTCGGGCGCGCTTGGCGAGTGCGCGCGTCTCGGTTCCGATCTCGGGCAGGGTCTTGTTGACCGCGTCGCGGATGACCGGGGTGATGAGTCCGTCCGGCAGCGCGACGGCCATGCCGATATCGATTCGCCCGTGGCGGGTGATGTCCTTGGCGCCCCAGGAGGCGTTGACGTTCGGGTGATCGACCAGGGCCTTGGCGACGGCGAGGATGAGGATGTCGTTGTACGAGACCTTCACGTCCGGCATCTTCAGCTTGAGCGCCTTGCGGAGGTCCACGGGCCCCTGCATGTCAAAAGTCGCCGTCAGGAAAAAGGTCGGGATGTCGGTGTGGGACTCGAGCAGCCGCTTGGCGATGGTCTTGCGCATGGGGCTGTTGCGAACGACTTCGTCTCTTCCAATGACAGCTGCGCGTCCACCACCGCGAGGTGCCTTCTCGACATCGGCACGCACGACCCGACCACCGGGTCCAGTTCCCCGCACGCGGTTCAGATTGACGCCGAGATCTTCTGCAACTTTTCTGGCGAGGGGAGAGGCGAGCACCCGGCTGGCCGCGGCGGCAATCCGGATGTCACCGGGCGGATCCATGAAGTTCTCGTGGGTGGTGCGCCCCATCCAGGTGCGCTCGACCTTTGCGGAGACCTTGGGTGCGGCCCGCTTCGGAGCCGGTGCCCTTTCGGGTGCGGCAGCGGCCTTCTGCTCGGTGGCCAGCTCCTCTTCTCCCGCTTCGAGGCTCGCTTTTCGGGTCTCGAACTCCGCCAGAAGTGCGTCGATGGCCTCGTCGGTGGACTGTCCCCAGATGGCGATGGGGAAACCGGGCGGGATCTCATCTCCCTCGGCGACCAGGTGCTTGATGAGCACGCCGTCGTCGAAGATCTCAGCCTCCATGTTGGCCTTGTCGGTCCCGACTTCGGCCACCACGGCCGGACTCCCGAAGGACTGACCCTCGGCGATCTTCCACTCGACCAAGGTGCCCATCTCCATCGTTGGGGAGATGGCGGGCATTTCGTAGAATTCAGCCACGGTGGCTCCTCAATTTCGGTAGCAGACCTGGCGGACGGCGGCGTTGATGCGCTCGGTGCTGGGCACCACGAGTTTTTCCAGGTTGGTCGCGTAGGGTTGGTTGATGTCCAGGTTGGTGACCCGGAGGACCGGTGCGTCGAGAGAATCGAAGCAGGCCTCTTGGATGCGGGCGGCCACTTCGGCGCCGACGCCAGCGTAGGGGAAGCCCTCCTGCACGATGACCGCTCGGTTGCACTTGGCCACCGCCTCATAGATGGCTTGCTCGTCCAGCGGTCGAATCGTGCGCAGGTCGAGAACCATGGCGGAGATGCCCTCGGTGGCCAGCTCCTCGGCAGCCGCCAGACAGTTGTGGATCTGCTTGTTGTAGGAGATCAAGACAACATCGGTCCCGTCGCGCTTGATGTCGGCCTTGCCGAGCGGAATCGTGAACTCCTCGTCCTCGACCTCGCCCTTGAAGGCATACATGAGCTCCGACTCCATGAAACACACCGGGTTGTCGTCGCGGATGGCGCTCTTGAGGAGGCCATAGGCGTCGCGCGGCGTGCTGACAGAGACCACTTTCAGACCCGGGAAGTGGGCGAAGATCGACTCGAGTGCCTGGGAGTGCTGACTGGCGAGGTTTTCGGCGGTGCCGCCCGGCCCTCGGAAGACGATGGGCACATTGTACTGCCCGCCGGTGACTTGGTAGATTTTCGCCGCATTGTTGATGAGCTGGTCGAACGCCACCAATGCAAAGTTCCAGGTCATGATTTCGACGATGGGGCGCAGCCCGGTCATCGCGGCGCCGATGCCGATGCCGCAGAAACCGTTCTCGGCGATCGGTGTGTCGATGACCCTCTTCTCGCCGAATTCGGCCAGCATTCCCTGGCTGACTTTGTAGGCGCCATCGTAAAAGGCGACCTCTTCTCCCATCAAGAAGATGTCCGGATCTCGCCGCATCTCCTCGGACATGGCGCGTCGAAGCGCCTCGCGAATCTGAAGCTGAGCCATTGATCTACTCCGAATACACGTAGTCGTAGATGTTCTTGGGATCGGGCACGGGGCTGTCCTCGGCGAATTTGTAGGCGTCTTGGCAGATGGCCTCTGTCTCGTCCTTGATGGCCTTGAACTCATCCTCGCTGACACCGAATTCCTCGATCAGGCGGGCGCCGGCGGTATCGATACAGTCTTTGGCCTTCTTCTCGTCGAGCTCGCCGTCCTTTCGGTATTTGGCGGGATCGGACATCGAGTGGCCGCGGTAGCGATAGGTCACCGCCTCGAGGATCACTGGGCCCTTGCCAGAGCGGGCGTGGTCCACGGCGCGCTTGACGTTGGTGTAGACCTCGGCCACGTCGAAGCCGCCGAACTGCCAGCGGGTCATGCCCACGCCGTCGCCGCGTTTCGACATGTCGGTGAGGTAAGACTGCCGTTCGAGGCTGGTTCCCATGGCGTAGAAGTTGTTCTCACACAGGAAGACGGCTGGCAGTTTCCAGACCTGGGAGAGAGCCATGGCCTCGAAGACGGCGCCCTGTTGTGCGGCCCCATCTCCAAAGAAGGACAACGAGACGCCGTCATGCCCTCGGTATTTGGCCGCGAAAGCCGCCCCCGCTCCCAGGGGTACGTGGGCACCGACAATGCCGTAGCCGCCCATGAAGTTGAGCTCGCGGCTGGACAGATGCATTGAGCCGCCGATGCCTTTGGTGACTCCCGTGGCCTTTCCGAACAACTCGGCCATCACGCCCCGCGGGCTCATTCCGCGAGCCAGTGCCTGGCCGTGTTCGCGATAGGCGCCGATGACGTAGTCGTGGTCTTGCAGCGCCGCGATTGCACCGACAGCCACCGCTTCCATGCCGATGTACAAGTGGCAGAATCCCGTGATCTTCCGGAGCGTATAGGCCTTGGCAGCCAGCTCTTCGAGTCGGCGAATGAGGCGCATCTGACGATACCAATCGAGCAGTTGCTCCTTTGTGATCACCTCGTCGACCGGCAGATCAGCTATCGGCGCCGAGACACGGTCTGAAGAAGACGCAGCTTCATCCATCGGGGGCTCCTCACACAGGGAAGGCAAGTAGCTACCACGCTCCCGCAGCGAGGCAACCGCGCAAACGGCTCTGAACGTCGGCTCAGCGGGACTATAGCGTTATCGGCAGCGCGAAATAGGAGAATGTGCAACTCGCGCCATCATCGCCTTTCAACAGCTGAACATCTCCGACCAAAGGCGCGATGGACTCAATAATGTAGATGATTTCGGCAGGTGTCTCGATGATGCCGTCCCCATCCACATGATCCCGTCTCCGTCGGCGTCGTCACCCGAGAGCAGGTTGAGGGCGCCGACCCCTGTACATTCCTCCGACAAAGGGCATGACGCGTATGTCGGTGTTCGTCCCGCCCGGAACCGTTGTCTCGGTGGGCGTTTCGGTGAGGATGGGGTCGCTGTCGGTGTCGGTCTCGGCCGGTTCTGGGACCGGCCCGCACAATCGACGCGAGCAGGACGAGCATCAGCGGGGTATTGCTGCCCATCTTTTTCTCCCTCTAGAACATCGTAGCGCGCCGGATAGCGCGAAAGACCGGAGTCCTCCATGGGTCTGCTCGAATACCTCCAAGCCGAGGACGTCGAGACCTTCAACATGCAGCGGGGCGACCGAAACCGCCTGGATCTCTTCGCGTCCGAGCTGGCCGAAAAGAAGCTGAATGGCGTCGATCTCTCCGGCGCCAACCTCGACAAATCCGATTTCACTGAAGCCGATCTGACCGACGCTACGCTGGTCAAGACGTCGATGACCGGAATCGATGGGTCGGGGATGAAACTGGTCAATGCGCTGGGCCTCAAGGTTCGTCTCAAAGAGGCTTGGCTTGACAACGCCGATCTGTCCGGTGCCGACTTTTCGCGCGCGAATCTCTCCGAGGCATGCCTGGAGGGGTCGACGGGCAAAGATCTGGCGCTCACCGGTGCCAAGCTCCGCGAGGCCAATGTCAAAGGCGCAAAGTGGCGCGGGGTCGATCTCGCCGAGTCCCACATGCACAAGGCCGACTTCACAGGTGCCGACCTGCGCTCTGCGGACATGACCGAGGCGAGCGGTGCCGAGATCGTGCTCGACAGCACCCAGCTCGACGGCGTGGCGGCCATCGGTGCCCGCTTCCCGGGTGCTCAGCTCAAGAAGGCGAGTGCGGTGGGCGCCCGGTTCACATCGGCAAATCTGAGCGGCGCCGACCTGTCGGGAGCCGATTTCACAAACGCCGATCTCTCGGGCGCAAACCTGACGGATGCCATCCTCATAGGCGCGACCTTCAAGGGCACGGTCCTCGCCGACGCCTGTCTCGATGGTGCCGATTTCACCGGCGTATCCCTGGTGGGCGCCGATCTGTCTGGGGTCGATCCAACCAGCCTGACCCTCACTGCTGTCCAACTCGAAGAGGTCGCTGCCATCGGTATCGCAGTCGATCCCGATGTCGCGTTGAACTTCCAGGAGTTGGCGGCCTCTCGTGTTGGCGACAGCGTCATCGTTCAGTGGAAGAACGAGGAAAACGAGGACAGCTTCACGCTGCGATACGCGACGCTGCGGGCTGGCGAGGACCCGGTAATGGGTGTGCTGCCCGTTCCCGAGGAGTCGGTTCTGGCGACGACCATGGCCGCCGTCGAGGGCGGATGCAGAATCGTCGTCATCCGCGAGCGTCCCGGCGGGGTGGCCGCAGTTTGCTATAAGGTAGATGCCGACGGCACTTTCGGGTCTGCGTCGACCGCCTCTCTGGGCTACGAGCCGGGAATCAAACCCATCGCTCGCGGCCAGGGCAGCGATCTACTCCTCTGGGGGCTCGCGCGACGCGGCCCGACATTGGTCCTGCACAAGCTAGATGCCGAAGGATTTGCACCGGTGCACTCCGAGACCGTGGCCACCGCTCGCGGATTCCTCGGCCGTCACCAGCCCGTGCTCGCATGCAAGGGTGGCGTCGTGATGCCGGTCACGCGCCGTGGAGCGGGCAAACCCCTTCGCACGCCCGATGGATTTCCCGGTCGAATGGCGGTGGGTGTCGCCCATGAAGAACAGGTCCTCGGCGTGTGGCTGATGCCGCGTCGAGGGGACGCGCCCGGTGGCCTTCGCTTCGCGTGGCTCGCCGTTCGCGGGGCTCCGGAGGTGGGCGTCTTGTCGACGAAGGCCGGCGTGACCTCAATGGATGCTTCTGCAACGGACGACGGCGTCGAGGTGGTCTGGGTCGAAGCCGGCGACGATGGGCTCGACGTTCCGAGCATTTATCGATGCATGCTTCCGGGAGGCGAGCCCGAGGTCATCGGATCCGACATTCAGATGGCCGATCGCGTCACCCACGCGCCGGCATTGGCCGGTCAGGGAGGTCGTCCCTGGATTGTCGTCACAACCCTCCGCGACGAGGTCGTCGTACTCGACGGAAAGGGCAAGATTGTCACCACCCTTCGAGATGGGCGCGGCGGCTAGGTTTAACGAATACCGGGCTCATTTTGGCAATTGGCTGACATGTGCCAGCGAAGAAAACGTGTACAAGACTTTCAGAAGCAGGTGCTCTGGAGCGGCTATGAACTCGTGGGATGCCCCAAAACTCTCCGATTTGAAGATTACGCCGGCGCCGAAACGGCGCACACGGAGTGCCTTTGAGCTCCTCGGCGAGCCTCAGGATTCCGACGAGCTGTTGGATCTGGCGACCCAGGAGGTGGCAGCGATCGCTCCGCCGCCGCCCTTTACGGAGCGGGTCGTTCTCGACGGACAGGTGGTCGACGTCATCACTGGCACGCCGCCCCCGGTCCGCCGGCATGCGGCGCCCAGGCCACCGAATATCGCCAATCCACGTCCGAGCTTTTCGGGGCTCTCCTTTGACGAGGACTCGGTCCCGCTGACCGATGAAGAGACCGACGACATGTTCGACTCCTGGACGATGGAACCCGCCGCCAACCGCGGTGGATTCCCCCAGGTTCAAGGTCGTGGAAAGGCCATTGGGGTCGGCGTTTTCGCGCTGGCCGTGGCTGTCGCCCTCTTTGCTTGGGTAGCCAGCGACATAGTGGGCCAAGGCACCGATGCAAACACAGAGGTCGCAGCCGCTGAGGTCGCCGAAGCTGCGGCTGTCGCGCCTGTGGTCGTCGAGACCGCGACGGAGATTCGGGCCGAAGCGCCCGAGATTACCGAAGAGCCGCAAGCGGAAGAGGTGGTGGCAAAATCGGCGCCCCAGGCTGCCCTGAAAAAGACAAACAAGGCCAAGCCGGTCCGGCGGGCGCCCATTGCCGCGGCTTCGACCTACACGTCAACGGCCTCCAGCGACCACGCGACCCCAAGCGGTGGTCAGGGCTGGGAAGAGCCCCAGCTCGCCGAGCGAAACACGATGTACACGCCCAATGGCGACGCCGAGGCCCCCGTCGAGGAGGAGCCAGAGCCGGTCCAGGCACCCGAGGCATCGCCCGAAGTGCCCGCCGCCCCAGAAACGAGCGGAAGAGATCCGTGGGCGAAGAAGGTGGACCCGGGTCCGGCGCCCGCGCCGGAAACAGCGGATCCGGCGGATCCGTGGAGCGGCCAGTAGACTGTCGGCATGTTCTATGCCCTCTTGTCCTTCCTCATATTTGGCGGCTCTTCGTTCGCGGCCGACTCTCCACAGATCAGTCGATCTGTCGGCGAGCCAGGTGGCGTTGTGGTCTTCTGGCCGCGGATCATTCCCGCCAGCGACGCCCCACTGACCAAGCAGGCGGCAGCGCAGGTTCAGGCCACTCTGAAGCAATGGGTGGCCGAGACCCTGGCCGATCGCCCAATGGATGTGCGTCCGGAGCCGGAGCGCGTCTGCCCACAAGCGGGCTGCAAGGCGATGACGGTGGGGGCGCTGTTGGTCCACAGTGGCGATGCCTGCGCGGTTGTCGGCCTGATCAGCGGCCCCGGGCGTTCGCACGCTCACATGATTCCCTGGGCCGGAAAGGTCGACCTCAAGAAGCCGACCGTCCCGTTCCGCGAGTTCCCAGAGTCCCAGATCACCATCCGTGATTTTCAGCGCTGCAGCGCGCTACTTGAACCTCTGCAGTCGGGGGAAGAGGGGGTCAAAGCGGCGATCTTGGCAGCGTCCAAGACCGCGCCCGTGCCCTAGCTGCGCATCATTTTGTGCAGATCGTCGGGAACATCAGAGTCGTCCCCGGTGCGGTCCCGTGCGCGAGCGATGGCCGCCTTCAACACGTCGCGAAGCCAGGTGAGAGTTGCCTGCGATAGCTGGCGGCCAAACCGCAGGTGATCGCTGTAGCCGTCAGGCGTATCCGGCAGCGAAACCATTAGATATTCCGGCTGGAGCATCACCACGTCGACATCGTGCAGTGGGCACTCTCCGCCGCCTGCACCCACCTGCAATCGGTATCTCTGGGCATTCAGGAACAGGTCTCCGCCCCGAAAACTGATCTTCACGCCGTGGCCGTCTGGGGCCACCGTCACGCCCAGCGGCGGTTCGTCGAGCAGAGCTTGCAGGGTGTCGGCGATGGTAGTTGCTTATCGGCATTCGGTCTCCACTGCTCGCGTCCAGGTCGGATCCACGTTTCGGCGCTCTAGAGCGATGGCTACAAGAGATCGCTCGGGGTCCGTGCATGAGACGCCTGCATCGTGAAAACGCACGTCGACGTGCCAGCTGTCGCCGAGATCCCACACCTCCCAGCCGTCGACCTCGACACCGCAGGTGGCGCTCTCATACCAGACCGCAATCACGATCTCGTCTGCGAAGTTGACGGGCGGGCTCCACAGATCGCCGTCGCGCAACAAGGAGTACCACTCTCCATCGTTCTCGATGATCCTGGCCATAGCGCCGCTGGGGGCATCCGAGCGACTCCGCGTGGCGACCAGCTCTCGGCCCCGTCCATCCTCGGCGGTCGCGGTATCGATCTGTACAGTCCCATCAAAGGTCCAGATGCTCAGGAGGGCGAGTGCGCTCATGCTTTGTCCTCGGGCTGTACAGTTGGACGCCGGATGCGCGCGCTGGCGTTACCTCCCGATCCGGAGATCCCCCTGATCCCCCTTGCGCTCACATTGGTAAACGTCGCCTTGGCCCAAGGATGTGACGAGGATGTCGCCAATCGTCACTTCGAGGCGGGCATGCACGCGTTGTCGGTTCGAGACGCCGAAGATGGGCTGGCAGCCCTCCGTCGCTGCGCGGAGGCCGAGCCGGACTGTCAGCGCTGTCGAGAGCACCTTGCCTACACCTACGCGGCCCGCGAAGAGTGGGGCATGGCCGCGGCGGAATGGACCTCGCTCGGAGATGATCCCTGGGCCCTCGCGGCTTCTGAGCAGGTGGCTCGGCATCTCGCTGATACGCCAAACCCGGTGTCCAAAGGCGGTTTGCGGGTGCCGCTGCGTGAGGGGGACTCGAGGTTTCAAGCCTACGATCCGCGTCCCGTATCGCCGAACGATCACTTCGAGATCGGGGTTGCGTCCCCAAAATCTGTTCGATTCCTCGCCAGTGGTGAAAAGGTCTATGTCAACGCGCTGGAGGGACTGAAGACGCTGGTGTTCGATCCGCGGAAGTTGGCGAAGGCGGGGGAGATTCTCCACGTGTTTGGACCCGATGATGCCTCCCTCTTCGGAGGCCAGAACACCGTGTTCGATTACGCCTATCGAAAGCAGTCCCCCTCGGGAGATCCGAATCAATTCGGTGGCAAGCCTGTGGAGATGGCGTTGTCCCACGGCGATCGCTGGCTCTGGGTGCCGTATTACCGGCGGGACTTTGACGTCGGGGCGGGATCCCCGAGTGCCGTCGCGATCATCGACACCGAGACCGACGCGATTGTGCGGGTCCTTCCGACGGGTCCGATTCCCAAGTACATCGCGATTTCTCCAGACAATCGTTGGGCGTCTGTCACACATTGGGGTGACAACACCGTCGCTCTGATCGACATTGCCAGCGGCGACCCTGCCCGGTTTGCCTACCGAGAGCAGCGATTGGTGGTCGAGTACGCACTGAACCAGGACAAGCTCCTGAAGAGCAATCGAGACAGCGCTTGCGGCTTTTGTTTGCGAGGGACTGTCTTTGCTCCCTCTGGCCAGCTCTGGGTCGCGCGAATGGGAGGCGATGGTGGCCTGGCCGGTTTCGACGTCGAGAGCGGGCGCTATCTGGGTACGGTCGATGGGATTCCGCCCAATCCGCGGCACCTGCTCATCGATGGCGATTTTCTGTATGTCACATCCAGCCGCTCCGGCCATGTGTCCAAGGTGGCCGTCGCCGAGGTCGTGTCGAAGCTCTCCGCTGCTGGAGCGGGACGGGTCGACCTGGACGGCGTCCGGTCATCCCACGTTGGCGCAGGTGCGCGAACCGTCGACATCTCTGCGGATGGATCGGCGCTCTACGTCGCCGTGAACGCGCGCGCCCAGGTCGTTAAACTCGATGCGGACACTCTCGCAGTTCAGGAGCGCTGGCGCGTCGACTCCTACCCGGTCGGACTCGATGTCTCTCCAGATGGCAGCCAGGTCTGGGTCACTTGTCAGGCGAATCGAGGCAAGGGCGGGAACTCGATCACTGTCCTGGCTGTGAAGTAGGTCCGAGCACGTTGCCCTCCTGCTTGATGCCCCCGTCGACATCGAGATTGCTGGAGTTGTCGTACAGGGCGTTTCCCGTCACTTCTCCGCCTTTGGAGTGGATTTCCATTCCCCAGTAGGAGCAGTTGTGCACCAGGTTGTCGATCACCTTGATGTCGGCATTGTCGTGTCCCCAGGCCGCGACACCGTAGGCCCCGCTCCCGTGGATGTCGTTGCGTCGGATGGTGATGTTCGCCGAGCTCTCGATGGCCACGCAGGCGGCGCTGCACTCGACGTCCACCTCGTGGGCGATGCGGAAGCCGTCGATGACGATGTCGCTGCTGTTGTCGATGGAGATGATCCTTCTGTCGGGTTTTCGGCTGAACAGAAAGACCTCGCCATCTGCTACGACACGAAGTCCCTTTCGGCCGACGACCTTCATGCCCTCGTCGATGTCTACGTCATACCGACCTGCGGGAATCGTGATGGTCTCACCGGGCTCGGCCGTGGCGATCAGCCGGTTGAAGTGTGCGATACCCATGTGCGGGGGAGGATCGGGCGGTCGCACCGGATTGGGGTCGGTGCCGATGGTCTGTCCAGCAACCTCGACGTATGCGGGGCTGAGTACGTACTCAGCGGATTTCATCGTGTAGATCGTGTACGGCCCCTGGGTCCAACCCTCTTTGAAGGCCGAGCCCACCTCATCGACGGGAGCCGGCTTGTCGTCGAGCTTGAACTGCCAGGTCTTGAAGGTGTCCTTGGCGTGTTTGAGGCGGATGACCGAGGCCGCGTGGGGAATGCACTGCGATGCCTTGGTCGCGGCGGGGTAGATGTCCTCTCGATAGATGGGTTTTTCACCCGATAACTCCCAGATCATCAAGCTCGTACCGCTGGTCGGGTGGGCGCCCATGCCCCGATAGCTGCAGTTGTGGGTGCCCTTCATGCGAACGCGGATCGCCGCGACGCCTCGATCGACGTTCAAGGCCAATACCTCGACGTTCTCAGAGCCGTCGATGTGGCCAGCCAGGGCGAGGTGGGAAAGGGCGAGCAGTGCAATCACGCCCGCATTCTACAGCTCGAAGAAGCGGTAGTACACGTCCTCCATCCCGTAACCGCCCTCCACCCAGACTCCGATGTACACCCCCGGTGTCGGCGTCGGTGCGATCCGCGGTGAGTGCCCCTCGAGCGGGAGCTCGATGCTGTTTGTCCGGAACGAGGCAGCATTGGCAGTGGGCACCCCGAAGATGAAGCCCATGGGGGCGTCCGTCGACATGAAGGCCATCTGGGAAGCACCGTTCTGGTTTGCATAGATCGAGGGAAAGAGCTCCAGGACGCCGCTGGGATCGTTGTGCGTCACGGCCACGGGATCGTCCCAGCTCAGGCCGTCGCTGGACGTGCTGTAGAAGACGTCGACACTCGGGTTCTGCCACGGATTCGGATCGGTGTCGTCGCATCGATTGAAGACGATCTCGAACGTCGATCCATTTCGGAAAACGTACGGCAGGTGATTGTTCTCCACCGGGTCGTTGAGGTCGGTGAGGTAGGTGGGATCGGTCCAGTTGACCCCCCCGTCCGTCGAGGTCACCACGTGGAGCTCGTGATTCGGACCCTGGCGAACCCGACTCGTGAAGTACACCATCAAGGTGCCATCTTCGGCCTCGACGATGCTTGGCACCCAGTCCTCGTATTGGCCGTAGGGCTCATCAGTCGTCACCTGGTACTGGTCGGCCGGATCCCACGTGATGCCGTCGGGCGAGCTCGCGTACCAGACGTGGGCAAAGAAGGGCAGCCCGGTCATGCGCCGGAACCAGGTCATATGAAAGGTGCCGTCACCCCCCTGGGTCAGGTGGGGGGCGTAGTCGTCGTCGACGTGAGTGGTGACCCGGATCGGCTCACTCCAGTTGACGCCGTCGGTGGTGTTTACAAGGAAAATATCTCCATTACCGCCGTTTCGACGGCTGAAATGGCCGACGTGAATGGTGCCGTCCGCGGCGAGGAGCACGGTCGGATCCTCGTCCTGCTGCGGACTGGCGGGGGTCAGGAGAACCGGATCTCCGGCGACAAAGACGACGGTTTCGTCGGTATCTGCATCCGTGTCTGCGTCGGTGTCCGCGTCGGTGTCTGCGTCGGTGTCGGTGTCGGTGTCCACGTCAGCGGGATTTGAATCGACGGGTTCCGCGTCTTTCGACCCGCAGCCCATGACGAGGAGGAAACAGCACCAGGATCGCATACCCTGAAACTACCACGCGCACGCGTCAACCTCTGCCTGGATCGCCTGTTTGACAGGTTCTGCGCCAGATCGGTCCGACAGCGCGAGCTGAAAGCCGTACCGATCGATGGACGTCCCGGTTTGGTTTCCGGTCCAGGGGTAGCTGACTTCCTCGAAAGTGATGGAAATCACGGTTGCGATGGGTAGCTCCGCCGTCGATGGAAATCCCCATCTTGCGCTCTCGGAGACGTGCATGCCGCGGATCGGGTCCGCCGCGAGATTCCAGTCGAATTCGGCTCTCCAGTGCCGCTCGCCTACAGAGGCAATAGCGGATGGAGGGACTGAGGCCGTCGCCTCCAGGTGCCAGATGCAGGGCTTGGTCCGAGTCACGTTCCACGTCAACGTCGCCTCGACTCGCTCGCCAACGTGCCAGGTCGCCCGTGAATACCAGTTGATCAGCTCGACGGCGTCGTCGGTGGCGATGGGATCCCTGGCGATGACCCGGTGGGTCGTCGCGACGAGTAGATCCGCGATCGGAATCACTCGATACCCCACCGCGACGGGTTCTAGACTCTCTCTCGCGCAGGCGCGAGATGCCGAGGCTTCAGCCGATCCCAAGCCCACGAACTGGCCTCGGACGTCGACTTTGCCGCAGGTCTGCTCGGTGATGACGGCGCTCAGTACCTCCTGAACCACGTACATGCCTCGTCTCGCCTCCTCTGACGCACGGCTGAGCTTGTTCAGGCACATTGGCGTCGGAATCATCGCGAGTCGTTCGATGGTGGTGTGGACCGGTGTATCGAAGCTCACCCGCTTCTCTATGCCACCGCTCGCCCCAAAGCGTCCGATACCAGCCCCGAATCGGACGCCAGCCTGTAGTTGGGTCACGATCTCTGCGGCCGTATAGGTGTTCGATGCGGGAGCGGCCTCGAAGCAGTCGCGGATCATCTCCGTGTGCCCGTTCTCGGTCTCCATGAACACCGACCCCGGCTGAAAGACCCCGGACAGTTCTGGTGTCGCCTCCCACCCCGCGCGGTCGAGCAGATCCGCTAGGGCGGGGATGTCCGCAGCGCTGGCGGAGGGTTTGGTGCTCAACGCGGCGGCGAGCGCGGCTTTCTGGAGGGGGCCCATACCTGAGGAGTTCGCGGCCGACCCGGTTTGTTAAGCGATCTGAACCCGAAGTTCTGGCAACCCGTCCACGTGAGCCACCAATCGATCCCCAGAGACCACCGGTCCTACACCGGCCGGTGTGCCGGTAAAGATCAGATCGCCGGCGTGCAGAGGCGACATCTTCGACAGCTCGACGATTACGTCCGCGACCGACCAGATGAGATCCGACAAGCGCGCCTCTTGCCGCCGCTCGCCATTGACATCGAGCCAGATGAGGCCTTTCGGCTCGGACCCGCGATGGAGGGGACCGATCGGTGCGGCCCCATCGAAGCCCTTCGCCAATGCCCAGGGCCAACGTCGGTCTTTCGCGTGGCGCTGCAGATCCCGACGGGTCATGTCCAGCCCGACTGCGTATCCGAACACTTCGGCTCCGGGTCCCAGGGCAACGACCAGCTCGACCTCGTGGTGCAGGTCGCTGGTGGCGGTCGGGTAGGGGACGAGTCCGTCTCCGATGTGCAGGGAGTCGGTCGGTTTTGCGAAGAAACACGGCAGCGTTCGCTCCGGATCGGCACCCATCTCTCGCGCGTGGGCGGCGTAGTTTCGGCCGACGCAGAAGATTCGCCTGGTAGGGAATCCTGGTCCGTCGACGACCGGGAGGACCGGGGGCTGCCAAGGCTCGAATGCTGTGTTCATGACGCCGCTTCTATCCACATTCGCGAACCATCGCGGCGAATGATCGAGACTGCGAAAGCGACGAGGTACAGGTCGATGGCCTGCTGAATCCGCGGGTTCTCGTAGGCACCCGGTTCCAGCTCGAGGACGCGCACCACTTCGCCTTCGAACCAGATCAGGACATCACAGCGATCGGGCCGATCGTCGATGTGGATGGCGGGATCGGCGACCGCCCAGCTGCAGGAGAATCCGCGGCAGACGTCGGGCCGGGAGGAATAGATGCTGCATCCTCCCTCCGGCATGAGCTCCGACCGTGAACAGAATCGACAGGTCTCGTCCTTCGGAGAGTCGAGCTCGGGGATCGACATCGCCGAGCAGCAGGCCGTGCATCCGTCGCAAGGTCGAACATCCGTCATGTTCGGAGGATACTATGGCGGCCAAAAGTGAAACGTGTTCTATTCTCCGTCTACCTAAAGTGAAACATGTTTCATTTTTCGAATAATCCAGCTTGAGAGGGTTCCATGGCCGAGGCCTACATCATCGACGCGGCCCGTACACCGGTCGGTCGCCGCCGCGGCGGCCTGAGCCAGGTCCATCCAGCCGACCTCGGCGCCCATGTGATCAAGAGCCTCGTGGAGCGAAACGCCCCTCCCGCCGAAGACTACGAGGACGTGGTCTTCGGGTGCCTGGACACGGTGGGACCTCAGGCCGGCGACATCGCCCGTACCTGCTGGTTGGCGGCCGGTCTACCCGAAGAGGTTCCGGGCACGACCATCGATCGCCAGTGCGGTTCGTCGCAGCAAGCGGTTCACTTCGCCGCCATGGGTGTGATGAGCGGAACGCAGGATCTGGTCGTGGCCGGCGGCGTTCAGAACATGAGCCAGGTGCCGATCGCCTACGCGATGATCGCGGCGAGAGAGCTGGGCTTCTCCGACCCTTTCTCAGGTTCCAAGGGTTGGGTCGAGAGATACGGAGATACCCCCGTCAACCAGTTCAACTCCGCGGAGATGATCGCGCGGAAATGGGAGCTCTCCCGAGGTGATCTCGAGGCCTTTGCACTCCGAAGCCACAATCGGGCCATCGCCGCACAAGACGAGGGGCGCTTCGATCGGGAGCTGGTCTCGTACGGAGAGGTCACCGCCGACGAGGGTCCCCGCAGGGGCACGACGCTGGAGAAGATGGCGTCGCTCAATCCCGTGATGGAGGACGGACTGCACACCGCTGCCGCTTGCAGTCAGATCTCCGACGGCGCTGCGGCATTGCTCATCGCGTCTGAAGATGCCGTGAAGCGCTACGACCTGAAACCCCGCGCGCGAATCCACCACATCTCGGTCCGCGGTGCCGACCCGATCTGGATGCTCACTGCCCCGATCCCGGCCACCGCATACGCGTTGAAGAAGGCGGGAATGTCCATCGACGACATCGATCTGGTGGAGATCAACGAGGCCTTTGCGTCAGTCGCGCTCGCGTGGCTGAAGGAGACGGGAGCCGACCCTGCCAAGGTCAACGTCAACGGCGGCGCAATCGCGCTGGGGCACCCCCTGGGCGCGACGGGCGCCAAGCTCATGACCACGCTGCTCCACGAACTCGAGCGCACCGGCGGCCGCTACGGGTTGCAGACGATGTGTGAGGGCGGCGGTCAGGCAAACGTCACCATCATCGAGCGCCTCTGAGTCGATGCACTTCCAGCTCGACGAGGAACAAGCCGTTCTCCAGGAGTCCGCTCGGGAATTCCTGAAGGAGAAGCCCGACTGGGAGCGCATCATCGAAGAGGCGGGATGGCCAGCCATCGTCATCCCCGAGGCCTTCGGAGGCTGGGGCTTCGGTCACGTAGAGCTCGCGGTGGTCTTCGAGGAGATCGGTCGTTCGCTGGCTCGGTGCCCGATGTTGGGCACAGCGGCGGCCACGGAGGCGATTCTCGTCGGCGGAGATGACGCCCAGAAGGCGAGATACCTGGAGGCCATCGCCACTGGAACGCCTGCGGCTCTGGCTCTGGGCGCCGATGTGCGCATGGGTGACGACGGCCTGAGTGGCACGGCGGAACTGGTGATCGACGGGGCTTCCGCTGGGCTGGTTGTCGTCCAGACCCGCTTCGACGGCGTCTTCGTGACCGAGTCGTTCACAGCCGTGGAGACCCCTGCGCTCGACTCCACTCGCCAGCTTGCGACGCTGACCTTCGATAGCGCGCCAGCCCAACGACTCGAGCGCGCGGACATGGCGGTGATCCTGAGCAGGGTTCGGGCATTGGTCGCCGCAGAGGCCGTGGGTGGTGCCGAAGCCTGCCTGGACATGTCGGTCGACTACGCCAAGGTCCGCAAGCAGTTCGGCAAGGCCATTGGGTCCTTCCAGGCCATCCAGCACAAGTGTGCCGACATGCTGCTCCTTGTGGAATCCGCCAGATCTGCGGCCTGGTATGCGGCTTGTGCCATCGATGAGGATGCCGAAGACCTCGAGATCGCTGCCCGTGCCGCGAAGGCCTACGCCAGCGATGCGTTCTTTGTGTGTGCGGGGGAGAACATTCAGATCCACGGCGGTATCGGCTTCACCTGGGAGCACGACGCCCACTTCTATTTCAAGCGTGCGCGGGCCATGTCTTCGCTCTTCGGTGAGCCCCGCGAGCACCGTGAGGCGATCGCCACCGCCCTGCTGGGAGGTCTGTAGTGGATCTATCATTCAGTGCCGAAGACGAGGCTTTTCGGGCGGAGGTCCGCAGGTGGCTCGAAGAAAACCTGGTCGGCGACTTCGCCGCGCTCAAGGGGCGCGGTGGCCTCGGCGACATGGACGCGCTCGTCGATGAGCGCAGGCTGTGGGAGCAGAAGTTGGTCGAAGGAGGGTGGACCTGCCTGGGTTGGCCCGTCGAATACGGCGGTCGGGGCGCGACGCTCCATCAGGAGGTCATCTTCAACGAGGAATATGTCCGGGCACGCGCCCCGGGTCGTCTGGGCCATATCGGCGAGGGGTTGTTGGGTCCGACGATCATCGCCTTCGGGACCGACGAGCAGAAACAGCGCTTCCTTCCGCCCATCGCGAGAGCCGAAGAGCTGTGGTGTCAGGGGTACTCCGAGCCGAATGCCGGCTCCGATCTGGCGAACGTCCAGTGCAAGGCGGTTCGCGATGGCGACGAGTGGGTGATCACTGGACAGAAGGTCTGGACCAGCCTGGCGAGCTTCTCGAACTGGTGCTTCGCCCTCTGCAGGACCGATAGCGAGGCGCAGCGACACCGGGGCATCACCTGCATCCTCATCCCGATGGATCAGCCTGGCATCGAGATCGTGCCCATCAAGCAGATCACCGGCGGGACGGAGTTCGCGGAGGTCTTCTTTGACGGTGCCCGCGCCAAGAACGAGCACGTCGTCGGCGAGGTCAACGGTGGCTGGAAGGTGGCCATGGGCACACTCGCGTTCGAGCGAGGCGCGTCGACACTCGGACAACAGCTGAACTTCCAGTCCGAGTTCGACCAGATCGTGGGCCTGGCCAGGGACAACGGGGCGGGTCGCGATCCGGTCATTCGGCAGCGGATCGCCGAAATGTACATTCGCCTCCGAATCATGCGCCTCAATGCCATGCGCACGCTGTCCGCCCACGAGAGCGGAGAGCTTCCACGCGCGGCGATGATCACCAAGCTGTTCTGGGCGACCTGGCACCGGGATCTCGGCGAGCTCGCCATGGATGTGCTCGGATCCGGTGGGCTCCTGAAGGCCGAAGACGGTCAGACGGAGGAGCTGCAGCGCCTGTTCCTGTGGACGCGATCCGACACCATCTATGCTGGAACCAACCAGATACAACGAAACATCATCGCCCGCAGGGCATTGGGGCTGCCGCGATGATGCTGCGGGGAAAACGCGTACTCGTCACCGCAGCAGCTGGCGGCGGAATCGGCTTTGCGACTGCGAAACGCTGTGCGGAAGAGGGCGCCTTCGTGGTCATCGCCGACATTCACGAACGGCGCCTCGGGGCTGCGGCGGACAAGCTCGCCGAGATCATGGGCGAGCGACCTCCGACAGCGATCTGCGACGTCACGAATCAGGAGCAGGTCGATCGGATGTTCGAGATCGCCGGCGACATCGACATCCTGGTGAACAACGCAGGCCTCGGCGGAACGGCCGACCTGGTCGACATGTCCGACGAGGCGTGGACGCGGGTGCTCGATGTGAGTCTGACTGGCACCATGCGCTGTATGCGCGCTGCCCTTCGACACATGATCCCGAAGAAGTCGGGTGTGATCGTAAATAATGCCTCGGTCCTCGGCTGGCGGGCTCAGAAGGGACAGTCCCACTACGCGGCCGCGAAAGCCGGGGTGATGGCGCTCACCCGCTGTGCCGCAATGGAGGCTGCCGAAGCGGGAATTCGCATCAACGCGGTGGCGCCGAGTTTGGCCATGCACCCGTTCCTGCACAAGGTGACCTCACCGGAGCTCCTCGAGGAGTTGACGGCGAAAGAGGCGTTCGGGCGGGCCGCTGAACCCGTCGAGATCGCCAACGTCATCCTCTTCCTGGCCAGCGACCTGAGCTCCTACATGACCGGTGAGGTCCTCAGTGTGAGCAGCCAACGCGCCTAGCCAGCGACGAAGAGCCCGCCCGCGATGGCGACCACCGCGCATACGACGATCGCGACACTGACCAGGGTGCCGACGATGAGCACCTTGATCATCGACAGTGTGCGTTTGAAGGCGGCCCAGGCCATCGCAACCCAGAACATCAGCATCAAAACACCCGCGCCAACACCCAGTACCGCGGCCACGCCGATCGATGCTTTTGCGGAGGCGGCGAGGAGGATCACGCGCCAGCCAGCAGGATGAGACGGTTCACGACCTTGGTGTCCCCTGGAGCGTTTCGGGAGAACTCGGCCTTGGGCAGGGCGGCGGCCACTTTAAGCTCCATTTTCTTGTCCCGGATCCCGGCGACGAGCATGGGCACATCCCAACAGATGTCTGCCAGCTCGGCGGCGATGCCCTGGGCGACCAACGCGCTCTTGGAGAGGTCAACCAGGATCGCGGAAGGGGAGCCCTGTCCCGCGATATCCAGTGTTTCAGAGGTGATCGTCGCCTCGAGGCCCTCGATTCCGCGTTTGGCGAGTTCGCGGCTGCCACGCCCCAGACGCAGATGGTCGTCGCCCACCAGGAGGACCCGAGGTGCGCCCTGTGGCACATCGGGGATGACTTCGGGAGGCGGGATCGGCGGCGAACCGTCAGCGAGATCTCGGGTCAAAGTCTTTGGTGCGATGGCCCGGTAGCTCTCGTCGATCCAGTCCAGGACGAGCTCGACGGGCACTTCTGTGGCATGGGTGAAGGTCATCGAACACCACCCGCTCTTGCCCATTCCATAGCCAGTTGGCGCGACCCAATCGTGGCTGCGAGCCTCCTCTGAGCTGAAGGGGAGCTTGACGCTCAAACCCAGCTTGGTCGATTGAATATCGAAGATGACGAACATCTTCTTGCGGACTTTGGCCACCTGGTGTCCCCACGGTGCCTCTTCGACCGCGTCGGGGTACGCCAGGCATTGCCGCATGAGGTCATTGCCGATCGTGAGGAGTGCGCTCATGGTCGAAGCATACTAAGCGCAGGCATGCTTTGGTTGGCGATCATCCTGGGTTGCGGCGGCGAGCCCCCTGAACCGGTGGGTCCGGTGAGCTGGGTCCTGGGGGGCCCCGACAACGAGATGCGCATCGAGCCGTCGGACAGGTGGCCGTCCATCGCGATCTCGCCGTCGGGTTCGCTCATCGCTGCGCGCACGGTCAACGGCGGCGTTCACGTCATCGATAACGTGCGACGCAAGCCCGTTCTGCACATTCCCGCCACCCGTGATTGCGGCGCCGATGACTGTCCGCATACGCAGCTGGTCTGGCTCGATGACGAGCGACTCGCGGTGTTGGTATACGGCAAGAGTATGAGGCCCTGGTACTCCATCTGGAAAGTGCGAGACAAAGAACAGATCAGCTTCGGCGACGTGGGCGATCTCGAGGCGGGACCTTACGACCAGGCCCAGACCTGGCAGATCGCCTTGCCAAGTGCGTGGAACACAGAGCGGGTTCCGATCCTCCTGGATCTCGAGACCGGGCGTCGCTACGCGCCCAAGGTGGACGTCGAGGGGCTGGCCGACGACCAGATGCCGTTCATGCAGCGGATATCACCGGACAATCAGTCCATCGCGTGGTCCGACCATCAGGGCTTCCTGCACCTCTCCCGGAGTCATGATGGCAAGGAGACGAAGGTCACCAGAGTGACGCCTTCGACCACTATGAAAGTGACCCAGGTCCATTGGAGTCCAAGCGGCGACTCTGTGATGGGGGTCGCCGACGACGATGCGATCATCGTCTTCAATACCGACCTCGCGCGGCGTTTCGGCCTCAACGTCAAGCACCCGCCCAAGCTCTTGCACCCGGTGGATGACGAGCGCGTCCTGTTTTGGACTGGAGCCGGTCTCTTCTGTGTGAACTCCCTGAACGCCGTTGTCGGGCCCGGGTGGGGCAAGGCGCTGGGACCCGCAGACTTCTCAACCGTCGGAGACCTCACTCTGGTGAATATCGGCGGCCAAGGTGTGATAGCGGTGGACGTCGCGGCTTTTTGCCCGGCTAAGGCTGCGGAAGGTGAGGCTCCCACTTCCCGTTGATGCCCAGGGCGATGTCGAACATGCCGCCGTTTCGGTCCATCACGTACAAGTGGTCTCGCTCCCAGCCGCCAATACCGGACCCGAAATTCAGAGAGGTGGCGTATGGATTCCGGGCCCCGAGGTCTATGAAGTGTTGGAGCGTGTGGTCGGTATTGAGTCGCCAGATGTTGCCATCGGTACGCAGGACGTAGACGTTGCCGCACTCGTCGGTGGCCATGCCGTCGAGCTCGTTTTGGCCCTCGATGGTGTTGATCGTGTAGACGTCGTCGGCTTCGCCATCGGCGCCGAGCTCGATGACTCCGATCGTGCCGCCATCATCGTGGTTGAAGTACAGCGACTTGAAGTCTGGCGAGAACGTCAGGCCGTCCAGATCGCTGTCCGTAACCGCCTTCAATAGCGTCATGTCGCCGTTCGCCGGATTGACCCGGCGCACTTCGTCGTAGGACGTGACGTACACAAAGCCCGCGTCGTCGATCGCCACGGAGTTCGGGCTGTTGAGGCCTCCCAACAACACATCGACCGAGCCATTGAGCCCGACCCGCACCAGGGAGCCATCCCACTCGTCGCAGACCACCAGATCGCCGTCGATCATGAATCGTGTGCCCGCTACCTCGACCGCCTGGTAGGGCCCGATGATCTCAGCGGGGCCGCCAAAGGGTGTGCGCCAGATGGTGTCGGTGCCGTCGTCGACGTTGATCAAATTGCCCTGGTCGTCGAAGGCGAACTCTTCGCTGGGGGGCACCCACGGCAGGTAATCCCACGGGAGCTGACCGGGCGGGAGCGGGCAGTTGTCGGCGGGCACGGTCGGCCCGTCGTCGTCGTCGTCGTCATCGTCGTCGCCCGCGTCATCGTCGTCGCCCAATGTCATCGGCTGGCGTGGTTCTCCCTTCTTTTGCGGGTCGTTGCTCCATTCGGATTGCGCACAAGAGGCGGCGAGGAGCGAAACGACAATTACAAGGAGGGTTCGAGCGGACATGTCGCCAGTTTACATCAGCCCTGGGCATCTGCGGCGACGGGAAGTCCCATGATGTTCCAACGCAACATTCCACCTGTGAGGGAGGCCGCGCGTGCAAAGCCCATTCTCTCCAGTTCGATGACGGCGCGATCAGAACGACCTCCCGATCTGCAGACGACGACCAGCGGGTCGCTGCGACTCCAGTCGGCAGCGACGCCCAGGACGTCCGCCATCGGGTACAGCTCGGCCCCTTCGATACGCCCGTCAGGTCCGCTGAATTCCTCGGTAGTCCGCACATCGATGATCCGGACTTCGCCTCGATGATCGGCGACCCAGGCCGCGGGCAGGTTGCAGGCACCCGTTGGCGTCCGGCTCATTGGCCAGTCTTCGGTCTTGGGAGGCGGCTCCGACTTCTCGCCGTCGAGGAGGCCGATACGCAAATTTGCCGGCACCGAAGCGTCCATTTTCCGCGGATAGGCCAGGCCGAGATTGTCCATGATCGCCACAAAAGCGTCCTCGGACTTTCCGCGTCCGAGTCTGGGGTTGTAGAGCTTCTCCTCACCGACTGAGGTCACCGTCCGGCCCTTGTAGTCGTGACCTGGGTAGACGATGGTGTCGTCGGGCAAGCTGAAGATCTTGTCTCGAACACTCCGAAACAGCGTTCGCGCGTCGCCTTCTTGAAAGTCCGTTCTGCCGCATCCGCGGACCATCAGAGCGTCGCCGGTGAACGCCTTGCTTCGATCGGCGCTCACATAGGTCACGCAGCCCGCGGTGTGGCCCGGCGTCGCGCGGACCTCGAGGGCCTGGAGCCCGAACCGAAGGGCATCGCCATCTCCGAGATAGAGATCGGCACCTTCGGCCCCCGACCTCTTCGAGAACACCACCTTGCAGCCCAGGCGGGCGCGGAGAAGCCCGGCGCCGGTGATGTGATCGGCGTGCACATGGGTGTCCAGTGAGTAGAGCAGGTCGATTCCAAGCTCCTTCACGAAAGCTGCATCGCGATCGACATTCTCCCGGACGGGGTCGATGATGACCGCCTCGCGACTCCAGGGGTCTGCCAGGAGGTAGGTGCGGGTCTTCGTGTCGGCGTCGATGAGGGTGCGGAAGATCATGGGTGCCCTTTATCCCACGGCGTCTCCCAAATGGGGTAAAGTGCCGGATGCGTTGGTTCCTACCCTTGTTATTGCTTGCCGCCTGTGCACAGCAGAAGCCCAACAAGAAGAAGAAGCCCGTCGACACGGGTCCCTTCGAGCGGCCCATCCCTCCGCCGACCTTCATCGGGGATAACCCTGCGCGACTGGTGGGGATCGGTGATGTCCACGGCGACTTCCTCATGGCCAAGAAGGTTCTCCGCAAGGCAAACCTCACCGACGCGGACAACATCTGGATTGCCGGCGACACAGTCGCCGTGCAGGTCGGAGACCAGATCGATCGCGAGGATCAGGATCGAAAGATCATCGACTTCTTCGAGGACATCTCCGAGCAGGCTTTCTTGGCGGGAGGCGGGTTCTATCCACTGCACGGCAATCACGAAGTCATGAATGTCAAGCTGGATTTTCGGTACGTAGGCGAGGGGAGTTTCGCCGAGTTCGACGACATCGAGTGGGACGACACCGACGAATTCTACGACGACTTCGAGGATCACGAGAAGGGACGGGCCGCCGCCTTCCGTCCGGGAGGGGTGTACGCCAAGCTCCTCTCCGGGCACAACACCGTCATGGTCGTCGGTGACACGGCATTCGCGCACGGCGGCATTCAGCCCGCCGATGTGGAATTCGGTCTTGAGAAGATCAACGACCAGGCGACCAAGTACATGCGGGACAAGCGAAAGACGTGGCCGGACCCGCTCAACGGCAGCAACGGCCCGCTCTGGACGCGCATCTACAGTGACGACGAGACCGCGCCGCCAGATTGCGACACGCTGCAGGCCACTCTCGATGCCATCCCGGCCAGGCGGATGGTTGTCGCCCACACCATTCAAGAGGATGGTCCGAATTCCGCCTGCAACGGCAAGGTGTGGCGAGTCGATGTGGGAATGTCCGGCTACTACGGAGGGGACGCAGCGGCCATCGAGATCATCGACGACACGGTCAACGTCCTCCAGTAGCGCCATTCGAGGTCTGGTGTCTGCATCATCAAGCGAAGTCTGATGAATGCAAAGCACGAGATGGCGGATGAGGCGGGTTTGGAAAGGGCCGCCAGGCCCTTCCCAAGCGGAGCGCCGGTAACAGGCATGGCGCCGGAAAGTGAAACGTGTTCTATTTTCGACCTCAAGGAGGTCCGAAATGGTTGCGAGAGCTGCGCTTGGAGAGGAGGGGCCGCCGTTCGAAATGGACATCGAGCGTGGCAAGATCGATGAGTTTGCTCGGGCTGTGCGAGCTGCGAGCGCCGAGCACTTCCAGGGCGAGAACCCCGTGATTCCGTCCACGTTTCTGACGACGACGTTTTTCTGGGAGAAGCGGGTCGAGGGCGCCAACCCCTGGCACCTTGTCCAGATGAGCGAGGAGCGTGGAATGCACGCCGAACAGGAGTACGTCTTCCACGGACCCCCTCCACGGGCGGGGGACCGCCTCTGGTGCACCTCGAAGATCACCGAAATCTGGGACAAGCAGAGCCGCAGCGGGGCCACGCTCACGTTCGTGAAGATGGTGACTGAGTTTCGAGATTCCGAGGGGGTTCTCGTCGCCGAGGGCGTGCTCACCGGCGTCGAGAGGCAATTATGAAGGCCCCGACACCCACAGTCCTTGGACCCCTGACTCGCACCGACTTCGTGCGCTATCAGGGCGCCAGCGGCGACATGAACCCGGTGCATCACGACGAGGGTTTTGCGACCCAGGCCGGTTTTCCAGCGCCGCTCGCAGTGGGCATGCTCACTGCGGGAGCGCTCAACGCCTGGGCGACAGATTGGTTGGGTCCCGACAATGTCAGGCGCACGCGAATCCGTTGGAAGAAACCGGTTTTCCCAGGCTACACACTCACCCTTGTCGGGGAGGTCGTTCGGGAGTACGAGGACAATGGGGAGGCCCGGGTTGATCTCGAGCTGACCGCCACGACCCAGGACGGCGAGATCGCTGTACAGGGGTGGATGACCTTCGTGGTTCCCTCATGACCGTTCTGGTGACCGGGGGTACGCGAGGTATCGGCCTGGGTATTGCCCGCGCCTTTGCAGACGCGGGACACGATGTAGCGGTGTGTGGCCGAACTGAGGTCGATGGCCTCGACTTGCCTTTCTTTCAGGGTGATGTGCGCGATTTGGAGCAAGT